>Ga0209405_1002186_pt1 | contig 13001 bp, 8 predicted proteins | sample COGITO_mtgs_1105_6_FD_184803 | JGI IMG/M metagenome (GOLD analysis project Ga0209405, IMG submission 184803) | Pelagic marine microbial communities from North Sea - COGITO_mtgs_110516 (SPAdes) (version 2) | ecosystem: Environmental > Aquatic > Marine > Epipelagic ...
CCACAAAGGAGTTGTTGGGATCCATATCATGCACCGATTTGCCGGCATCTTGCTCCAGGTGAATGCGTTCAATGCGCACCAAACGCGCTGTTCCATCTCCCAATTCGACGAAGACTTCGCCCTCTCCGACAATCGGATGATACAGCTGGCTGATTTGATAGCCCTGTGGCAAGTCGGGGTAGAAGTAGTTTTTCCGATCAAAGGCTGAGAATGTGTTGATCTGTGCTTTGAGCCCAAGCCCGGTGCGCACCGCTTGGGCCACGCATTCCTCATTAATAACGGGCAACATGCCGGGCATTCCGGCGTCCACAAAGGCGACATTTGAGTTGGGTTCGGCGCCAAATTGGGTGGAGGCTCCGGAAAAGAGCTTGGCTTTTGAGGTCACCTGCGCATGGACCTCAAGGCCGATCACCAGTTCCCAATCATGTTTTGCCCCGGCAATCACCTTGGGTTTGGGTGTCTCGAAAGTTTGGTCCAGCATAGCAGTGCCCCGATAAATCTAAGTGTTTGCCCGTGTTCTACGGCGAACCGCCCGGCTCGACAAGATGCGCCTGGCCTATCGTGGTGATTTAGGCGTCCAAAAGCCGGGTGACCATCTCCTTTGTGTCCCGCGACAGATTGGGCTTTGCGGCAAGACGGCTGAGTGCGGCGCGCATGAGAGCTTGACGTGCGCCATCATAGCGTCGCCATGTTTCGAAGACGGTGGTCATGCGTGCGCAGAGTTGCGGATTGATATCATCAAGCGCAATCAGCTGATCGGCCACCAGATTATAGGCAGATCCATCCGCTTGGTGAAAAGCCGCAGGCGTCATGGCCAAGGCGCCAATCAGCGCGCGGAATCGGTTTGGATTTTTCAAATTGAAATCGGGGTGTTTGAGCAAATCGCGCGCCACAGCCACGGCTTTGTTTGCGGGGCAAGTGGTGACTTGCAAGCTGAACCATTTGTCGATCACCAAACGCTCATGGCGCCATTGCTGGTAAAACTGTGCCACCGCCTCTGTTCCTTGGCCATGGCGGTTCAGATTGCCAAGCGCTGGAAGTTGCAAGGTCATCGTGTCGGCTCGGGCAAATTGCTTTGCAGCCAATGCGCCGCCATCGACATGGCTGATGAGGCGCAAGGCCAGGGCGCTCAGCGCGCGCGCGCCGCAGCTGGCCGCATCTGGCGAAAAGGGCCCGGTGAGCTGGTGGGCGTGATAAAGCGCTTGAAGCGCCTCAAGGCCTTGACGCGCCAAATGCTCAGACAGCTGATGCACGGCTGCATCAATAGCAACAGGATCAGGGGTCTGGCCTTGCTCTGCGAGGGCTCTGGCGATTTCATCTTGACCGGGCAGGGCGCAGCACATGGCGCGGAAGGCCGGATCTAGATCTTCATTGATCATCACCTGCAACAGGGCGCCGCAATAGGCATCATCGGGCGCCGCTTCTGTCTGAAGCATGGCCAAAAGCGCCGATTTGCCCAGCTCGCGGCTGGCCTCAAAGCGGTTGAACAGATCTGGATCATGGGTCAGCTGCACCAAATGTTCGGCTTGGCGGGTCTCGCGCTGCATGATCACAGGGGCGGAAAATCCGCGCAATAGGGATGGGATCGGCGCGGCGTGCAGGCCTGAGAACCGGAAGCTCTGCTCGGCTTCGGTGAGCACCAGCAGCTGCGTGTCCAGCGCTTCCGTCCCGTCTGGATACAAAAGCCCCAGTGCAACGGGGATCACCAGCGGTTGTTTGTTTGGCTGGCCGGGCGTGGGCGGCGTGACTTGGGTCAGTGTCAACTCATAGGTGCCATCGGCGAAATGGTCGCGCACGGTCACGATGGGCGTGCCGGCCTGGCTGTACCAAAGCTTGAATTGGCTGAGATCTTGCCCCGTGACATCGGTGAACACGGCCAACCAATCTTCAATCGTGCAGGCCTGCCCATCATGGCGGGCGAAATAGAGGTCCAATGCCTTTTTATAGGCCGCATCGCCGACCAATAGCTTGAGCATACGGATCAATTCTGCGCCTTTTTCATAGACGGTGGCTGTATAAAAATTATTGATTTCCATAAAGCTCTCGGGCCGGACGGGATGGGCCAGGGGGCCGCTGTCTTCGCGAAATTGTCGTCCACGCAGGGCGGCGACATCTTCGATGCGTCGCACCTCTGCGCCCCGCATATCGGCGCTGAATTGTTGGTCGCGAAACACAGTCAGCCCCTCTTTGAGACACAATTGGAACCAGTCGCGGCAGGTGATACGGTTGCCGGTCCAATTGTGGAAATATTCATGGGCGATGATGGCTTCGATGCGTTCGAAATTGCCGTCCACTGTGGTTTCAGGACTGGCCAGAACGGCGGAGGAATTAAATATATTCAGGCCTTTGTTTTCCATCGCGCCCATGTTGAAATCATCTACGGCGACGATATTGAAGACAGAAAGGTCATATTCGCGGCCATAAACACGTTCGTCCCAGGCCATACTGGCCTTGAGCGCCTCGAGGGCGAAGGCGCATTTGTCCTGATCGCCATCGCGCACATAGATATTCAGATCTACAGGCTTGCCTGACGCGGTGGTGAAATGATCGGATACAACTTGGAATTCACCTGCGACCAAGGCGAAGAGATAGGCCGGTTTCGGCCAGGGATCTTGCCAGCGGCGAGTTTGGCCCTCATCGCGCATCGGCTCACCATTGGACAGGGCATAGGGCAGGTCGCTATGGATCGTCACATCGAAGGGCGCCATGACATCGGGGCGATCGGGGTAGTAGGTGATGCGCCGAAAGCCCTCGGCCTCGCATTGGGTGCAAAACATGCCGTTAGACATATAAAGGCCCGACAATTCAGTATTGGCGCTGGGGTTTATCTCCACTTCGCTTTGCCAGATGAAAGGCCCATCCGGCACAGTGCAGCTCAACCCCGCCTCAGTGATCACCGGAGTGACGGCCGCGCCGTTGATATAGGCCGACAGGAAGGTCAAATTTTCCCCATGCAGAAAGAATTCGGAGCTGCTGCTGTTCGGGTTTGGCCGGAATTTCACCGTGGAGCGCACCCGCGTGGCGGTGGGGTGCAGGTCAAATTCAAGCGCGACGTGATCCACCAAATAGGCGGGCGCTTGGTAATCTTTAAGGTAGATCGTTAGCGAGTTTTCGGCAGTCATGGCGCGGCTCCTAATATGGGTGTGTGATACCTAGCGACCTTCGGGGTCAGTTGGAATAAGCGCGGCAAGAAAACTTCACGCAGGGAGTGGAATTTGTCCCCGAAAGGAAAATTGGTACAAAATAGTAACCAATTTGCCTTGAAATTCACAGGTGAGCTGGGTAACCAGACCCAAAGTGATCCGCATTTTAGGATCACACAATTCTGGAGATTGCGACTATGCCAAAATATATCCAAGTTTCAGGCCTCTCGGTGGCCGAAGAGTTACATAAGTTCATCGAGTCTGAAGCTTTGGACGGTTTGCCGATCAGCGCCGCTCAGTTTTGGGATGGCCTGTCAGAATTGGCGCATGAGTTGGGTCCAAAAAACCGGGCCCTTCTGGCACAACGTTCAGATATGCAGGGAAAAATTGACGCCTGGCACATCGCGCGCCGCGGTCAGGCGCATGACGCTGCCGCCTATCAAGACTTTTTGAAAGAGATTGGTTATTTGGTGCCGGAACCGGCGGATTTTTCGGTGACGACTCAAAATGTAGACCCCGAAATTGCGTCAACGCCCGGCCCGCAACTTGTGGTGCCGATCATGAATGCGCGCTATGCGTTGAACGCAGCCAATGCCCGCTGGGGCAGCCTCTATGATGCGCTTTACGGCACGGATGCTATGGGTGACTTGCCAAGCGGTGGTGGCTATGATGCGGCGCGCGGTGCGCGCGTGATCGACTGGGCCAAAGCCTATTTGGATCAAGTCGCGCCCTTGGCCTCTGGCTCACATGCGGATGTGACAGCCTATGAGGTTGTGGGGGATGCTCTGGTTCCCGCTCTTGCGGATCCATCGCAATATATCGGGATGAACCGGGACGATAGCGGTGCGTTGGTGGAAGTGGTTTTGCAGAAAAACGGTCTGCATATTGCCATTCAAATTGACCCGAAGGGTAATATAGGCAGCGGGGATAAAGCGCATGTGGACGATATCCTGCTGGAAAGCGCGATTTCGGCCATTATGGATTGTGAAGATTCCGTGGCCGCGGTCGATGGGGCAGATAAGGTTGTGGCCTATCGCAACTGGCTTGGATTGATGCGCGGTGATCTGCGTGAGACGGTGAGTAAGGGCGGCAAATCCTTTGACCGGGTCTTAAACGCAGATCGCAGCTATCTAAATGCAGGTGAGACCCATACACTCAAAGGCCGCGCGCTCATGTTGGTGCGCAATGTTGGGCATTTGATGACGAACCCGGCGGTCATTGATCGTGATGGGCTGGAAATTGGCGAAGGCTTGTTGGACGCTCTGTGCACGACGCTGATCGCGATGCATGATTTACAGCGCTCAGGTGGCAACTCGCTGCATGGCTCGGTTTATGTGGTCAAACCCAAGATGCATGGCCCCGATGAGGTGGCATTTGCAGATGAAATCTTCACCAGGGTCGAGCGCATTTTGGGCTTGCCGCAAAATACCGTAAAGCTCGGCATCATGGATGAGGAACGCCGTACAAGCGCCAACCTCAAAGCCTGCATCAAAGTGGCCGAGGCGCGGGTGGCCTTTATTAATACTGGCTTCCTGGATCGTACGGGCGATGAAATTCACACCTCTATGGAAGCGGGGCCCATGATTCCAAAGGGGCAGATGAAAGTCACCCCTTGGATCAATGCCTATGAAGACCGAAATGTTGATATCGGTTTGGCTTGCGGTTTGCAGGGCAAGGCGCAGATTGGCAAAGGCATGTGGGCCATGCCGGATTTGATGGGTGATATGCTGGCGCAAAAAATGGGTCATCCAAAAGCGGGTGCGACCTGTGCTTGGGTTCCAAGCCCAACGGCCGCGACCCTGCATGCCACCCATTATCATCAGGTTGATGTGATGGCGGTGCAAGCAGAGCTGAAAGCCAAAGGCCCGCGCCGCGGTCTTGATGACCTGTTGACCATTCCTGTGGCCGCCGGCAGCAATTGGTCACCCGATGAGCTGACGCAAGAGATTGAAAACAACGCGCAAGGCATCTTAGGCTACGTTGTGCGCTGGGTGGACAGTGGCGTTGGCTGTTCGAAAGTGCCAGACATCCACAATGTGGGGCTGATGGAAGACCGTGCGACGTGCCGCATTTCTTCGCAGGCCTTGGCAAATTGGTTGCATCATGATGTTATTGACCGCGATATGGTGATGGCCGCCATGAAAAAAATGGCCGCTGTGGTCGATGGGCAAAATGCGGGTGACGCCAGCTATACGCCCATGGCTCCGGGTTTTGACGGGATCGCTTTTAAAGCGGCCTGTGATCTCGTGTTTGAAGGTCGGGTGCAGCCTTCCGGTTATACGGAACCAGTCCTGCATCGCCGGAGATTGGAATTGAAAGCCGCGCAGGCGCAGTGACCACTGTGCTTCACTTTTACTTAAACCCGTGATTTCGCGGGGTTCACTCGAAAGAAAACTGATGCCTGATATTAACCTTAGAAAAGCAAAATCTATCATCCGCGGGACGTTATCCAAGGGCAAAGAGCTTGAGCTTAAACCGCTCTCAGTGGTGGTGCTGGATGCCGGTGGGCATGTGATTGCCTTTGAGCGCGAAGATGGGGCGGCGCCGGGCCGGTTTGCCATTGCACAAGCCAAGGCCTTTGGCTCAATCATGCTCGGCATGGGCGGCACGGCTCAAATGGCGCGTGCGGAACAGCAGGCCTATTTTATGACCGCGGTGAACGGCCTTTATGGTGGCAAAGTGATCCCAGTTCCTGGGGGCGTTTTGCTGCGCGACAAAAAAGGCGGCGTGGTCGGCGCTGTTGGTGTTACCGGTGACACCTCTGACAATGACCTGATTGCCGCCATGGCCGGTATTGAGGGCTCGGGCTTGGTTGGCGAGGGTTAATCTTGTCTTGGGGCATATGTGGCCGTTAAGGCGCCGGTGCGGTGACACTGGCTCATAAAGGAGCGCATAGGCGCTCCTTTTTTGTGCGGATGCGGTTATTTTTCAGGCTGCGCGCCTTCTCTGGCTAGAGCGCTTTGGCGCAAGACACAGCGCGCGGCCTCAGCATTGGTTGGCATTTGCGGCCCCTTGCGGCCGCATGTGCCTCGGTGCTTTTCTTACATAGGTTTTTATTTGAGGGCTGGCCTGCTGGTCATGGACATCCTATATCTGGGCAAACTCGCATAAGGTGTGACTATGGTGCGTCCCGTTATCGGCATTATTGGAAATCCCCATCTGATCAATTCAGAGTATTTGGTGCATGGGGCGGGTGAGATGAATTCTCGGGCGGTGTGCGAGATTTGCAACGCTTTGCCCGTTATCGTCCCACCTGATGCGCTTCTTGCCCCGATTGAGGAGCTCATGGAGGCTTGCGACGGCTTTGTTTTCACCGGTGGGCGCCCCAATGTGCATCCGAAAGAATATGGCGAAGATCTGACGGAAGATCACGGGGATATGGATGAGAAACGCGATGGCCTGGCCTTGCCGTTGATCCGCGCCCTGGTGACGCGCGGTCAGCCCTATTTGGCGATTTGTCGTGGGTTTCAGGAAATGAACGTCGCGATGGGCGGCAGTCTTCACCCTGAGATCCGTGACTTGCCAGGGCGCGACAATCATCGCATGCCGCCTGATGGCACTTTGGAAGAGAAATTTGCGCTGCGCCATGATGTACGCTTCACCCCAGGCGGGGTCTTCGCGCGGATGCTTGGGGCGGAGGTCGTGCGCACCAATACGTTGCATGGCCAAGGGATCAAAGAGCCGGGGCCGCGTGTGGTGATTGATGGCCACGCCCCGGACGGCACCCCCGAGGCGATTTATATAAAAGACTCCAAAGGCTTCGGTGTGGGCGTGCAGTGGCATCCAGAATATAGCGCCGCGCAAGATCCGGTGTCCCGGCCACTGTTTTCGGCCTTTGGTGCGGCGGTCTATGAATGGCGTGCCGCGCGCAGCGGGCCTGCCTAGGGTTGCCCGCCTGAGATTTCCATGGCTTGCCCGTCAAAACTGTCTGAGCCGGGGCTGCACAGCCAAAGAGCGGCGGAGGCGACCTCCTCTGCTGTAATCAGCCGCCCATGCGGGTTCAGATCGACCATCAAGGCGCGGGCCTCGTCATGGCTAATATGCGCGCGCTCAGAGATACTTTGTGTATTGCGTTCAATGATGTCAGTGTCGACATAGCCGGGGCATATCGCATTAAATGTGATGGGCAATTTCGCGTGATCGGCGGAGAGCGCGCGGATCATCCCGATCACGCCATGTTTGGAGGCGCTATAGGCATGTGCCCCCTTCAATCCGCGCACCCCGGCGATGGATGAAACGGCCAAGACTCGGCCCCAGTCTTTCACCGGCATATGCCGCAGAGATTCGCGGATGGTCAGATAGGCCCCGTCCAGATTGATCGCCATGATTTTGCGCCAGAAATCGAAGCTGGAATTGCGGATATTTTGCCCCTCTGCAATTCCGGCATTTGCGATGCAAATATCAATGCTTCCAAAGTGATCTGCAATGGATTGCATGCCCGTGACCACCGAGGCTTCATTGGCCACATCCATCTTGACGGCATAGCCTCCAAAAGAGTCGGCGGCCTGTTCCAACACGTCCAAACGCCGCCCGGTGATGGCCACATTGCAACCTTCCGCAGCCAATTTGCGCGCGATGGCCAGACCGATCCCTGTGCCGCCGCCCGTGATGACGGCATTTTTTCCTGTGAGTAGCAAAATTATTCCCCTCAATCTTTGTATGCAGAAATATACTCACATTTTGCGGCGAAAAGCCACGCTAGATCAGTTGCGCAATATTATTGCGCGCGTTACCCATTCGGCATTCGAAAGGTTTCGAGGACGGTGAAAGACCGCGTCATGAAAGGACGAAAATTATGAAAATTGGAGCTCTCAAAGAGATTTCTACCGGCGAACAGCGCGTCGCCTTAACACCAGAAAGCGCAATTCAGTTACAGAAACTTGGTCATGAGTGTGTGGTCCAAAAAGGTGCTGGCAGTGCCGCGGGTTTTAGTGATGCGCAGTATAAGGCCGCCGGCGTCAAAGTTGCCGCCACCGCGGCCGCTTTGACCAAAGCCTGCGATGTTATCGTTAAGGTTCGCCCGCCGACTGAGGCGGAAATCAAACGACTTTCTCCTGAAAAAACATTGATTTCATTTTTCTACCCCGGGGCCAATGAGGATCTCATGGAGCTGGCCAAATCCAAAGGCGCCAGCGTCATTGCCATGGATATGGTGCCGCGGATCAGCCGCGCTCAGAAAATGGACGCGCTGTCTTCGATGGCCAATATTGCTGGGTACCGAGCGGTGATTGAGGCTGGTAATAATTTCGGCCGGTTCTTCACAGGCCAGGTCACCGCCGCCGGCAAAGTGCCCCCTGCCAAAGTTTTGGTGGTTGGCGCGGGTGTGGCTGGGCTTGCGGCGATTGGGACGTCGACCTCTCTTGGGGCGATAACCTACGCATTTGACGTGCGTCCAGAGGTGGCCGAGCAGGTCGAATCAATGGGTGCAGAGTTTGTCTTCTTGGATTTCTCAGAGGAGCAGGCCGATGGGGCCGCGACAGGCGGCTATGCTGCCGTCTCCTCACCAGAGTTTGCGGCCGCGCAATTGGCCAAATTTCGCGAGATCGCACCTGATATGGACATTGTGATCACCACAGCTTTGATTCCCAATCGCGAAGCGCCTGAGCTTTGGACCGCTGACATGGTGGCCAGCATGAAGCCCGGCTCTGTGATTATTGATTTGGCCGCAGAGAAAGGCGGAAATTGCAAATTGACGGTCATGGATGAGCGGATCGTGACCGATAATGGTGTGATCATCATCGGCTACACGGATTTCCCAAGCCGGATGGCGGCGCAGGCCAGCACGCTCTATGCCAACAACATCCGCCACATGGTCTCAGACCTTACCCCGGAAAAAGATGGGGTTATTGTGCATGATATGGAAGACGACGTCATCCGCGGGGCGACCATCGCCCATGCCGGAGAAATCACCTTCCCGCCGCCGCCGCCCAAAATTCAGGCCATTGCGGCCAAACCAAAAGAAAAACTGCCCGAGAAAACCGCTGAGGAAAAGCGCGCCGAAGAGGTGCAGGCTTTCAAAAAGCAAACCCAGAACCAAGTCGCTCTATTGGCCATTGGTGGGGCGCTGCTGTTTTTGGTCGGCAGCTACGCACCGGCAAGCTTTATGCAGCATTTTATCGTGTTTGTTCTGTCGGTCTTTGTCGGCTTCCAAGTCATTTGGAATGTCAGCCATTCGTTGCATACGCCGTTGATGGCGGTGACCAATGCGATTTCCTCGATCATCATCTTGGGCGCGGTGCTGCAAGTTGGATCGACCAGCTTCCTTGTGACCGTACTCGCGGCGATCGCGGTGTTCTTTGCGGGCATCAACATTTTTGGCGGCTTTCTCGTAACCCGGCGCATGCTTGCCATGTTCCAGAAATCTTAAGGAGGTCGATACTATGGAAATGGGCTTTACCACTGCCGTCTATGTTGTTGCGGCTATTCTTTTCATTTTGTCCCTCGGCGGTTTGTCGGGCCAAGAAAGTGCCAAACGGGCCGTTTGGTATGGCATTGTCGGCATGGCGCTGGCGGTGACAGCCACATTGTTTGGACCCGGGTTTGGTCTTTGGGGGTTGTCTTTGGTTTTGATCGCGGCCGGTGGGTTGATTGGCTATCAACTGGCATCAAAAGTTGAAATGACCCAAATGCCAGAGCTGGTGGCCGGCATGCATGCCCTTGTCGGGCTGGCAGCTGTGTTTGTTGGGTTCAATACGCATTTTGAGCTGGTCAATGTTGCGGCCATGGATGAGAGCGCGCGTAAATCTTTAGAAGGTTTTGCGGCCCTTTTGGCGAAAAAGACCGCGGTCGAGATCAATATCTTGCGGGTTGAGACATCGCTCGGGATTTGGATTGGGGCTGTCACCTTCACAGGATCTGTGATCGCTTACGGAAAATTGGCGGGCAAAGTGAATTCTGCTGCCACAAAACTGCCGGGCGGGCATGTGCTCAATGCCACGGCGGCATTGGTCTCATTGGCCTCGCTGATCTGGTATCTGAATTCTGGCGCCTTGATGCCGATGATGATTTTGACCCTTATGGCTTTGTTCATTGGCTATCATTTGATCATGGGCATCGGCGGCGCGGATATGCCGGTTGTGGTCTCCATGCTCAACTCCTACTCGGGTTGGGCGGCCGCAGCGATTGGCTTCAGCCTTGGCAATGATTTGTTGATTGTCGTGGGCGCTTTGGTCGGATCGTCAGGTGCGATTTTGTCCTACATCATGTGCAAAGCGATGAATCGCTCTTTTGTCAGCGTGATCCTTGGCGGCTTTGGCGGAACAGCAGGTCCGCAAATGGCTGTGGAAGGCGAGCAAGTGGCCATTGAGGCAGATGGGGTTGCGACCGCTTTGAATGAAGCTGACAGCGTTATCATCATTCCGGGCTACGGGATGGCCGTGGCTCAGGCGCAGCAATCGGTTTCGGAATTGGTGCGCAAACTGCGCGCTAAGGGCAAGAATGTGCGCTTCGCCATTCACCCCGTTGCGGGCCGTTTGCCCGGTCACATGAATGTGCTCTTGGCCGAAGCGAAAGTGCCTTATGACATCGTCATGGAGATGGATGAAATCAACGATGATTTCCCAGACACAGACGTGGCCATTGTCATCGGATCAAATGACATTGTGAATCCGGCAGCCCAAGATGATCCCAACAGCCCCATTGCTGGGATGCCGGTTTTGGAATGTTGGAAGGCGAAACAGGTGTTTGTGTCCAAACGGGGGCAGGGCACCGGCTATTCGGGCATCGAAAACCCGCTATTCTTCAAAGAAAATACGCGGATGTTCTATGGGGATGCAAAAGCCTCATTGGACAAGCTGCTTCCGATGATAGAGTAATAAAACATGGCGTCGCCAGATTGCACCCTGGCGACGCTGCTTTTTGAGTTCAAGGTAAGGCTGTTTTATGGCACAGTTGATCGATCATCCTTTGCGCCACGCCACTGCGTCTGAGCTACATGCGCGGCCATTTCCTCATATTTCCGCCCCTGCGCGCGCGGCGTTTTTTGCCTATACCTCAGCGCAGAATGATTCTGGCCGCGATGAGGCGGCGGATCGGGCCCATTTCTTGCGTCTGCTCGATCATTACAACGTGGCCCATCCCGCTGAAACGGAGTCGCATTTTTTTGGTCAGTTAGGGGAGGTTTGGGTCAAATGGGAATGTCATACCGAATTTGTAACCTATACGGCTTTTGTCGATGGCCTGGGCGATGCAGCCTTCGATGGAAGTGAATTTGCGATCTTTCCCGCCGCGTGGCAGGCCGCTATGCCCGGAACAACGCTCAGCTCGACTTCGATAAGGGTCGAGGAAGACCAGGACACGCAAAGCATTAAGGACAAGCTGGACGGCTGGTTTGTCTCAGAAAGCTTGGCGGCCAGCCGGGTCTTGGACCGTGCGGCCGTTATAGCCGGGGATTACCGCATGGATGGCAATGGGAATATGCGTTTTGCGGTCTTTGTGCCGGCCTCCACGGGCCGGCGTCGTGTGGGGCGGATTGTTCAACGTCTCAATGAGATTGAGGTCTATAAAACCATGTCGATGCTGGGCCTCATGCGCGCGCGCAGCTTGTCGGTAGAATTAAATGCCGTTGACACGAACCTGTCGGCTTTGGTGGCCGATTTGGCCGATGATCAGGTCTCGGCGGAAGATAACCTCAACGGATTGTTGAAACTCTCAGCAGATCTTGAGGGGCATTCGGCCGCGGTGGCCTATCGATTTTCCGCCAGCAAAGCCTATGCGGCAATTGTGGCGCAACGCATTGAAGTTTTGAGAGAATCCCAATTCGAAGGGCGTCAGAGCTTTCGCGAATTTATGATGCGCCGGTTTGATCCTGCCATGCGCACGGTCCAAGCGCTGGATAACCGACTCCAAGATCTCATTTCTCGGGCCATTCGCACCGGTGATTTGCTGCGGACGCGGGTGGATGTGGAGCGGCAAACACAAAACCAGGAGCTTTTGAGCAGTATGAATCGCCGCGCAGATGTGCAGTTGCAGCTGCAACGAACCGTTGAGGGGCTGTCAGTCGTCGCAATAAGCTATTACGCCACGGGCCTGTCGCTTTATGTTCTGACGCCTTTGTCCGGTGTGATGGGCATGTCAAAAAGTGTTCTGACCGCCGCAGTGGTGCCTTTGGTCGTGGGATCGGTCTATCTCGCCCTGCGCCGAATTCGCAAGCATATCCCGCATTGATTTAAAAGCCTCTTGACCTGTGCAAAAATGCAGGTCCAATTGCAGCCATGACAGATATATTGAGCGCCCGCCAATTGTTGGACCATTTGGTCTCTTTCCCAACGGTCAGTTCAGACACGAACTTGCCTCTCATTCACTTTGTGCGTGATTATTTCGCGCAGCATGGAATTGAAAGCGTGGTCTTTCCCAGTGAGGACGGCAATAAAGCCGGACTGGTGGCGCAGGTTGGGCCGAATGTGGCGGGCGGTGTGGCGCTTTCGGGCCATTCCGATGTTGTGCCGGTGGAAGGGCAGGACTGGAGTACAGATCCTTGGAAGGTGGTTGAAAAAGATGGCCGCCTCTATGGGCGCGGCACCTGCGATATGAAGGGGTTTGTGGCTTTGGCGATGGGAGCCATGGTGAAGGCCAACTCTCTCGACCTCAAACGCCCGCTGCAATTTGCCCTCTCGCGCGATGAGGAGGTCGGGCTGCTTGGTGCGCCGGATGTGGCGCGGGGCTTGCTGGAAAACTACGCGAAGGCTGACGCTGTGATTGTGGGGGAGCCGACTGAAATGCAGGTGGTGACTGGCCATAAGAGCTGCGATGATTTGCAATTTCATGTGCGCGGCAAAGAGGTGCATTCCTCACGCCTGCATGAAGGGGTGTCGGCCGTGATGTGCGCGGCGCGTTTTGTCGACTGGGTTCGGCAGCAAA
>Ga0209405_1002187_pt1 | contig 12995 bp, 12 predicted proteins | sample COGITO_mtgs_1105_6_FD_184803 | JGI IMG/M metagenome (GOLD analysis project Ga0209405, IMG submission 184803) | Pelagic marine microbial communities from North Sea - COGITO_mtgs_110516 (SPAdes) (version 2) | ecosystem: Environmental > Aquatic > Marine > Epipelagic ...
TCGAGACCGAAGACGCACATAACAAAAGTCGATGCCAACGCCAGCATAAAATGCTTCAATCACATCTTCAGAATCAACAGACAGGACATCCGCCAAAGCATCGAGATTAGGCGCTTCCTCAGGCTGCACTAATGGCGTTTCATTGCTTAATGTACCTTTAAGAAAGTCACCGTCTGCCTCAACGCTCACTCGGATCAAGCCGATATTTTCTTCAAGGGTGATCTCTTTAGTTTTTACATGGTTGCCAAACACTAATGCACATGCAGTTCCTATAGTAGGGTGTCCTGCAAAATCCATTTCGTTCTGTGGAGTAAAAATGCGAACACGGGCTGTTGCCTTATTATCCTCTGGCGGAAAAACAAACGTGGTCTCAGAAAAATTAAACTCTCGCGCGATCTTTTGCATTCCACTAACAGAAATACCTGATGCATCTGGAAGAACAGCAAGCTGGTTTCCCCCAAATGACGCAGAGCTAAAAACGTCAAGTATGTAAAAATCGTATTTCATTATTTTAGCGTCTTTACGAATTCAACTTATAAGATCTGAAATACTCTTACTGCGCACGATGCCGAAATCAAGTACCGCATTGAACATATATATCATTATATCGTTACAACCAAATTAATGAGAACTCGCATCGGATTACTGGCGTAGTCTGAACCTATGCGCCCAATAGTTCGTGCCACTCAGCGAGAGCAGCGGCACGGTTCAGCTTGAAACTGATGCGTGAGTAGAAGTGGCGTTGATTTAGGGCTGTACAATCAACCTAACCCCACACCCACCCCACATCGCACTCGAGACGCAGGATGGTCTCTAACACCTGAAGTCGAATGCGGGGTCGAAGCGATTTATCGTCCCGGAATTCTCACCCCTTCGACGATCTCCCGCTTCTGCGCATCACTGATGCCCGCGGAGTACAGCCCATAGGTGAGCTTATTGGCGGAGCGTGCGGAGTGATGGCCTGTAAAACGCACAGCAATAATGGTACTATCCCGATCATTCTTCCTGACGAGCAGACTTTATGCACCTTAGCATCGCTTGCACTTTCTCTGTGCGGTGAAGGTCCACGTGTGTGACTAACCATATTGGCACGGACCACTCCTGATTTGGGGGAAGAACACTGTGAAATCCTTCGTACCTTTTAGCCTTATGGTCTTCTATAATACCCATACCTATTCCGGCAAAAACTGCCTTAAAGTTGACATCTACATGTTGGGACGAGAGTGCGATCATATCAGGGCGGGCAATGTTTTTTACCCATTCGCGGACTGAGAGTTGTCCTCCAAAACTTGGTGGAAGGACAAACTGATGGTTATCAAAATCACCAGCGTCTTTTGGCATCCCAAATCTTTGGATATAGCTGTCGTGGGCGTAAAGGTTAAAACTGATCTGCGCAAAGTTACTAACAACGTAATCAGGATGATCCGGCTTTGGACCTGCACGCAGTGCAATATGCGCCTCACCATATTCAAGTTTCGCAAGGTTTTCGCTGGCGTCAAGATCTACAATACAATTTGGATTTTCTGCTCTAAAGTCTGAGACTGGTTTCATCAGTAGCTCAGCGAAACCCGCTAGAATTGTCAGCTTTAGCTCACCTTCTAGCGTAGCTTTTCCACCCTGTACGCGACCCGCAAGATCTTCGATAATCTCTTCCGTCTTTTGCGCCACTCGAAGTACATCCTCGCCTAACTCTGTAAGCGTATACCCCCGTGCATGTCGGATAAAGATGCGCGCACCCATCTCTTCCTCAAGCACGTCAATGTGACGGTTCACTGTCGCGCGGTGGAAGCCAAGTGCATTTGCCGCTGCACTTACCGTACCTAGCTTTGCCACTTGGTATGCTGTTCGAAGCTCAGCCCATTTGTCCATATTGCTTATGCCTTTTTTACGCGCACTCTATGCGGATATGCGCTCATTCCGTCTAACAATGATGCATTGTATGTAGAGGAGCAACCAAAAATAGGATTTATAAAAATGACCGAAGCACCAAAATGTGGATGTGGCCGTTCTCCGACAGGCAACTGTATCGGGTGGCACGCTCTCTCTGAGGAAGAGTATCAAGAAAAGAAAACTGCCTATGAAACACGTCAGGCTCAAAAATCTTGAAAATGAATATTTGCTGGGTAACTGCACAATGGCAACCGCCCGGCCAATGCTTTGCCTAGTCTCGACCTACAAACGTCAACGGTTCATTCGTCACGGATGAACGCTAGAAACCAATCATGCAAGGCATTTAACGGAACAATATAAAAACTTAAGATAGGAAAACAATGTCTTATATATCAGTTGGCCTTCGACTTTTACTTTCAATTGCCTTTTTGGGCGCAGGCGGCTCAAAGCTCGCGGGTGTCGAGATGATGGTCATGACGTTTGACCAAATAGGCTGGGGGCAAGGCTTCCGTTATGTGACAGGGGCCATTGAGGTAATCGGTGTTGTGCTATTATGGCTTCCACGGCGTCAGGTCATCGGTGCAGCAGTTCTCGGGGGCACTATGGTAGGTGGCGTCCTTACCCATTGGTTCATTCTTGGCCCATCTGCGGTTCCTGCAATCGTACTTGGCCTTCTATCTGCTGCGGTTCTCTATATTTACCGCACCCAAATTCCAGAAGTTCTGGGCCGGAAAAATTCTTCTCAAGCTTAATTGTAATACCGGATGTCATCACGTGGTCATGTCAGACAAAACCACTTGAGAGGGGCTGGGCGACTTTGCAGTGTCTTTGGATGAAAAAACACATCTCATCCCATCATAGATTGGCAAAGTGGTCCAGAAAATGGTCCTGTGGCTAGGCTTTACAGGTACCAAGAAAATTTTATGTAATAAATACAATTACTTAAAATAGATTCGTGGTGCCCAGAAGAGGGGATGGCTCCGCCAGTAGGCACCAACGCTTAGCATTAACCTTACAAAACAAGGCTACAGTCTCATTTCGGTTCCTGCAACAGGCGTAAAATGGTCTACGGTTTGGTCTACGATCAGAACCCTGGGCTTGTGCCACCCCACCCCATAGGGATACCGTGCATAAGCCTGACCTGAGATTGGGATTTGATAATCGTCAAGTTGACGGTTTTAATTATGCAGGGGGATTAGGCTGACTATGTATCTACGAGGTTTTGGTGGTCTATTAGTATTCCCTTTCTCGTAGAAGAAAAAAACAATGTAGGGAATGTAGGGAATGTAGCCCAATCCGAAAAGTCCCCGCAGAAATCCCAGTAGAAAGTTTTCAGAAAGGGCTACACAGCCTACATCGGCTACATCAGTAGGCTAGGCAGGGTTGATTTTTCCAAAGAAAGGGGTTTTGCAATTATTTGAAACACTGAACGTTGGCTTAGTCCTTTCTCTTCCCCAAATCTCGTTGCCTGCAGAGTGCTGGTTCTGCCGAAAGAAATTATTCCTTTCTGCAAAGTATCGATCGATCGCATTTTTCATTTCATCAACTGAGTCGTAATTGCTATTTTGTATGACTGAATTTGACATACCGCTGAATACCGACTCAATAACATTCAAAAACTGCGCTCGTGCAGGTAAAGGCTTCAATATTATCTTTGGCAGTTGGTTTTTGTTTCGATAATCCCAATCGTTAAGCTTATCCAACTCTTTCAGAAATATCGAGGAAGAGTGCCATGAAGCCGCATCCCAAGAAAAATACAAATATCGACAGTAATGATATTTTTGCTGCAGGAAGTCAGCCAACCTAATCATTTCTTCACTATCTTTTTTTAGCGAATAGAAATACGACATCTGATTATTCCGAAGTTCTAGCGCAGCGGTCATAATAACCTTTCCTTTCGGGTTTTGGTATTGATCAACTACTGCTCTTTCTCCCTTCTTCACTCGAATTCTGCCGCCCCGATGACGGACAGAAACTGGGCCATATTCATCAATAGAAAAGAAACGATCGTAAGGTCCGAGCCTATTGAGGGTATTCGTAATATTTTTAAGTTTTGACCTATAATCTGGATCGTTACTGGTAAGTACTTCCTTGGTTTTTCGGAATTTGTATCCCATGTCTCTGATGGCGTGTGAAACGATTGTATTTGTAATTTTTTGCTCTACTGGTTTTTTGGTATTTTCAACAACACTCGCCAGAAGATCGATCGTCCAAGTAGTTCTGTTTATTCCGAACAAACTTGGGGGCTGGTGCAAGATTTCGCTTATTGCATTTTGTACATTACTATTCTTGAACAGGGGAATTTTGTTTCGTTTATTAATGTGTAATATTTTTTTAAATTTACCGTTATGTAGCCTTTCCTCTAATCGCCTAATGTGGCGCTTCGAATGACCAAAATATTCCGCAAGAAGTGACACTGAGAAGCCAATTTTGCGAAGAAAAAGAATAAAATTACGTTGTTTTGAACCTCTAATATCTGGAAGTTGACGAGCTAACAGAATACTTTTTAGTTCGGCGTCAAGTTTAGTTCCAGTAATGGCAACTACTCGTTCCCAACTAATTTCTCCCATTTCTATTTTTCGTAGCAATATTGACTGATGAAATAACGTTTTCCATAAGTCAGAGTTTAATTTTTGTTGTTCAGGGACCTCGATTAATTTGTTTATTTTCATGTTTTTACCTGCTATCCTCTACTTGTGATTGGCCCCTGATTCGAAGCGTACAGGCTACCCAATTTTTTCACCCAAATACGCATGTGCCGTCTCGCAGCCCCCATTCTTGGGCCACCTGCATGGCTTGAGCCTTGATGTGCTTTCATCAACGACCCGATGTGGTCGGGCGGTACCTTTTTGCCGTTAGAATGAAAGACATTCCTAAAATGGAACATCTATCACAATTACAGAAACTATGCGATCAAGACGTCTTTCTTGAACTTCACTCTAACTCTAAACGACCAGTAAGTAATGATTGGCCAAAACAAGGCAAATCAGCTGATACAGTTTTGTCTAGAGGCAACAATATCGGCCTAATTCTGGGAGTAACATCAGGACTACTTGATGTGGACCTAGACTGCTGTGAAGCCAAAACCTTGGCTGATATCATTCTGCCATTACCCTCAGCTACCTTTGATAGAGGTACGGCTGATAGTGGTCATTATCTCTACAATGCCATTACGACAGGGCCTAGTAAGGCATTCACCTCGGCTGATAAATCTACCTTGGTGGAATTGCGTGGAGATGGCGCACAGACCATGATACCGCCTTCGGTCCATCCCAATGGTATTCGCTTGGAGTTTACTTCTTTCAGCCAAAAAAACCCGACAGAAAGCGTCTCGAGAGACAGCACGACCGCTCGTTCAGGTCGAGTATAGACCAGCCGTTTTTCCGCGTAATGCAATCAGCGCGAGCACGGTATCGATAGTTGGCGTTTGCGTATCGGTCACGCGGCCAAGCTCTTTGACGGAGCCCACAAGTGCGTCGATTTCCATTGGTCGTCCTTGGTCAAGATCCTGTAACATAGATGTGCGATGCGCGCCGACATCTGCGCCTCCTTGGATACGGCGATCTACGTCAATCGGGAATTTCACGCCAAGTTTTTCGGCGATTGTGTGTGCCTCAAGCATCATGTTGCGCGCAACCTCTCGGGTGGCAGGATCGGTGCAGAGAACATCTAGCGTGGCATGGGTTAGCGCCGAGATTGGATTGAATGACAGGTTCCCCCAAAGTTTGATCCAAATCTCATCGCGGATTTTTGGCCGCACCGGCGCTTTTAGACCTGCCGCAGACAAAGCTTTGGACAAGGCCGTTGCCCTTTGGGACTTGGAACCATCTGGTTCCCCCAGTGAAAATCGATTACCTTCGATGTGTTTGACGACACCGGGCTCGATGACTTCTGCTGCCGGATACACCACGCAGCCTAGCACGCGGTCTGGGCCAAAACCGTCCCATTGGGCATTGCCGGGATCGACGGTTTGTAAACGGGTGCCTTCTAAGTCACCGCCGACTTTGTGGAAATACCACCATGGCACACCGTTCACACCGGACACGATTGTGGTGTTGTCCCCGATCAGCGGCTGCATGTGGGGCACCACGGCCGGAACCGAATGGGCCTTGAGTGTGACGATCACATAGTCTTGCGGTCCAAGATCGGCGGCATTGTCTGACGCGGAGACATTTACCGTCGTCTCGCCACTTTCTTCAATCAGTCGCAGCCCGTTTTCGTTCATGGCTTTCAGATGAGGGCCACGCGCAACAAGGCTAACGTCTGCACCAGCTTGTGCCAGCTTTGCGCCCATATACCCACCGATGGCGCCAGCGCCAAAAATACAAATTTTCATGATTTTAGCCTAAACCCAGTTTCTCGGCGAGACCGATGCGTTGCAATTTCCCCGTCGCCCCTTTGGGGATTTCATCCAGGATCAGAATTTTGCGCGGCACTTTGAAAGCCGCCAAGCGTTCGCTGGCGAAATCGCGGATCTCACGGTCGGTGGCGTCTTGGCCTTCTTTCAGGACGACAGCCGCCGCCACGTCCTCACCCAGTTTGTCATGAGGGACGGAGAAGGTCACACATTGCCCGACCGCCGGATGATCGGACAGTATGCCATCGACCTCAAGCGGGCTAATCTTCTCACCGCCACGGTTGATGATCTCCTTCAAGCGCCCTGTCAGGGACAGATATCCGTCGTCGTCAAACATGCCCTGATCGCCGGTGCGGAACCAGCGTTTGCCGCCATCCTCGAAGAAGTTCTTTTCGTTCGCTTCGGGGTTGGCCTCATAGCCTGGCGTGACGTTGGGGCCTGAAATCGCAATCTCGCCCACACCATCAATCAGCCGGTTTTCGATTTCATGAGCGATGCGCACTTCGGGGCCGGCGGGAAAGCCGACAAAACCGGGTTTCTGGCAGCCCGGTTCAATCGGGTTGCAACACATCTGGTGGGCAGCTTCAGTCATGCCGTAGGCCTCAACCACGGGCGCGCCAAAGGTGTCGGCCAGTTGGGTCATCACAGGGCCGGGCAAGGATGAAGACGAGGAACGCAAGAACCGCAGACGCGCCTTTTCGATGATCTCAGCGTTGCGCGGCGCGCGGGCCAGAATGGCTTGGTGCATGGTTGGAACTGCGGTGTACCACGTCGGATCAACCTCTTGCAGCCAGCCATAGAATTTCAGCGCATCAAAGCCAGGCGCACAGCTGATTGATCCACCAGCGGCCAGCGACCCGCTTATCGCCGCAATCAGCCCATGAATGTGGAACAGCGGCATCACGTTGAGGCAGACATCATCGGGGGTCAAAGCCAGCGAAACGGCTATGTTTTGTGCAGAGGCCGCAACATTAGACTGTAACAGCGGCACAATCTTGGGGCGCGATGTCGTGCCGGATGTGTGCAAAATCAGCGCAACATCGTCAGGCGTCGACAGTGTATCAGGCGCGCTGCCTGTTACATCTGTGGACAAGGTGAAATTGCCCGCTGGCTGGGTCGCTGTAAGTTCAATGACTGTCATATCAAAACGAGCCGCCGCCGCACGCGCAGGCCCGTCATAGCCGGCTTCAACGATAATCGCGCGGGCTTTCAGATCCTCAAGGTAGAAGGCGAATTCGTCTTCTTTGTAGGCAGGGTTTAGCGGGGCCGTGGTAGCAGATTGCGCGACGGTCACAAAGGCCGTCGCCATCTCGGGGCCGTTTGGCAAAACGACGGCCACACGATCCGACGCGCCGATGCCAGCGCCGCGCAGGGCTTGGCGGACCTCTTGGGTCAGCCCTTTGAGATCACCATAGGTCATCCAGTCACGGCCGGGTGCGCCGATGGCATTTGCGGCGTCAGGGTGCTGCTGGATCAGGTCTTCAAGTCTTTGCATGGAGTGTCCTTCTTGTCGTTCTGAGTTGTGTGACAAAGTCGTTAAAGGTGAATTAGCACATTGTTCAACCTGCTGCCACGTGCCGTTTGCGGCGCAACAACTTTAAGGCAGGCAAAAGGATCAGAACGATCGCGATGATCATGATCGGAGCGGCGATTGGCCTTGTAAAGAAAACCATCGGATCGCCAGATGACAAAAGTAAGGACTGACGCAAGGTCGGCTCTGCGATGGGTCCAAGGACGATTGCCAGAACCGCAGGTGCCAGCGGGTAGTCAAACTTGCGCATGAAAAAGGCAGCGATCCCGAAGATCACGATCAGCCAAAGATCATGCATGCTGCGTGATGCTGCAAAGCCGCCCACGATGGAGAGCACGAAAATTAGCGGCGCAAGAATGGTAAAGGGCATGCGCAACATCCAAATGAAGAGGGGAATAAAGGCAAGGTTGATCAAAACGGCGACCAAGTTTGAGATATAAAAGGACCCAATCAAGCCCCAGACAAATTCGCTCTCGTCGATGAACAGGCGCGGCCCAGGGGTCAGACCCCACATCACCATCCCACCAAGCAAAATCGCCGTTGTCGGAGACCCCGGAATGCCAAGGGTCAACATCGGCAGCATTGACCCTGTAGAGGCCGAGTTATTGGCGGCCTCGGGGGCTGCAACACCGTCTGGAGATCCTCGCCCAAATTCCTCGGGTGTGCGCGATGTCATCTTGGCCACACCGTAAGCCATCAACGAACCTGGCGTTGCGCCCGCAGCAGGCAGAACCCCCACAAAAAACCCGAGGATCGACCCAATCCATGTGCCTTTCCAACCCCGTTGCACCGCTTCTTTGGTGTCCGATGCGAGACCCTTGACGGTAATCTTTGGGTTTGTGGTGGTCACTTCACCGCGTGTTTGCTCAATTGTCCAGAGCATCTCACCGATGCCATAGACGCCGATCGCCAGAACAATAAACCCGATCCCACGCAGAAACCCTTGAATGTCAAACAAGACGAGCCGGGGTTCGCCAGAGATGGTGTCAAATCCGACCGCCGCCAGCACAAGGCCAAAGCAAATGGAAAAGATCGTCTTGGGGATATCATCGCCGCCAAGGCCCACAAAGGTGGCAAAGGCCAACAACATCAGGGCAAAGATTTCAGGCGGTCCAAAAGACAGCGCCACATCAGCCAGAAGCGGCGCAAAAAGGCTAAAGAACACTGTCGCAACTGTCCCACCCACGAAGGAGGCCAATGCGGCAGTGACTAAGGCGAGGCTGGCGCGACCCTGAAGTGCCAAGGGGCGTCCGTCAAATGTAGTTGCCACCGCTGTGGAGGCCCCAGGTATCCCGAGTGCGACCGACGAGATCGCGCCCCCATACATCGCGCCATAATAGATCGCCGCCAGAAAAATGATCGCACCCGTAGGCGGGACCAAAAACGTAACGGGCAACAAAATAGCAACACCATTGACTGATCCCAACCCAGGCATTGCGCCAATGAACAACCCGACGGTCACGCCAATCACGATCAGCATCAGGTTGACCGGTTGGACAGCCGTAAGCACACCATCAGCAATCAATGAAAAGACTTCCATGGGAACCTCGCCTCAAACCTGCATTAGTAGATAATATCGTACATTATATCGAAGAAAGGCTGCATGAACGGCAGGCCTTGGGGCATCGAGATGTACATCGCGCCCTCGAAAAAGAAGAACAGGGCGATCGGCAAGAGAACGGCGATCGTGAGGGCCAAAAGCCACGAATGCCTACCCAGAAAACGCAAATAATAGATCATGAACAGGCAGATCGCGCCATACATCGATATGCTGGGGATCAATGCTACGAAAGCCACCACCCCCCCGCCCACCAGCGCGACGGTGCGCCATCCAAACGCATCCATTAAAGCCTCTTCCGAAACCGCTGCAGGGCTGCGACCGCGCCACCAATTATACGAAATCGCAGCACAGCTTAGAAGCATACCAAGAGACAACCAGAAAGGCCAAAAGCCGCCACCGGGCCCTTTGCCGCTGATGTATCCGATGGGAAGCTCTGTGCTCTTGTACATCAGATAGAGAGAAAAGAGGGCAAGAAGCCCTGCCAGTAATATTTCACCTTGGCGCATTCCTGCCCCCTTTCACGTTCTTGGATTAGCCGTCGATCTGGGACAGAAGCTGGCGGTGGTTTTCAACCTGAGTCGCCCAGTAAGCCCGCGTTTCCGCTTCGTTCATCGGCAAGGGCGAAAGGCTTTCGGAGGCGAGGTAGTTCTGCCATTCCTGACCTTCATAAACGGCTCCAAAGACGGTGCGGTAGTAGGCCGCGGCCGCATCGGACATGCCCGGCGCGCCGACAATGGCCCGCTGGTTGTAGTATGAAAAGTTATGGCCCAATTCTTTGATCGTTGGCACATCTGGATAAGCCTCCATGCGTTCGTCCGAAAAGGCCAAAAGCGGTACAAAATCACCCGCTGCGTAGAAACCATTGGCCTCTGCTGGATTGTTCACGGTTGCCATGATCTGCTGCCCTGCAAGGTCGCGCGCTACAGCACCACCGCCTTCATAGGGGATGTACTTGATGTCGAGGTCGTAGACGTCGGACATATAGGCAATGACAATAGAATCTTCCTGACCCGACCCTGTGCCGCCCATGACGTATTCGCCGTTCATCTCACGGACTGCGGCCAAATACCCGTCAAAGTCTGTGATCCCAGAGTCCGTGTGGACCCAGAGCACGAAAGGATCGACCCCCATCATAGTAATCGGCGTAAAGGTCTCAATATCAACGCCAAGGGCCTCTTGGCGGATCGGTGTGGTGTAGAACGAGTTCAGTGTGACCATCAGCGTGTGATCGGCATCGCGGGCATCGTTGAGGTGCAAAAGCGCCTCTGCACCAGACCCCCCGCCTCGGTTTGTAGGGATCAGTGGGCGGTTCATCATGTCGTTTGCTTCGACAACCGATTGAACAAAACGCGCGATCTGGTCCGCGCCGCCGCCTGCGCCAGCCATAATTGTGAAATCGACCGGACGTGTCGGCTCCCACTCCTGCGCCATGGCAGAGATTGGCAAAGTGGTCAGCGCGATGCTTGCGGCCAGACCAAGGAAAAGCCTTTTGGTGAGTTTCATGATTTAGTCCTCCTTAAAAATGTCCAATATTTTGGACTTCTGTTCCCGCTGTCTCGGCGAGTATTGAGATATTCGGGGGCACCCCCTGTCGATGACCTTGGATTGGCCAACGGCATTCTAGTGGGCCATTAAAATGGGCATTTCTGTGCGATCCACGATGCGCTCGGTGTTTCCGCCAAACAGCATTTCGGTTTCATGGCTGTGGCTGTAGGCGCCCGTAACAAGCAGGCTTGCCCCGATGGTTTTGCAGGTCTTAAGAAGCTCGGTGGCGGGATCTTTCCCCTCAAAGCGTACGACTTCGGCGGTGATACCACGCAATCCGTAATACTCTACCAATTCTTCAACGGTTGGGCCGTTGGCCTCAACCTTGCCGCCTGTCAGGATGCTTACGCGGTCTGCGGCGTCAATGACATCCAAAGACGAGGCGACAGCCCGTGCTGCGGGGAGCGATCCGTTCCATCCAACCGCCACATGTTTGGCAAAGGTTTCATCCGGCTGCAGCTGCCCCGGACATACCAAAACGGGACGACCCGCGCCATAAAGCGCTGACTTTAATGAGCTTTGCCCAAGGTTTCGTTCACGCTGCGGCTTTGGCAGCACGATGATATCCGACAGACGGCCTGCGAGTTTGACGACATCTGCCATGCGTCCTTCCACCTCTGCGAAGGTGCAGTGCACGCCGCCACTCGCTTCGGGGTCATCGTCCAACCCGTATTCCCGCGCGAGGCGATGCAAGATGCCGCGCAAGTGGTTTTCCTGCTGGTTTGCAAGCTCGCTAGCCTGTTCCATCATCACTTTGCGTGCGAAGTCATTCAGCGGCATCCCTTGAGGCATCAAATCACCTGCACCTGCCCGACAATGCACCACACTCACTTTTGCGCCGTGCTTTTTGGCAAGCTCTGCGGCATGAGCAAGAACGGTAGCAACCATGCCATCGCCGCGGACAGGAACTAAGATGGATTTTATCAACTTTTTGCCTCTCCTTTGGCGCCTGACCATACCTTCAGAGCCCTCATTAACCAGGCCGATAAAGTTTTACTCGGCCAATTTGGCATTGTTGAGTAGAAGATACACGTATTATTATTTCGTCAAGAGAATAAATTTTGTAATAAACTTACCTTGCCGATTTTTTGAACGTTTTTAGAGCTTTGGCCTGATGATATTTTTTTGTACGCCTCGGTATACCGTTGTTTTCGCGCAATTTTTGCGGATTTTCCTTAGAATCATACACCGTGAATTTGGCGACTACAGTACCAGATTCTTACCCAAAACCGTCTCGATGGCAGTTATCAAAGGTTTCAGTGGCCAAGTTTGGCCATGCCAAACCAAGAGGATGCAACGGAAAACCCAAAGAGGCAGGAGCCGCGCCTACGGCCCCTGCACAGTTCGCCTAAAGCGGAAGCGCCCGCTAGGTCTGAGGGGCGGTCATCGTAACACCCACACGGCCGATACCTTCAATTAAAACATCAACTGTCATGCCTGCCTTGACCGGCCGCGCGCCTAAGGATGTTCCACAAGCAATAAGGTCACCAGCGTGAAGCGTCATATCTTTGGACAGGCAGCTGGCAATTTGCGTGGGGGATAGGATCATATCAGCGGCTGGATAGAACTGTCGTTCTCGATCGTTCACCAAAACCTGAATCGTTAAATCCCGCCAATCGAGATCTGTCTCGATCACCGGCCCTGCGACACCAAAACCGTCAAAACTTTTAGCGCGCGTCCATTGCGGAAAGGACGGATCCGCGTGCAAGATATCAATCGATGTGAAATCATTGATGCACGTATAGCCGAAAATAGCATCCTCAGCCTGCTCGGGCGTGATGTTTTTACAGGTTTGCCCAATCACGACGCCAAGTTCACCTTCAAAGATCACGCGGCCAGCTGACGGGGGTATCACAACCTGCCCGCCTTGGCCGATTAGGGACGTGTCTGCCTTGCAAAAATATAAGGGATGCTCGGGATGTTGCATTCCACCTTTTTCAGCCGCCGCCTTGTAATTGTTCCAAAGCCCGATGAACTTTCCCGGTCTACATTGATGGTGAAGCTACAGATGAAATAGACTTTAGTGGGCTACACCCAACGCTTCTAGCCCTAGAACACGGTAAGCTTCTCAAGGGTGACAAGTATGACCTTGGTAGACCTGTGCTTGATGG
>Ga0209405_1002211_pt1 | contig 12893 bp, 11 predicted proteins | sample COGITO_mtgs_1105_6_FD_184803 | JGI IMG/M metagenome (GOLD analysis project Ga0209405, IMG submission 184803) | Pelagic marine microbial communities from North Sea - COGITO_mtgs_110516 (SPAdes) (version 2) | ecosystem: Environmental > Aquatic > Marine > Epipelagic ...
AACATTATTTTTAATCATAGCCTCAATAGAAAACGAATCTTTTTCACTCCTAACATGTTTGTGCGCTGCAAAATTAGCTACAATATCAAAAGCTCCATGACTTTTAGACATTTTATAAAAAACGTCAGAATTAAAAGACATTGGATACGTCAAATAAGTCTCTGGAACAATTATATTAGAATCACTCCTTAATGTTCTTGTTAACTCTGTTAAACCATTTTCATTAGTATCAACAACAATTAATTCAGAAGGATGATACCTAAGTGCTGCTTTGATGTATGAAGAACCTATTGTACCTGCACCTCCAATTACTAAAATGGATTTCCCTTTAATTTCTTTAGTTAATTTTTCTTTATTATTTATTAGATCATTTTCGAAAAAGCTATGTTCTCTTTTCGTTACATAACTCTTAATAAACTCGGAAATATTTGGTAACATCATTACTTATAAAAATTTTTAATTTCTGATATAACTTTATATTGATCTTCTATTGTTAAGCTAGATGAAGATGGAATACTTATGCACTGCTTAAAAATTTTATTTGATATATCATTTTGACTAATATATTTTAAGTCTTTATACATTGGAAGGTTATTCATTGGTGTCCAAAATGGCCTACTTTGAATTTTATTATTATTTAAGTGATTTAGTAAGGCTCTCATTTTTTTTGTTCGGAAGGTGAATAACCAACAATTTGGATCTGAGTTAGGATCATTGGTCTGAAATTTAATGTCTCCAACTCCGTGTAATTCAATTCTATAAAGCGCATCAATTTCTTTTTTTCTTTTTAAAATGCTTTCAAAGTTTTCCATTTGTGCAACCCCAATAGCAGCTAAAACATTAACTAAGCGGTAATTATAGCCTACTTCATCATGAAAATAATCTAAAGGATCTGTTTTAGCAGTTGTTGTTATGTGTTTTGCCCTGTTAGCAATATCTTTATCATTAGTTAGAATCATTCCACCACCACCAGTAGATATTATTTTATTTCCGTTAAAACTAAGAACACCAGTTAAACCAAACGTTCCTGCATGTTTTCCATTTTTAAAACTTCCTAATGCCTCTGTACTGTCTTCTATTAAAGGGATACCATAAGTAGAACTGATCTCTATTAATTTGTCAACATCGATAAATCCTCCTAAAACGTAAACTGGCATGATTGCACCAATTTTTTTTCCTGAAGCTATTTCTGTGGTTACCGGTTTCTCATTAACAAATTTGGTTGTCGTATTATTTACTAACCAATTTTGAAGTAAATCAATATCCATTTGCCAATAATCTTCACAAACATCTATTAGAGTAATTTCTGCTCCTGAGTATGTAATAGCATTTAATGTAGCTACAAAGGTTAAGTTTGGTGCTATAACGATATCATCAGAAGAAACTCCTGCAAGGTTTAAAGAAACTTGTAGACCAGCTGTTCCATTCATACAAGCTATTGCATATTTAACCCCAGTGTAATTTTGAATAGCCTCTTCAAATTTATTAACATATGCTCCGGCAGAAGAAATCCACCCTGTATTGAGACAATCTTTCACATATTGCCATTCATTTCCGTTTATATTTGGTACTGATAATGGTATCATATAACTTATATTTGTTTAGCTGGATTTCCAGCGAATACGGTATTAGAATTTATATCTTTTAAAACTACAGCGCCAGCTCCAATAATTACGTTGTCACCAACTTTTACTCCTTGCTTAATTACTGCATTTGCTCCTATAAAACATCCACTGCCAATTGAAACATTTCCAGCCAAAACAGCTCCAGGAGCAATATGACTGAATTTACCAATATAACAATCGTGCTCAATAATTGCCCCGGTATTAATGATACAACCTACATCTATTTTGACTTGTGGATTTATAATAACACCAGCACTTACAAAGTTTTGTTCTTCAATCAAAGAAGATTTTGAAATTGTAGTATTCGAATGCATAAGAGTCGTATTTAGGGAAATATTATTTGACCTCAATTTTTCATAGATTTTTCTTCGAATACTATTATCTCCTAAAGTTATAAATACTTTATTGTTTGAATCAATATTGTCCTCATGACCTAAATATTTTAAGTTATAAGGGTTACTAATTTTCTCTAAAACATCATAATAACCGACAATTGAAAACCCTTGCTTAATTGCAACTTCAACACAACCATACGAATGACCTGAATAACCAATTAATACAATTCTTTTATTCATCTTAAATTTTTGTTTATAATGGATTCATATTCATTTAAAAGTAAACCCCAGTATACTTCACGTTCATATTTAATTCTTATTTTATCTCTAGAATTTAATCTAAGTTTATTAAATAAGGGTTTGTCAGAAGTTATTTTTATCATTGCATTATAGATGGAACTAACACACTTCAATTTTATGACTAATCCATTTATATTATTTTCAATAATCTCATTACAACCATTTATATCAGAAACTATACTAGGTAATTTCATTGCTCCAGCTTGCATAACAACATTAGGGAAACCTTCTCGGTAACTCGGAAACACTAAACAATTAGATATTGAAAAATAAGGCCTTACATCATTTTGATACCCTACTAAAATAATTTTATTGTTATTATTAATTAATACTTTGGTCTTTTTATGTAAAGGGTCTAATTCGTCTTCAAAAGGACCAACTAATAGTAGTTTTATATTTTCTTCAACTAAACTCATTTTATCAAAAGCTTCAATTAACTCATTAATTCCTTTATCAGAGACAATACGACCAACAAAAATAAAAACGAAATCAGTCTTCTTTATTCCTAAATTAGTTTTTAGATCTTCGTTATCTTTAATTGAAAATAATTCAGGATCAAAATAGGAGGTATCAATTCCATTAGAGCTTCCATTTCCAATTACCTTAAGTTTGTTTTCTGAAGTAAATCTATTTTTTAATATAATCTTTTTTAAACCATATGAGTTAGGGTAAACTCTTGTTGAACATTTATATGTTAATTTTTCAACAAAATTTAAAACAAAACGTTTTACCTCTCTTACTTCCATTAAAGGAAGACCTGCAACGGTATGCAATCTAATTGGAACTCCTGCCAAATAAGAAGCTAACATACCTACAATACCAGCCTTAGGTGTATGCGTGTGTACTATATAAGGTTTTTCTTTTTTTAAATATCTAAAGAGTTTTAGTACTGCTTTTAAATCTTGAATTGGAGTTATTTTTCTTGTTAAAGGAAAAATTAGATGTTTACAGTCTTCATTTTTTATAACCTCTTTTATTTCTTCGCCACCTGCGCTTATCATGGTCACATCAAATCCGTTTTTACTCATAAAACGCATTTGCCCTTTTATTAAGTATTTTAAAGATATTGGAACTGTAGTTATGCGGATAAGCTTTTTATTCATTTAGCGAAAGTTCTATTTTATTTATAAAATTTTCAATATTTCGAGATTTTAGTTCTTTATCAAATAATACCCTATTGTGACTCGTATCTGAATCCAAAATAATTTTTAAATGTTCAACTAACCCAGAAACATCATTCACTTCTACAACAAATACTCCTTCTAATTCATCAATTCCACCAGCACATTTTGTAGAAACTACATTTGTATTTTGTGACATCATTTCTAAAAGTACATTGGGGAATCCCTCAACTCTAGATGAAACCACACAAACTTTTGCCAAATTAAAATACGCAAGTACGTTACTAACCCTTCCAGGTAAAAGAACTTTATCGGCCAAGTTTAAGTTTCTAATTTTCGTTTCAAGATGACTTCTTAATGGACCCTCTCCCAAAATCACTAGTTTTAGATTAGAACAATCATTTTGTAATAAATTAAAAGCATCTATTAAAATGTCAAAACCTTTTTCTTCAATTAACCGTCCTGCAGCTACAATGTAATCTTCATTAAAAATCAAGTCAGTATTTGTTTGTAATGTCTTTTCTATGTTTATGGGATTAGGAATGGTTTTTATATTTATTTTTTTAGAAATAAATGGTAGGTTTTTCATAAACTGATCTTTCATCAATTCAGTTTGACAAATTAATAAATCTACGCTACTATATCCCAAATAGTATAACAATCTATACTTCAAAAGTTTAATTCCTGAAAAGCGATTAAAAACAGATGTGGATTCTCTGGCTACAAAAAAATTGACTTTAATTAATTTTAATTTTATTAATAATCCTAGAAATCCATTAATTTTTGTTTGTGATGAAAATATGTGATGATATTCTCTACATTTAAGTATAAAATATAATAGATTAATTAATCCTAAGGTACTTGATTTAGACTTACCATAATCCAATGTAATATTTTTATTAATCAATAAATCATCCCACAAGCTTGTTGATCTCTTTTGTAAAAAAAAAACAGAAACATTAGCGTTATTTACATAATGCCTAGCAATCATTTTTAAGACTTTTTCTGCCCCTCCAAGATTATCAGTTGGTAAAACGATTAATATTTTTCTTAACATGCTAAAACAGATAAAAACAAATTTTCATACTCCTTAATGATTTTTTGAGATGAGAATTTCGATAAAACACTAGCTCTAACAACAGCTCTTTCAAAACGTGAAATTTCATTCAAGTTTTGTAAAGTTTTATTAAAATCATCTTCGGTAACCGCTAAAACCCCATTAATTCCATCTTCAATTATTTCTTTAGTACCTCCAGGACAGTCAAAAGCTAATACCGGAGTACCAACAGAGCAACTTTCTAATACTGCATTAGGGAATCCCTCTACATAAGAACCTTGAATAAAATAATCAGATTTACTAAGGTATTCTAATACTTCTGAAGTGTATGGTATGAATTTTATATTATCTAAAACATCTAACTCATTTGCCAAGTCTTTAATTTTACGCTCAAGAGGACCACTTCCTATAATGGTATATGAATAAGAGTAGTTTTTCACTTTAGCTAATCCTTTTAAAATTCTTTCGTGTCCTTTTTCCTCACTCAATCTACCAATAGTAATAAATTTTATTATTTCCGAATACTTAGTTTTGCTAGTTGACAACTGTTTAGTTTGAGTAATAGGATTATTAATAGTTATTAATTTAGATTCTATTATTCCTAATTGATTTATTAAGTCCTTTTTTATATCATTAGATTGACAGACAATAGCATCTAAATGATTGTATAAAAATTTTAATAAGAAATTTGGAATTTGTTGTTTTGAGTTTAAAAACTTTAACATAGTAGACATCACACTTGCTTCTCTTACAATAAAACGCACATTTCTAAAAATAAGATTATAAAAACCTAATAGTATATTTACGTGTCTTATAGTTCCAAAAACAATATCTGGATTTTCATTTTTTATTAATTTATATAATGGGTAAACACCATTCAACATCCTATCTTGATTAAAGAAAGTAACTTCTAAATCATCTACGTTATAAACAGTATCTTTTTTAAAGCCTACCACAGCAATCTTTATATCAAATACATTTTGATCAAGGTTATTAGCTAAAAAGCTAACAACTCTTTCTGCGCCTCCCGCTTTTAAGCTTGGTATAATGAAAAGTATGATTTTTTTAGTCATTATAAAAATGATTACGTTTTCAAGTATGGTTTAGTCGATTCATCAACTATTTCTAATATTCTTTCTTTGTACGTTTTAGTAAAATCCATATCTGATTCACTAACATAACTAGAGAACGCTTTGGCTTTATAGGTGTCATAATCTCCAATTATTTTGGCTGGATTACCTCCAATTATAACTCCAGAAGGAACAGATTTAGTAACCACACTACCAGCAGCAACAATAACATTATCTTCAATAACGACTCCCGGCATAATAATACTATTAACTCCAATAAAAACATTGTTTTTAATTATTGTCTTTTTAAAAAGAAACCTACGACCTTTATCATCATTAAATAACCATGTAGAACCATCATGTGTTAAAAGCACCACACCTGAAGTAACTGTTACTTTATTTCCAATTTCGATTAACCATGGCTCAGATCCAAATCTAGTTGTATAAATCCTGCAATCATTACCTATCTTTACACCTTTTCTTCTAGCCCAGGAAGTTCCGTCTAATATAAATATGTAACATAAATCTATTATTCTTTGAATCATTTTAGTTGTTATTAATTTTATTTATTCTCATCCACTTAACTAACATGTAAACTCTCCATATATTACTTTTATAATCTGCATTCCCATCCATATGATCATTGAGCATTTTCTTAAACTTAGGGATATTTAAATTGTGAACCATTTTTAAATTCTCATCAGATAACACCTCTAACATTTCTTTTCTTAAATCTTCACGAATCCAATCCCCTAAAGGAACTGAAAACCCACTTTTTGGCTGGTCAAAAACTTCTTCAGGGATGTATTTTTTTAACACGTCCCTTAAGATTCTTTTCTTTTTACCCGGGTAATAACGATATGATATTGGAAGTGTTCTTGCAAACTCAATGATCCTATAATCTAAAAATGGACTTCTAACCTCAACAGAAAATGCCATACTTGCCCTATCTACCTTAACATTACTATCATTCTCTAACCATAATTTAATATTTAAATCAGCTGTTTTTTGATAGTTATTACGAGATAAGTGTTTATAATTTTTATAATTTGAAAGCCAGTTTAAACTCCTATCTAAAGTAATCGAGTTATAACCGGAAAAAATACCCTCAATAAATTCATGATTATTTTTAATTTTAAGAAGCCTTCTTAGTGGTTCCGTTCTGTTTTTAAAAATAAATCTTGGAATTAACATTGAAATTATAGACCTAACAAAATAAGGAATATATTGAAGGTAATTAAACTTTTTAACCAAATCAAAATGATTATAGCCTAAAAAACTTTCGTCTCCCCCATCACCAGATAAAGCTACCGTAACATCTTGCTTTGTTATTTTATTTAACAATAATGAAGGTAGGGCAGAGCTGTCTGCAAAAGGCTCATCATAAACCTCTAATAGAGTGGGTAACATCTCTAAAATATCCTTCGCCTTACAGATTGTTTCTTTGTGTTCTGTCCCTAGGATTTCCGCATATTTTGCGGCAATTTTACTTTCATCAAATTTCGGATCTTCAAAACCAATTGAAAAAGTTTTGATTTTATCTTTAGAAATTTTAGATGCAAGGCTAGTAACTAATGCTGAGTCTATTCCTCCTGACAAAAAAGAACCAAAAGGAACATCTGACTGTAACCTAATTCTAACTGCATCTTCAAACAAATCGTGAATCTTTTCAACCGCTTCCTTATAAGATAAATTAGAGGGAATCACAGATTTTAAGTTCCAGTATTCTTCTACTTTATGTGTCTTACTATTTAAATCAATAATTAAATTATTTCCTGGAGGTAATTTATATACATCATTGTAAATAGAATAAGGGCTAGGTATATAAGTACAATCTAAATAAATACTAACTGCCTCTTTATTAATTGTTTTATTTTGTGAAATAGGCTTAAGCTGGCTGCAAATTTCAAACATTCCATCTTTCCAATAGTAATAAAAAGGTTTTACTCCTAATCTATCTCTTGAACAAAAAAGTGTATTCCTAATTTTATCGTGAATAACGAATGCAAACATTCCATTCAATTTAGGCACTGCAGCTTGGCCCCACTCTTGATATGCTTTTAACAACACTTCTGTGTCTCCTGTTGTATTAAAAATGTGTCCCAAAGAAGTCAATTCCTCTTTTATCTCTTGGAAATTATAAATTTCGCCATTAAAGACTATCGTATAGTCATCCATCTGCATTGGTTGGTTTGATCTTACGTCTAAATCTAAAATTGACAAGCGTAAATGTCCAAAGCTCAACTCATCTTTTTGGAGTACTCCGGTATAATCAGGACCACGAAATTCTATAGCTTTTAATTTTGTTCTTACTTCTTTTTCACTAAAAGAAATATTACTACTGTAAATTCCGCACATATTTTAGATTATTCTTTTATTGTAATTAAAATTTAATAAATAAATGATATTTAAAAATATAAATAACATCAAACCTGAGTCAAAAAAGTTATGACTTGCTAAAAACTGTATGAACAACACAACTATCAATAACAGAAGAGTAAGATTCTTTTTCCTTAAATTATAACACTTTTTAAAAAGAAAAAAGAAAACCATAATTATTAATAAAAATGGTAATAACCCAGACTCTCCTAAAATTAACAAAAATGAATTATGCACACCTCCATCTCCTCGGCCGTCTAAACTTTGACCAAATGAAGAATAACCATTTCCAATTATTGGTGAATTAAGGATTCCATCATAAAATTTTGCCCATTGATATTGACGACTGTTGTCATTTAAAACTTCATTATTAATTTGTCCTGAAAATAGATTCACTAAAAAATCAAATCGACGAGTATCTAAATTTAAATTTTCAGAAAATGTAATTAAAGAAAAAACTGAAACAATTAAGAATAAAAATGTTTTTACTATATACTTTCTATTATAGAATAAATATATGATAGTAATTAAAAACCAAGTTGCCATAAATGTTCTAGATAATGTTATAAATCCAAAAAAAGTAAAAGCAATACTTAATAGTTTTAAATAATTTGTTTTTGTAATACTTAAAACATAACCAAATAAACATATCATAGATGCAGTATTTGGGTTTAAATAAAAACCTGAATAGCGACCGTATTGTGAAACATAACCAATTCCTTGAAAATCATTAAACCTAAAATAGAGAGAATCTAACAAAATAGTAATAGCGCCAGCTAATAATAGAAAGATGATGGTGTTTTGATTGATGTGTTTTAAAGAAACAAATAGACCAAATAAATACAATAAAAATTTAACATAATTTATAGACAAAGCTATAAAACTCTCTTCATATTGAAATGCACCTATAAAGAAATATAAACTTGATATGCCTGCCATAAATAATATTTGTTTGGGAAATTTAGTTTTATTGGTAATAATTAACACACCCAATAAAAAAAAATAAAATAAGAAACAGGAGAGCTTACGGCAATAGACTGAGTTTCTAGAAGTATTCCAGGAATGTTCAATAAAACAAGCAAGCACACAACAAATGAAATAATTTTTTTAAACTTCATTTTTAACTTTGAATTTATATTTAACATAAACGTACTGAATTAAAAAACCAAATAAAACTACTATAGAGGTACTCAAAGCAATTCCAGAAACACCATATGTGTCAATAAACAAAAAGTTACAAATAACATTTACAATAACCATAAATGACGAAGAAATAATAGTAAATGTATTTAAATTAAAAGCTGTTAAAAATCTAACAAGAGTAATCGATAATAAATAAAATGGAATTTGAAAACTAAACATAGATAAAACTAAAAACACATTCTCACTATCCTGACTAGTAAAATTACCCTTTTGAAAAAATATAATAATTAAATCTTTACCAAAAACTAAAAAAAACAAAGTACAGAACGACCCTAGAATAAATAGGGAAATAAGTATTTTGTTTAATTTTTTTATAACCTGACCATTAGAAATTCCTTTAAGTCTTGCAAAATAAGGTAAGATAACATTTCCGACTCCTAATGTTAAAATCGTAATTGCGAAAGCCGGCAATTTATTTCCGTAGTTTAGTGTGCTGATAGCACCCTCAGCAATTTCACTAGTAAAAATTTGATCTACAATAGGATTAAAACCTATAATTAGACCCGATAGTAACTTTGGAATAAATTGTTTGTATAAAATTATAGAATCCGGATCGTTTAACTTTATATCTTTTAAAACAAATTTAATTGGTTGAAACAATAATAAAAGGCATAATTCAAAAAAAGAGCCAATTACAAAAGCTTTTATTAAAAGACCTATTGTAGGCTCAAAAAAGAAAAGAAAAGAAATAAAAACAATTGACGTAATTATAGGGTAAACTGCACTGACTATAAACTTCTTTCTAATTTCTAGTAAACCACTTAAAAGGCTTGAAAATGTCCAAATAGGGATGCAAAACAATAATAGATTTTGGTTTTCAAAAACTGCGCTTGCAATATCACTCGAATAATTTCTAACTAAATAGATGTTGATGGGAGTGGAACAAACATAAAGCCCTAGAGTTAATATTGAGCCTAATATTATTGTCTGTATAATTATGTTATTTTGGAAAATTATATTTCCTTTTTTTTGAGCAAAAATATAATTAGGAATAACTACTGCCTTAAATGCCCCTAAAAAAACATTACTAAAAAACCCTGGAATTAATATTAGAATAAAAAATACATCCAAGTCTTCTGACATCCCAAATATATTCCCAACATAAACTTCTTTTAAAAACCCTATAATTTTCACAATAAAAACCGTGATAATTACTGAAGCTATATTTCTATATATTCCGTCTTTTAAAAATAGTTTATTAAATAGTGATTTCACTTTATCCATTGGTCTGCAACCTTATTTAAGGAATAGTTTTCTAAACCACTTTTAGCATTACTCACAAGCAAATTTCTATTTTTTTCATCATCTATTAAGTTTTGTAGGTGATTTGTGTAGGAGTTTTCATCTGCTAAGGGAATTAAAAACCCATTAACATTATTCTTAATCAATATGCTTGGACCTGTAGGGCAATCTGTGCTAATACAAGCACATCCATAATTCATTGCCTCTAATAAAACATTTGGAAAACCTTCAGATAGGGAGCTAAATGCAAATATTGATGCACATTCATACTGTTTTTCTATATTTTTAACAATACCTTTAAATTCAACAGCATCATTTATATTTAATGCTTTTACTAGATCTTTTAATTTTGAAAGTAAAGAACCATCTCCACAAATTACAAGTTTCCATCCCTGTTGTTTTAGTCTTGAAAAAGATCTTATTATTTGTTCTTGGTTCTTATTTGCATCAATCCGGCCTACCGTTAATATAATTTTTTCTTTCTTATTCTTATTGAAATCTACAATTTTGATTGGATTAGGAATTATTGAAGTTTTTCTTTCATCAACAAATGGCTTAAAATAATTGCTAATCTCCTCAGATTGAACTACTAACCTATCAGCTAACTTATATGTTTTTCTTCTTAAAAAATTCCAGTAACCTACATCCTCAAATTTTGGATTTGCTCTTTCACTAATTGTTACTTTTATATTAGATAACATCTTTCCTGAAATTATACCTAGAACATTTGAAGTTGTCATAAAACATATCAGGCTCTTAATCTTAAATGATCTAATTAGTAAAGTGATTTTATATAATAGTACAAGATTAGAAAATATAGATTTTAGGGGATTCGTTCCTGAATTTAAAACCCCTAGCTGTTTTACAGTAATTGAATCATTTAGTTTGTAAAATGGTTCATCCTTAGATAATGTAATAATTACAATATCATTTGTTAAGGATAGTTCATTAGCGAGTAAACTAACAACCCGCTCTGCACCTCCTGCATTTAAACTAGAAATTAAAAATGCTATTTTCAATATATAATTATATAGCTGTTATTATAAATTTAGGTTTGTTTGCACCCAAACTATAAACTTCCATCAACATGTTTTTCATCTAAAAAATTCTTAACATCATAAATGATAGCATTCTCTTTTTTTAATGATAAAAAATCAAGTTCGTTAAATTTGTTATGAGAAACAGTTAAAATAACTGCATCAAACTTTCCGCTTGGAATAGATTTAGTTGATTTTAAACCATATTCATGCATTACTTCATCTTTACTAGCCCAAGGGTCATGAATCGTTATATTGGTTCCATAATCTTTTAATGCCTTTACAAGATCTACTGCTTTTGTGTTTCGAACATCTGGACAATTCTCTTTAAATGTGATTCCTAAAACAAGTACCTTAGATCCATTGACAGGAATATTCTTTTTTATCATACATTTTACAATCTCAGAAGCCACATAATCACCCATCCCATCATTTAATCGTCGTCCAGCTAAAATAATTTCAGGATGATAACCATTCTCTTGCGCCTTTTGAGCTAGATAATAAGGGTCTACTCCTATACAATGCCCTCCTACTAATCCAGGCTTAAAAGGTAAAAAATTCCACTTAGTGCCTGCTGCCTCCAATACATCATGGGTGTTGATATCCAAAAGATTAAATATTTTCGCTAATTCATTTACAAAAGCAATATTAATATCTCTTTGAGAGTTTTCAATCACTTTCGATGCTTCAGCAACTTTTATGGTTGGTGCCAAATGAGTTCCTGCTGTGATCACAGATTTGTATAAACTATCTACTTTAAAACCTATCTCTGGCGTTGAACCAGACGTAACTTTTAATATTTTCTCAACCGTATGCTCTTTATCTCCGGGATTAATTCTCTCCGGCGAATAACCCGCATAGAAGTCTTCATTAAATTTTAATCCAGAGACTTTCTCTAATACCGGAACACAATCTTCTTCTGTAGCTCCTGGATACACTGTAGATTCATATATGACGATATCTCCTTTTTTTAATACATTACCTACTGTTTCACTTGCTTTTACAAGTGGTGTTAAAATGGGCCTGTTATTTTTATCAACAGGTGTTGGAACCGTTACAATATAATAATTACAATCCTTAATTTTATCCAACTGATTGGTACAAAACAGTCCATTTGAATCAGAGTTTTCATCAATTAATACAGATTGTAAGGTTTCGTTATCAACCTCTAAGGTTGAATCAACACCGGACATTAATTCAGAAATTCTATCTGTATTGATATCAAATCCCACTACAGGGAATTTAGTTGCAAAGAGTCTCGCCAATGGCAAACCTACATATCCTAATCCGATGATTGCTATTTTATCTTTTTTCATATTTTTTTATAAATTTTTCCAATACCATTTCACAGCTTCTTTCAAGCCTTGTTGCAAGGTAAACTGTGGATTATAATTTAATTTTTCTTTTGCTTTATCCACACTTGCATGTGAATGTGGAATGTCACCTGCTCTATTTGGCCCGTAAATAACTTCAACTTGTGAAATTTTAGAATCAAACTCAGATAAATACTCTTTTAAGTACCCC
>Ga0209405_1002217_pt1 | contig 12870 bp, 9 predicted proteins | sample COGITO_mtgs_1105_6_FD_184803 | JGI IMG/M metagenome (GOLD analysis project Ga0209405, IMG submission 184803) | Pelagic marine microbial communities from North Sea - COGITO_mtgs_110516 (SPAdes) (version 2) | ecosystem: Environmental > Aquatic > Marine > Epipelagic ...
AGTACGAAATTACCGTGCTTACAGCCTTGATCCCACCACTCATTATTGTCATTGGAATTCCAAACTGTATTTTCCTGATAAATAAATACCAGCACGAAGTCAACAAACACGGAAACAAAGCCAAGTCGCTTCAACGGGTAATTTCGAAAGTTGGGAATGCCACGTTGATGACCAATGTAACCACGGCTTCAGGGTTTGCGACTTTTATAATCACACAAAGTAAATTACTGACCGAATTTGGCATCGTTGCCTCCCTGAGTATTATTGCGATTTTTCTGTTGTGCTTATTAATCATTCCGATCATTTATAGTTTTATGCCGATCCCAAAAGAGAAGCATTTAGAGCATTTAAATAAACGATGGATCAACCGCCTTGGCGATTGGATTGAACACACCGTGAAGCATAAAAACATCACTATCTACATAACGGGGATTCTTTTACTCACCATCAGTATTATTGGAATTTTTCAAATTGAAACCACTGGGAGTTTGATTGAAGACATGCCTAAAAAAGCAGAGTTTTATAAAGACATAGAATTCTACGAAAAAGAGTTTAACGGGGTCATGCCGCTTGAAATTTTAATTGATACCAAACGCAAAAAAGGGGTCATAAAACTCTCGACGTTAAAACGCATGAGTGCGTTGGAAGATTTGATTGTTGAAATTCCAGAACTCTCTAAACCCATCTCGGTAGTCAGTTTGGTGAAGTATTCCAAACAAGCCTATTACAATGGGAACCCTAAGTATTACCAGTTGCCCTCGGCACAAGAAAATAGTTTTATTTTATCCTATGCAAAAAACGCCTCTACAGATGTAGATTTGCTAAAAAACTTTGTGGACAGTACGGGACGCTATGCCCGAATTACCACCTTTATGAAAGATGCGGGGATCGACAAAATGGAACGCATTGAAGAAGATCTTCTTACTAAAATTGACAAGCTATTTCCTGAAAAACAGTATGAGGTTTCCATCACAGGAAAAGCCTATTTGTTTCAGAAAGGAACCAAATATTTAGTCCGAAACTTAGTGTTATCCTTAGCCTTGGCCATCTTTTTGATCTCGCTTTTTATGGCGTATATGTTTCGCTCGTTCCGAATGATTATCATTTCCTTGATTCCTAATTTGTTGCCACTACTAGTAACAGCGGGAATGATGGGCTTTTTAGGGGTGCCCATAAAACCTTCCACAATACTCGTTTTTAGTATTGCGTTTGGAATTTCAGTAGACGACACGATTCACTTTTTAGCCAAATACCGACAAGAATTGTTGGCAAACCATTGGAAAATTAAAAAATCGGTCTTTGCAGCGCTTCGAGAAACAGGCGTTAGTATGTTCTATACCTCCATCGTATTGTTCTTTGGATTTTCGGTCTTTATAACCTCCAGTTTTGGAGGCACTGTCGCTTTAGGTGCCTTGATTTCGGCGACCTTATTATTGGCAATGTTGGCAAATCTACTCTTGTTACCCTGCCTGTTGTTATCATTAGAACGCAGCATCGCAAACAAAAAAGTATTGAAAAAGCCCGCACTGAATATCATTCCAGAAGAGGAAGCGTTTGAAGAAGACTAAATCATACACTGTTAATTTAGCTTAAAACTTTATATTTGCAGTATTAAAAATTGTACTTATGACCACCAGCACTGTTGCACATTTATTAACTCAAGAACTCAAACATACAGACATCGAAGTCAAAGGGTGGGTTCGAACGTTTAGAGCCAACCGATTTATTGCCCTCAATGATGGCTCTTGCCTTCAAAGTATCCAATGTGTGGTTGATTTTGAAAGCATGGATGAGGCCTTGCTAAAACGCATTACAACAGGTGCCGCTGTACACATAAAAGGCGGTTTGGTTGAAAGTCAAGGAAAAGGACAATCTGTAGAAGTTCAAGTAAGTTCTATAGAGATTTTAGGGGATGCAGATCCGGAAGAAGTTTCAAAAACCATCTTACAACCCAAGCGTCATTCTTTAGAATTTTTAAGAGAGCAAGCACATTTACGCACACGAACCAATACGTTTAGTGCCGTGATGCGACTCCGTTCTTCGCTGTCATTTGCGGTTCACTCCTATTTTAATAAAAATGGATTTTACTATATGCATGCCCCGATTGTCACTGGAAGTGATGCCGAAGGTGCAGGCGAAATGTTTAGAGTGACCACTTTAGATCCTAAAAATCCGCCACTCACCGATGAAGGTGAAGTGGATTATTCAAAAGACTTTTTTGGAAAAGAAACAAACCTGACAGTATCTGGTCAACTGGAAGCAGAAACCTATGCCATGGCGCTCGGAAAGGTGTATACTTTTGGCCCTACGTTTCGAGCTGAAAATTCAAATACCTCGCGACATTTGGCCGAGTTTTGGATGATTGAACCCGAAGTCGCTTTTATGGATTTGGCTGGAAATATGGACCTTGCTGAAGACTTTATGAAGTATGTCATCAGTTACGTTTTAGAACACAACAAAGAAGACCTTGCCTTTTTAGAGCAACGTTTGGAACAAGAAGATAAATCGAAACCTCAAAATGAGCGTGCACCCATGCCACTCACTGAGAAACTTCGTTTTATTGTTGACAACAACTTTAAGCGTGTCAGCTATACTGAAGCAATTGATATTTTACGAAATTGCAAGCCTAATAAAAAGAAAAAGTTTAAATATATTATTGACGAATGGGGTGCCGATTTACAAAGTGAGCACGAACGCTTTTTAGTAGAGCAACACTTTAAATGTCCTGTGATCTTGTTTGATTATCCAGCCAAAATTAAAGCCTTTTATATGCGCTTAAATGAGGACGGAAAAACGGTGAGAGCCATGGATATTCTATTCCCAGGGATTGGTGAAATTGTTGGCGGATCGCAACGAGAAGAACGCTTGGACGTTTTAAAAGAAAAAATGGCGGAGCTTGACATCCCCGAAGAAGACCTTTGGTGGTATTTAGATTTGAGAAAATATGGAACGGCTGTGCATTCTGGATTTGGACTTGGCTTTGAACGCTTGGTAATGTTTGCTACTGGAATGGGTAACATTCGCGACGTAATTCCTTACCCACGAACGCCTTTTAACGCTGAATTTTAAGGGGAAACATATCGCATTTTTTGAAAATAGTGCTGCTTAGCATATATCTAACGTTTTTTTTCTTATTTTTATAGAAAACCTGCAATTGCGGAACTCACTTAAAATTAAATGAAAATAAAAAAAAGAACCTTTGACTTAATTTTTATTATTCTTTCAACTGCAATATTGATAACATTATCAGAATATGGACTTTTAGAAACGTATATGTCCTTTTCATTAATTCCAGTTTTAATTGCATATAAATTAGGACAATATTCTGAAAGAAAATTCAAGAAATAATTAATGCTCAAGCAATACCTACATTATAAATTATCACAAAAGCTGTCGCCTCAACAGATTCAGTTGATGAAGTTGATACAGTTGCCTACGCAGGCTTTTGAGCAACGCCTTAAACAAGAACTCGAAGAAAACCCAGCACTCGAAACTGGAAAAGATCAAGAAGAGACGTATGAAGAGGAGTTTGATTCCAATGATAATGACATGGACAATGAGCAAATCAACGCAGATGACATCAATGTAGATGATTATTTGAGTGATGATGAAATTCCAGAATACAGACTTCATGCCAATAATTACAGTGCCGATGACGAACAAAAAACAATCCCTTTTGCTTCTGGGACGTCTTTCACTCAACATCTAATCGACCAACTCAATACTTTTCCTTTAGAGGAAACACACTATCAAATCGCGGAGTTTCTAATTGGAAGCATCGATGATAGCGGCTACATCCGACGGCCATTGCTTGATATTATGGATGATTTGGCCTTTACTCAGAATGTATATACCGATGAAGAGACTATTAAATCCGCTCTCAAAGTAGTACATCTATTAGACCCCGCAGGTGTGGGTGCTAGAAACCTTCAAGAATGTTTAGTGCTTCAATTGCATCGAAAAACCCAAACACCCAATACAGAATTAGCCACGAATATTATTGAACTGGGATTTGAACAATTTACAAAAAAGCATTACAAAAAGCTTTTGCTAAAATTTAGTATTACCGAAACAGAACTTAAAGACGCAATTTCAGAAATTGAACGCTTAAACCCAAAACCTGGAAGTTCCTTTTCGAACAACTCCCGTTCTGTTGAGCATGTCGTTCCTGATTTCACTATTAAAATTACAGAAGGTGAATTAGAACTCAGTCTCAACGGTCGAAATGCGCCAGAATTACACGTTTCAAGACCTTATAACGAAATGCTGAAAGGCTATAAGGCTTCCAAAGAAAAAACAAAATCACAGAAAGATGCAGTACAGTTTATCAAGCAAAAATTAGATGCTGCCAAATGGTTTATTGATGCTATAAAACAACGCCAACACACCTTGTTTATCACTATGAGTACTATTATGCATTATCAAAAAGATTATTTTTTGTCAGGAGATGAGCAACAACTAAAGCCCATGATTTTGAAAGATATTGCAGATAAAATAGAGATGGATATTTCGACCGTTTCTCGTGTTGCAAATAGCAAATATGTGGATACTCCTTATGGTACAAAGTTGATTAAAGAATTTTTTAGCGAGTCCATGACCAATGACCAAGGAGAAGAAGTTTCAACCAGAGAAATTAAAAACATCTTAGAAACGGTAATCGCTGAAGAAGACAAGAAAAAACCACTGACAGATGAAAAATTAACAACTATTTTAAAAGAAAAAGGCTACCCAATAGCCCGAAGAACCGTGGCTAAATACCGCGAACAATTGGACCTTCCTGTGGCGCGACTTCGCAAAGAACTTTAAACTTAGACCTTCTTAATTACATTGGTGACGATCCCCCAAATTACAAAGTCATTTTCTTCTGTGATTTTGATCGGCTGATAGTTTTTATTTTCTGGCTGTAACCAAACCTCATCTTTTTCAACCTTAAGACGTTTCACCGTAAATTCGCCATCTAAAAAGCAGACCGCTATTTTATTATGGGCTGGAGAAAGGCTGCGATCGATTACCAAAAGATCGTTGTCGCTCAACCCCGCATCAATCATTGATTGCCCACTCACCCGTGCAAAAAAAGTGGCTTCTTTATTTTTGATGAGCTCGTTATCTAACGAAAGACGTTCTTGTTTAAAGTCCTCTGCTGGCGATGGAAATCCTGCGGAGATGCCTGTATCAAAATAGACGGCACCTAAGGTGTTGAGGTTTTCAGGGGTGAAAAAAGTAAGCGCTGTGTTTTGTTTTATGGACATTGGACTGTAATTATATCTTTAAAATTGGTCGTGTAGTGCGGCGATAAATGTTCTTGACGCATTTTCCACGTACGTTTTAAATCTTGATTGGCTAATTTTAATTTTGGGGCGTCGTACTTTTTATTAATAAAGTCGATGGTACGCATCAACGGAAGGTGTTTTGGATCTTCACCACCAAACAACTGCAATTGGTGGTTGTCTGTTGGAACAATCCCCGTAAGGATGACTCCTGCTTTTTTGTATTGAATTCCTTTTTTATAAATCGAAGCGACAGCTTTGACGGCATTCGCACTTAGCGTTAAACTAGAATTGGTAGGAAACGGAATGTTAACTACAACACTAGCACGGTGCTGCTCGGTATCTTTTTTATGGTAATCACTTCGTAAAAAAATAATCATCATATGACAACTAGACCCTTGTTTCCGAAGCTTTTCGGCACCACTACAAGCAAATGTAGAAATGCGTTCTTTGATGTCTTCAAGGTTTTTAATAGAAGATTCAAAACTACGGGTGGTGGCAATGGCGCGTTTGTTTTTAATGGTTTCCGTCTCAATTTTAGAGATGCCTTCCAGATCTTTTTTTAGTTTCCATTCTGTAATAGAAAAGGTTTTACGCACCCACATATCGGGGAGCTGTACAAAGTCATAGGCCGTTTTACACTGCTTCACCGAAAGGCGTTTGTGTAGCGCTGGACCAATCCCCCAAACATCTTTAAGCTGGGTCCATTTCAAAGCTTTGATGCGTTTTTCTTCGCTGTCAATCACATAAACACCCCCTGTTTCTTTAGGGAACTTTCGAGCAATTTTATTGGCAACTTTACTCAAAGCCTTGGTAGGCGCAATTCCAACACAGGTAGGAATGCCAGTCCAGTTTAAGATACGTTGGCGCATCTCAGTTCCGTATGTGTGTAAGTCATAGGCATCAAATCCGTTGAGTTTTAAAAACGCTTCGTCAATACTATACACTTCTACATCGGGGGAGAATTGTTCTAAAATACGCATGACACGACTGCTCATGTCGCCATACAACGCGTAATTGGATGAAAACAATTGAATGTTATTCGCCTTAAAAAATGCTTTAAACTTAAATGCTGGCGCACCCATTGGGAGTCCTAGTGCTTTTGTTTCGTCACTTCGCGCAATCACACAGCCATCGTTATTTGATAAAATAGCGATCGGTTTTTGGCGTAAACTCGGATTAAAAACCCGTTCACAAGAGGCATAAAAGTTATTACAATCAACAAGTGCAAACATGGTATAAAGGTAATGTATTTGTCGTTTTTATTGTTCTTAACAAGTAAAATATTTAAGGTTATTTATTTGATTTTATAGACTGAGATGTAATAGTATTTATATATTTACAGAATTATTTTGACCTAATAAAACTAAAATTCTTATGAAGACTAAACTTTGTTTATCACTATTCGTCCTTAGCATTTTTTCATCTTATAATGTATTAGCACAACAAGCTTCAGAGGCGCAAAAATTAGATTCCATTACGATTACTTCAACAGCGATTGAGTTGCCTTTTAAAAAGAATTCTCGCACGATAACACTTATTTCATCAGAAGTTATAAAGCAAAGTCCTGCGACTAATTTGGCGGAACTTCTGCAACAAGAAGCGGGCATTGATGTAAGACGTCAAGGTGTTAATGGAATGCAAGCGGATTTATACATTCGTGGGGGAAGTTTTGATCAAACCTTACTTTTGATTGATGGAATTAAAGTTGAAGATCCTCAAACAGGCCACCATACATTAAACATGGCACTGCCTCTGGAAGTGATTGAACGAGTTGAAATTATCAAAGGTCCTGCGGCACGCGTTTTTGGACAAAATGCTTTTACGGGAGCGATTAATATTGTGACAAAATCAAATGCTGATGCTGTAAATTCAGTGGGATATAAAACGGGGTCTTATAATCAGCAGCAAGCCTCGGGAACCTTAGGAACTAATTTAGGGAATACGACGCTTATAGGACATGCTTCTATAAATACTTCTGATGGCTATCGACATAATACCGATTTTGAAAATCAAAATTATTTTGTAAAAGGACGTTTTAATACTACTACAAATCCTATTGATGTGATTGGTTATTTTGCCAAACGGGACTTTGGTGCGAATCAGTTTTATGCTGTTGAAAGTGGTAGTGATCAATATGAAGAAACACAAAGCAGTCTTGTGGGAGCTTCTACTAAATTTAAAACTGAAAACTTTAAAATCACCCCACGAATCTATTGGAAACGTACTCAAGATATGTACTTATATCTTCGCGAAGACCCCTCTTATTACAGAAACTTACATATCTCCAATAAAGTAGGGGTACAAGTTAACGCCTCTTATACCTCCAACGCTGGAATTACAGGCTTTGGAATCGATGCTGCGAAGGTGTTTATGACCAGTACTAATTTGGGAGAACGCGACCGACTGATGGCAAATCTGTTTGTTGAGCATCGGTTTTCTTTAGCAGATAATACTTTAGATATTACGCCAGGAGTTTCGGTCAATTATTTCTCTAATTTTAAATTTCACGCCTTTCCAGGTGTCGATGTAGGTTATACCATTAATGATGCATTTAAAGTCTATGCAAATGTGGGCTATACCTATAGAGTGCCAACCTATACCGATTTATATTATGTAGGAAGAACGGATTTAGGGAATGCAAATTTGGAGCCTGAAAAAGCACTGTCTGAAGAAATTGGGTTAAAATATTTTGGAGCTAATTTCAATGCTTATGTCGCTGTTTTTAATCGATCGTCTGATAATTTGATTGATTATACCAAAGAAAATGAAGCTGATAAATGGCAAGCTACAAACCTGAAAAGTTTAACCTCAACAGGCGCAGAGCTGAATCTGTCTTCCCGTTTTAAATCGGGATTATACACTCAAAATATTAGTTTGGGATACACCTATTTAGATGAAAATTTGAACAACATTAAAACCACCTATTCTAAATATGTACTCAATGCATTGACACATCATTTTACGGCGACGGTGCGTACGAAGTTTTTGAAAAATGTATCACAAAGTATTGTTTATAAATTTGCCGAACGCGCTTCTGGAACGAGTTATAGCGTGGTGGACGTACAAGCGACTTTAAAGGTTTCAGATCTTGAATTTTCTATTATTGGAAATAATATTTTCAATACGGAGTATGTAGAAACAGGCTTTGTGCCTATGCCAAAAGGAAATGTTTTGATAGGGGTCAATTATGCGTTCTAAAAACTAGTTGACAATCGCATTCACCTTGTCATAAACCAAGTGTGATTCCCATCCTCTGTAGAGAAGGTAGTCAGCGAGTTTTTTCTTTTTTTTCCACGGATCGGTTTCGGTCAGTGTTGCTTCTTTTTTTTCTGCTAGTGCATGGAATGTTTGAAGGTAATCGTTAGGGTCAATTTCTTGAAGGGCAACCTTGATAATATATTTCGACAGTTGGCGTTGTTTTAGCTCTAAAGTTAACCTTACTTTTCCCCATTTTTTAATTCTAAACTTTCCTCTTACAAATGCTTTTGCAAAACGTTCTTCGTTCAGGTGGCTGTCTTCAATGAGCGCAACGATAATAATTTCAACCGCTTCGGGAATCATTCGCATCTGTTTGAGTTTTTGCTCAACTTCTTTGTGATAGCGGTCTTGATAGGCGCAATACTTCTGAAGCTTAGAAAGGGCTTCCTCTATGGTGTAACTCTTATGCGTTTGATACATGCTTAGAGGTTATAAGTAACTGCAAAAACCAGATTGGTTCCAGGAGCAGAGATCCCTGAAGAAAATGTTCTGTAGCGTTGATTGGTAATGTTTTCGATGGCTCCTACAACAGAAAGTGATTTATTAAAATCATATTGCGATCTAAGGTTGAGACTGTACCAAGACGGCGCATAAGGGTTGCCTTGCGCATCTAAAGCAAATAAGGAATCTGCTAATTCTACAGAAATATCCGAACCGCGAAGGGCGCCATTATAATTTACAAACCCATCCATTTTGAGCTTGTTGTATTTCCATATAAGGTGCGCATTTCCGAAAATAGGTGCGACATGTCTAACAGGCAATTCCACACCCGCAGTGTCTTCTTGTATACCATGGACATAACTATACTGAGTGGTAAACTTTAAGGCTTTTGAAAATCGAACTTTTAAGCCTGCTTCAAATCCATAAATCCAAGATTTAGACGCATTTTGAATGGCTTGAATTTCGCTTAATATCCCGTCATATTCCATTTCTGTTACACCTCCGACTGCAAAGCTTTTCCGAACCAATGCATTGTCTAAATAAGTGTAATAAGCCGAACAATCAAAAATAACCGATTCTTCAATATTGACCGTGACACCAAGTTCTCCTCCATAGGCATATTCAGGCTTAAGGTCACTGTTTGGTACCACAACAAAGCCTTCTTGAGAGTCAAATATTTTCCCAATATCATCAATGTTTGGCGCTCTAAAAGCTGTGGTCGCATTTAATTTCCAAAGAAAGGTATCGTTCGGACTCCAACTAAACCCAAGAGTGCCTGTAAGTGCGCTTGTATCTAGATCAGCCATTCTAAAAGGAAGGTTATAAAATGCGTTATTATCTGTTAAGTCGGCATCAATGGTCACATAATTATAACGTATTCCAGATTGTACGGTAAGCTTTGAATTGGGCTTGTATTTATGACTTAAATAGGCGGCTAAGGTTTGCCACTTTGAGCCGTCTGGATAACGTGACGCAATCGCATCTTTAGCATTGGTATCGATATTTATTTTGTGTCCCGACGAGCCAACTCTGTTGTATATGTACTCTGTTCCGTAGGAAATAGTAGAGCTGTTTGAAAGTGATTTATAAAAATCAAAATTAAAGGAAAGTGCATCCACATTTTCTTCTCGAATTTTACGGGTGTCCGAATTAAATTTTCTATTGATTCGACTCTCTTTAAAATTTTGATAGGCGGCAGATATTTTAATTTTATCATACAAGCTAGAACCGCTACTTAGTTTTGTCATTTGTAGGTTGGCAAGAAACCAATCTTGAGGGCCATAGTTCCATTCCGCATAGTGTAAAATACCGTCTGGGTCGTAGGTTGACAGTCGGTCGTATCTTGGGTAATCAGAAGTGGTTGAGTAATGAAGTCCTAAGTCAAATTTTAAATCGTCATTGACCTTGTAAAGCACTTTTTGGGACAGGTGCATTTGACGAAATTTAGTGAATTTCTGAACCCTTGGGCTTGTATTAGAAATCATAATGTCTTGACCGTTCACATACTCACTGTAGTTAAGGCTTAAATAGTCATCTGGACCGTTGGCTCCCATCTTTAAGTTTCCGAAATCGGACACGCTCACACTGCTGTGAAAGCCCCATTTTTTGAATCCTAAGTTGAAATCTAGATGTGCAGTTTTTTCGTTATTTGCTGAAGCATATCGAACCGTGCTTCGAGCCGTTAAATTGGGTGTGGTGGATTCGGATAGTTTTGGGGTCGTAGTATGAAAATTCATGACCCCTCCAATAGCATCACTTCCATAAATAACAGATCCAGAACCGAGAATAACTTCTGTTTTTTCAACATTAAAAGGATTTATCGACAATACATTTTGAACATTACCGCCTCTAAAAATGGCGTTGTTCAGCCGTACGCCATCAACGGTAATGAGCAGTCGATTTGTAGAAAAACCTCGAATCATTGGGCTGCCACCACCTAATTGGCTTTTTTGCACAAAAACGCGTCCACTATTGCTTAATAAATCGGCACTCGTTTGTGGATTGGATAATTGAACATCTTTGGAGCTGATACTAATTATATTTTGAGGAACTTCTTTTTTACTTTGCTCAAATTTGGAGGCCGATATCACTACCTCGTTTAAACTCGTGGCCCTTGGAGATAAAAAAACGGTGTCTTGAATAGACGACTTTAGAATTGTAATTTTATGATAGGAAAGGTGTTGAAAATAAATTTTATCGAACTGATTAAATGCATCCAAACTAACATCCCCATCAAAATCGGTAATGGCTGTTTTGGTTTTAAGATCGTTAAAAACCGCAACACCTGGTATGGGTTGGTCATCGGATTCATCGACCACAACAAGTTGTTGGGCTGAGCTGCTCAATATAAAAAAAGAGAAAATAGAAAGTAAAAAACGATTCATCTTAACTGTAAACTTGATTTAAAACGGTTAACGATCGGGGGTGTTTAAAGGCGTGTAAATGTAATTTAAAATAGTCTAAAATCATATTAAGTAACTCGTGCTTTTGTGAGGAATTTAGCTCCTGAGTTATTGTTGTATCAAATTTTGTGCCTAAAAAAGGTTTTAGCAGTTCTAATTTTGAACCTGAGACACAATGTTCTCCATTTTGGAATTGAAAATTACCGTTTTCTAAATTAAAATAAGGAAGGGAATCGTTAGTCGTATCTGGATTAATTCCTAAAAATTTTGTCAGACCCATTAAAAATTGTTGATGAAACGTTCCCGTTTTTTCAACGGTATCAAACCATAATAAAGTGGTTTCAAGATATTCAAAAAGAGAAGGGTTGGCTTCTTCTTCATTTAAAATCATGGACAAAATCTCTGCTAAAAACAATAAAACAGTGGATTTAAAAATATTGGTGTGTAGCGATTCGTAGAGTTTGTGCAATCGGACTTCTTTAAAATAATGCAAGCTGCGATTGTCTTTGTGTTCTGCCTCTATATCAAGGAGCGTGAGCAGTTGAAAATAAGCTGGTTTTAGTTTTCCTTTTTTAGATTTAAGTGCGTTTTTAATCACATAACTTTTCACCCCAGAAGATGCTGTATAACATTTGACAATCAAATCGTTGTCGTTAAATTTAACCTTTGAGATGACAATTGCTTTCGTAGAGACCACCATTAACGTATGATCATTATTTTTGAAACTTTCGTTTCAAACGTATCAAAATCAGAGAAAAGCACTAGATATACTCCTGATGCCACCGTGTTATTTGCTAAATTTTTACCATTCCAATAGGCGGTTCCCCCATCAATTTCTAGGTTGTAATTTTTATACCTTAGATTAATATTGGATTGGGCTTCGGCAACCAGATTACCTTCTATATCCGTGATCTTAATATTAACATTTTCACTGATATTTTTAATTTTTATTTTGTCCTCTTCCATATTAAATCCAGGGCGCACAGGATTGGGATAGACGTATATCTCTTCTAGAGATTCACTGGTGCTTGACCCACCCGTTTTAAAAGCAACTAAGCCCCGAGTGGTTCCAAAATATACAATCCCATTTTCGGAGTCTAACGCCATAGAATTCACCCCATTTGAAGGAAGTGGAGAGTTGTCTTTGGTAAAATGATGAATGGTTTTTTGTCCATCTGAAGAGACGTAAAAAACACCTGCATCTGCTGTAGAAATCCATTTGTTGTTAGAACCATCAACGATGATGTCGGAGATGAACTGTTGTGACAGTAGCTCTTGTGGGAGGCCATCTTCAAGAATAATAATAGGTTCTGTTCTTACAATTTCTTCAGTAAAAAAACTGGAGGTATTATACAATACTCTGAGTCCTCTATAGGTGCCAATCCAGAGTACATTGTTTTTATCTAGAGCTAACGATTTTACTGCGGCTGAAGGAAGGTTGGCAACATCTTTGTCGTTTATGTTTTTTAACAACATTCCATCTTCATTAAATCCAATCA
>Ga0209405_1002229_pt1 | contig 12840 bp, 11 predicted proteins | sample COGITO_mtgs_1105_6_FD_184803 | JGI IMG/M metagenome (GOLD analysis project Ga0209405, IMG submission 184803) | Pelagic marine microbial communities from North Sea - COGITO_mtgs_110516 (SPAdes) (version 2) | ecosystem: Environmental > Aquatic > Marine > Epipelagic ...
TAAGCACCGAGTTTTTTTTTGCTTGTTGCTTCTTCGATAACGATGATTTTAATGTCAATAAGCCGTTATTTATCTCACTTAGTTGCGACCAAGGGATATCACCTAACAGGCACAGCCACTTCTAGAGCCTATAACCGGACGATCTATTTATCTGAGAGAATCACAATGATGCAGAGCTGGGCTGACTATCTCGAAGCGGTGCGTGATGGTGCTGATGTGGTGTCAATAGGAGCGAAGTAGGAGAGGTCTTGATTTAAATATCTAACTATATGTCTACTTGATTTATTTAATAATCAAAAATAACAATGTTACTTTAAGTGTTACATAAAAACCTGACCATTTAGCTGCGCGAACCCTATTTCTCTGTGTCTATTAACAGCTCAATAATTCACCACTAAAACTTCATAAAATAGGAGGGCACTGTTGTTGTCTTGATCAAAAATTGTCATTTTTGAGAAGTTAGCTCCCAGCTTCCTAATGATACGATATTTGAAACAAGCAATTGGACGATGGAGTAGCAGTCAATTAGACGGATGACAGGCGCCTTAAAACTATATTTTCAATTATATCGACATAACAGCCTGATATGTCGATATGATCGACACGCTAAAATGTAAGCATTTTACTTTGTGCCCTTTTAAACTAGACAATTAGGCGATACTATAGCCGTCAATTAGACGACAATATAACCAGCATATGGACGCTATGGCTAAATCCTTATTCCCAAGAGTTATCGCCCCACTGTTGCTGGAAGCGCTAAGCGATACTCCGGTCGTCTGCTTACTCGGGCCTCGCCAGGTGGGTAAAACCACGTTAGCCAGGGAATACCGCCCTGATTATTCCTACATCAGCTTTGACGACAGCACACTACTGAGCACTGCGAAGCAAGACCCTACGGGGTTTGTCCAGGGCTTGCCAGAACAAGTGATTTTAGATGAGGTGCAGCGAGCACCTGAATTATTACCAGCGATCAAGGCTGCTGTTGATCAGCGCAGAACACCTGGTCGCTTTCTACTGACAGGTTCGGCGAATCTGTTGCTATTACCAAAGGTGCAAGAATCCCTGGCAGGGAGAGTTGAAGTATTAAACCTCTTTCCATTAACGGAACAAGAGAAGCACCGCAATGAAAACTCCCTACTTAGCGCTTTGATTAGCGGAAAAATAGCGCCACAAATCATTGGAGAGCAGAGTGTTATTGAGGGTGTCGCTGAAGCTGTATGCCAGGGTGGCTACCCAGAACCGAATACTCGCTCGGCTGCCAGAGCCAGACAATGGCATCGGCAATATCTGAATGCCATTATTCAGCGCGATGTTAAAGATATTGCGGCCATTCGGGATGAAGATGAAATGCTCGCCTTGATGGAAATGCTGGCCTACCGGACAGGCACTTTACTCAATGTCAGTAGCATGGCTAATGAGTTAAAAATGACCCGGGAGACCACTGAAAAATACTTGAGCATACTTGAGCGCCTGTTTTTAGTGCGCAGACTTTCCGCATGGCATCGTAACCAGTCCAAACGATTGGTGAAGACACCCAAAGTACACGTTATTGATTCCGGCCTTGCGACGACATTCAGCGGGTTAAAAACCGACGATTGGAATAACCATAAAAGCAATTTTGGCCCTGTATTAGAAAGTTTTGTCGTTCAGCAGCTTATTTGTCAGGCCAGTTGGATAGGCAGTGATTTTAAATTCAGCCATTACCGCGATAAAGATCAGGTGGAGGTTGACCTGGTGATAGAGCGTGGCCAACAGCTTTGGGGCGTAGAAGTAAAAAAGGCAGCCAGTATCAACCCAAAAGACAGTGCAGGTCTGGCTCGTTTGGCCGCTCAGGCAGGTAAGCGCTTTCAGGGTGGCATCTTACTCTATTGTGGCAATAACACCTTGCCGCTGACTCAAGACAATTGTTATGCGGTACCGATGAATACACTGTGGCAGTAGAAAATTTTAATTAAAAAGTAATACGGCAATTATATGAAAAGCGCTTATGTGTATAGGACGAAAACGATAGATATTTGAACAAACTTTTAAAAATATAGATGATGTGCTCTGGAAAGAGGCCGCTTGAATTAACTGGGGCCAATCAGAATACGCTTAAAGTTAGATTGCGGGAATTGGTGAGTGCCAATCATCTCCAAAGGCACGGAAAAGGAAGAGCGACATGGTACACCCGCTCATAAAATTGATTTGATAGGTAGCACCGATGTTAAGTTGTAGCCGCATACCCAATAAAACAGGCGTATAAATGAAATTTAATGAAGATACCCGTGTAAAAATTCCAACAATTCTTCACTTGATGAGATTGGGCTACCGCTATTTATCACTCAAAGATCAACGCTGGGATTTAAGCACCAATATATTCCCAGAACTTTTTACTACCGCTATTGCAAAAATAAACCCCGGCCTTGAACCAGAAAACATCACCCGCTTGCTCGAAGACATCAAGCTGGAACTTGACAATGAAGACCTGGGGCGCGCCTTCTTTGAACGGCTAACCGACCGCTCAAATACCAAGCTGATCGACTTCGAGAATTTCAACAACAACAGCTTTCACGTCGTTACCGAACTGACCTGCCAGAATGGCGATGAAGAGTTTCGACCAGACGTCACTCTGCTGATCAACGGCATGCCGTTGATTTTTATCGAAGTGAAAAAACCGAATAACCGTGAAGGCATACTGGCGGAGCGAGATCGCATCAACAAACGCTTCCAGAACCCCAAGTTCAAGCGCTTTGCTAATATCACCCAATTCATGATTTTCTCCAACAATATGGAGTACGACGACGGCGACCCGGAACCTGTTCAGGGCGCATTCTACGCCAGCAGTTCCTACCATAAACCGGTCTTCAATTACTTCCGTGAAGAAGAAATCCTGAACCTTACGGCACTGCTCAAGCCGCTAGCGGATGAAGATGAACTTAAGGTGTTGAAGGACACCAACCTGGAAGTCATTCGCAGCAATCCCGAATTCATTGTCAATAAAGACCCGAATCGACCAACCAACAGCATTTGCACATCCCTGCTCAGCAGAGACCGGCTAGCGTTTATCCTGGGTTATGCGCTCGCCTATGTGTCAGAGACTGACGGTCTACAAAAGCACATCATGCGTTATCCGCAGCTATTCGCCACCAAAGCTATCGAAAATAAACTCAATGAAGGCGTTAAAAAGGGCATCATCTGGCACACCCAAGGCAGCGGTAAGACAGCGCTGGCTTTCTATAACGTTCGCTTTCTGACCGATTACTTCCAGAAGCGGAAGGTCATTCCCAAATTCTATTTCATTGTCGATCGGCTGGACTTGCTGCAACAAGCGCAGCGGGAATTCACCGCTCGCGGCCTGACTGTACATACCGTAAGCTCCCGTGAAGCCTTTACCCGTGACATTAAAGCAACGCAGGTTATCCATAACCATTCAGGTAAGCCTGAAATCACTGTGGTGAACATCCAGAAATTTAAAGATGATCCGGATATTGTCTCGACCCAAGACTACGACGTTGCTATCCAGCGCGTGTACTTTCTGGATGAGGTTCACCGCAGCTACAACCCTAAAGGGAGCTTCCTGGCTAACCTGAGTCAGTCAGACACCAATGCCATCAAAATTGGTCTCACCGGTACGCCGCTGTTGGGCGACGATTATAATTCTCGCGTTCTGTTTGGTGAATACATCCACAAATACTATTACAACGCCTCGATTGCTGATGGCTACACACTGCGCCTGATCCGGGAAGAGATCGCCACCAACTATAGGATGGTACTGCAACAAGCCCTGGATGAAGTAGAAGTCAAAATGGGTGACGTGGATCGTAAGCTCATCTACGCCCACCCGAGCTTTGTTGAGCCCATGCTCGATTACATCATCACCGACTTTGAAAAAAGCCGGGGTGCTCTGAATGATGCCACCATAGGCGGCATGGTGATCTGTGATAGCGCAAACCAGGCCAAGCAGATGTTCGAACTCTTTGAAGAAAAATATGCAGAATCTCAAATAAATAAAGGCTCCTTCAAAGAAGCCAATGACAGTGTTTATGAGCTGCCCAAGGTGGCTGAACACAAGCCTGAGTATAAGGTTGCAAAGAAGGGTAACAACAAGGTCAAAAGTGCAGCGCTGATCCTGCATGACATAGGTACCAAGGAAGAGCGTAAGAACTGGGTGGAAGACTTCAAAGCCGGGAAGATCGACTTTCTGTTCGTATTCAACATGCTGCTCACTGGGTTTGACGCACCAAGGCTAAAGAAAATTTACCTGGGCCGTGTTATCCGCAAGCACAACTTGCTGCAAGCCTTAACCCGGGTAAACCGTATTTATAAGGATTTTCGCTACGGCTATGTGGTGGACTTTGCTGATATCCGCAAAGAATTCGACGCGACCAACAAAGCCTATTTTGACGAACTGCAGTTAGAACTTGGCGATGAAATGGAGCACTACTCCAACCTGTTCAAATCCCAGGAGGAAATAAAGCAGGAAATCGAGCATATCAAGGATGTGCTATTTCGCTTCGATATCGAAAATGCCGAGGTCTTCACCGACCAGATCAGCCAGATTCAGGACAGGGAAACTATCCTGGCCCTGAAAAAAGTACTGGGCGATGCGAAAAGTCTCTACAACCTTATCCGTCTGCAAGGTGAATACAGCATTCTGGAGGAACTGGACTTTGCCAAGCTGAACATTCTCTACCGAGAAACATGCAACCACTTGGACCTGCTCAACCTCAAGGAGAGTATCGAGCAAGGCACGGATACCGACAATCTACTGAATGTCGCCCTTGAGGATGTCATCTTTAAGTTCATCAAAGTGGGCGAAGAAGAACTGGTGTTGGCCGACAAACTGAAAAACACCCTGCGCCAAACCCGCGAAGCCCTGGCCAGTAATTTTGACCAGCAAGACCCGAGGTTCGTCAGCCTGAAGGAAGAGCTGGAAAGGCTGTTCAAGAAAAAGAACCTCAGCGAAGTCACTCAAGATGAAATGGTGGCCAACATTGACGCCCTCAACAAGATCCACGAGCGCGTCAAAGAGCTGAACCGTCAAAACAATCAACTTCGCCAGAAATATCTGGGCGATACCAAATACACCCGCATCTATAAACGATTACAAGAGCGCCAACACAGCAACAGCGATATCAGTGAGTCAGAGCGAAAAATCTTTGAAGCCCTCACCGGGGTAAAGCAGGACGCCGATGAGCAAGTACTGAATAACAGCCAGATACTGGATAACGAAAGCTACTTTGAACGCCAAATGATGCCCCTGGTGATCAAGCGCTTCAAAGGCGAGCAAAATATGCAACTCAACGCCGACGCCTCGCGCTATATCAATCACCTGGTCGTCGCCGAATACCTGAAAGAATTTAATACGGGAAATACATCGTGGTAGAGCAAGAATTTAAAGACAAAACCAAAGCGCTGATCGATAGCTTAAAAAGCATTTGCGCTAACTATGGTCTGGGAAATGATGGCAACGAATTTAAAATCATTACCCAAATTTTTCTGTACAAATTCCTGAACGATAAATTCGCCTACGAGGCGAAGAAGATCGACAAGAAGGTCGCCAGCTCAGAAAAATGGGAAGAAGCACTGGTCGCCATGAGCGAAGACGAGCTGGAAATGCTCCAATTGCAAATGGGCGGCGACACCGCTCGCTTAAAGCCACACCACTTTATCAGCTATCTGTTCAGCCAACAGAACGCATCGGATTTCGCCAAGCTGTTTGATGACACCTTGCGCGATATCGCCCTAACCAATAATGATGTGTTCGCGGTAAAAACCGACGGCGGCACAAAAGTGGTGCTATTTGACCGGCTTAGCGAATACATTGCTGATGAATCCAAACGCGATGCCTTTTGCCGCGCCATTATCAACACGTTGGTGGAATTCAGCTTCGAGCGAATCTTTACCCAAAAATTCGACTTCTACGCCACTATCTTTGAGTACCTGATTAAAGACTACAACAGCAATTCCGGTGGCAAATACGCCGAGTATTTTACCCCCCATGCCGTCGCAAGAATCATGGCCGAAATTCTAGTGCCGAAAGCTAAACGCGGCAAAGTGAAGAATGTCGCCTGCTACGATCCTTCGGCAGGCTCGGGCACCCTGTTAATGAATGTGGCTCATGCCATTGGTGAAAACCGTTGCAGCATTTATACGCAGGATATTTCGCAAAAATCCTCAAACCTGCTGCGGCTTAACTTGATTCTAAACAACATGGTGCATTCCATCCCGAACGTGATTCAGGGTAATACCGTGCTGCACCCCTATCATCGGGATGGTAAAAACCTGAAACACTTTGACTATATCGTTTCCAATCCACCGTTTAAATTGGACTTCAGCGATTTCCGCGATGAGCTGGACAGCAAAGAAAACAAAGAGCGTTTCTTTGCCGGCATTCCAAAAGCCCCAGCGAAAACCAAAGACAAAATGGCAATTTATTCGCTGTTTTTACAACACATCATCGCCTCATTAAAACCGGGCGGTAAAGCAGCCATCGTGGTGCCAACGGGATTTATCACCGCACAATCGGGTATCGACAAAGGTATTCGTACACATCTCGTCAAAAACAAAATGCTGGCAGGCGTGATATCCATGCCCTCCAATATCTTTGCTACCACCGGCACTAACGTTTCTATACTGTTTATCGACGCCAGCAACAAAGGTGATGTGGTACTGGTCGATGCCTCCAATCTTGGCGAAAAAGTCAAGGACGGCAAGAATCAGAAAACCGTACTCAGCCCAGATGAAGAGCAGCGCATTATCGATACCTTTAATGCCAAAGAGGCTGCTGAGGATTTTTCCGTTGCCGTCAGCTATGATGAAGTTGAAGCTAAAAACTACAGTTTGAGTGCCGGTCAGTATTTTGATGTGAAAATTGAATACGTGGATATCACCCCAGAGCAGTTCACCGATAAGATCAAGGGTTTTACCCAAAACTTGGATGACATGTTTAGACAGTCTCATGAGCTGGAGACGGAGATCCAAAAGCAGCTGGCGGGACTAAATTATGACTAGTTGGCGAACCTGCACAATTGGAGATCTAGTAAAAGAAAAAGTTATTTTTCCACCAATGGACGGGAATCACGGCGAGATTCACCCAAAGGGTGACGATTTTGTATCCGAAGGGATTCCCTTCGTTATGGCATCGGATATTAACGACAGCTTGATCAATTTAAAGGAATGCAAATCCATCACCAAAAATCAAGCAGATGGTTTAAGGAAAGGGTTTGCGAACGAAGGTGACGTTCTACTCACCCATAAAGCTACTATAGGACGAACAGCTATAGTCCCTAAAACGAAACACCCTTATTTGATGCTGACACCGCAAGTAACTTATTACCGCATAATTGATAAGGGAGTCTTAGATAACCGTTTTTTAAAGTACTATTTTGATTATAAGCCTTTTCAGAAAACGCTCGGTCTCTGGGCGGGAGCAGGATCAACTCGCGCCTATCTTGGAATAACAGGTCAGCACAACCTAATAGTGAGAATTCCGGATATAGATACCCAAAACTATATTGCTAAGGTCTTATCCGCTATAGACAAAAAAATCGAGCTCAACAACCGCATCAACGCCGAACTGGAAGCCATGGCCAAAACCCTGTACGACTACTGGTTTGTACAGTTCGACTTCCCCGACGCCAAGGGCAAGCCCTACAAAACCGCCGGCGGAAAAATGGTCTACAACCCAACACTGAAGCGGGAAATACCGAAGGGGTGGAGTGACAAGACGCTATCCCAAATCGCCAACATTACTATGGGTCAATCTCCAGAGGGGAGCTCCTATAACGCAGAAGGTGTTGGAACCATTTTTTATCAAGGTTCCACAGACTTTGGATGGTTATTTCCTACCACCCGGCAATACACAACAGCACCAAGCCGCATGGCAAAGAAAGGCGACATTCTTTTGAGCGTCCGCGCTCCTGTTGGTGACATGAATATTGCTAACACTGACTGTTGTATTGGCCGCGGGCTGACTGCATTGAATAGTAAAACCGGATCGGACGGATTTCTGTTTTATGTGATGAAGTATTTCAAACAGGTTTTTGATCGTCGAAACTCTGAAGGAACAACATTCGGCTCCATCACGAAAAACGACCTGCACTCTCTTGCACTGGCATACCCGACAGCGGATCTTCTCAAGAAGTATGATGACGTAGTAACGAGCTATAACAAGATGATCTTTGAGCGAAGCCTTGAAAACCAAGAGCTTATCAAACTTCGAGATTGGCTCCTGCCCATGCTAATGAACGGGCAGGTTTCAGTTAAATAAAAAATGCTTAGACAATAAGGATGATGCCATGGAAGTCGATATCAAGAACTGTAACAACCTAGATACAGCTAAGATATCAATAGGTGAAGGTAGACTGAATGATATTGGTACGGGCCAACTTGAAATCGTTTCTATATTGAAGCCGCAATTTTCTTTGCACGCCGTGTGTGTTCTTTAACGCGAGTGCTTCGATTACCTTTTAGCTTACGATTTAATAAGTGCTCCATATGTTGCTACTACGATTATTGCCGAATTTTCAGACCCGTCTCTGTGTAAAGTTTCCACAGAGACGGGTTAGCGCATCGTTGCCGGTTTCTCATTTTTGCTGGCATCACCTCCTTTTTAGGTGTGTTGATTAATGGAAGGGTGTGTTTGTGAATGCATGTGATCCCAGATTAATGGGTTAAACAGGGATCAAATCATTCACGGCATTGGTTACTGGTTACAGTGGAACCAATGTGCCTACATGCAAACTGCGCATGAAGGACTTGCTTGCAGCTAAGTCTGTAGCTGCCACAGATAAGTGCCACCACTAGAACATAAAATCCTTAGCCGTAACCCTCAAAAACCGTTCAAGGTGTGAAGTACATTTTTCAATGTACTGAATGGCCGGGCTATTCCTCCGAACAGTTTTTCTGCGCGATAAAAGTTCTTCCGGGCCTGTACGGATATTCCATTGTTTTCTCCGTCTTTGTGCATAGCATAAGGCCGCTATACACAAAAACGGAGACGTGAAATGAGCTGTAAAATTCTGAGATTGAGGGAAGTAAAGGAAATAACTGGGTTATCTCGCTCAACAATTTACCTGGAGATTGCCAAGGGGAAGTTTTCGAAACAAATAAAATTGACGGGTGCCCGTTCGGTGGGGTGGCATGAAAGTGCAATTATACAGTGGGTTGAATCAAGGCAGCAGGCGTAACAAGCCGTGTAAGAATAACTCTATAAATAAATAACCTAGCAACCTTCCAATAAAGGACAACAGTACCTCAAAGATCAATTCCATTGTAAATGTGTCTGATCAAGCATAAGTCAGTACAGCTTAAGTGATCAGGTGGGGTATAATGAGGGGTATCAAGTTGGCAAGTTGAGTGTATAGATAATTAAATCAAATGGTTAAAAATGCATGGGCGGCATGATGTAATTGGCCTCTTGTTTGACCAAAAACTCGGTGCTTTTTTAAGCACCGAGTTTTTTTTTGCTTGTTGCTTCTTCGATAACGATGATTTTAATGTCAATAAGCCGTTATTTATCTCACTTAGTTGCGACCAAGGGATATTAATTACTGACGTTTGTGCATAGAATACGCGCTGTTACGGCAAAGATTTTTACCTGTATGGGTAGCCATTAATAAACGATTAATCAAAACAAGGTATTGCTTTATGGATTCAGAAATTCTTAATTTTATTGTACGTTGGGGACACCTTTTATTTGGCATCACTTGGATTGGTTTGCTTTACTACTTTAACTTTATTCAAGGCGGCTATTTTAAAGCAGCATCGCCTGAAGGCCTATCTGATGCGAAAGCAAAACTCGCTCCAGAAGCACTGTGGTGGTTCCGTTGGGGCGCAATGGCTACTTTTATTACCGGTGTTATTTTATTAGGCATGATACATGGCAAGGGCTTATTAAATTCCTATATCGTTCTAGGCGCATTAATGGGTACATTTATGTTTTTAAATGTATGGCTAATTATTTGGCCAAACCAGAAAATCGCACTAGGTATGGTTGAAGGTGATGCTCCTGCCGCAGGTGCAAAAGCACTTTTAGCATCACGCACAAACACCTTGTTCTCTGCGCCTATGGCTTACGGCATGTTGGGTTCTTCACATTTAGGCTACAGTGCCAATGGCTTGCTATCAGCCAATGGTCTGTCAACTGGCTTTTATATTGGCTTGGGTCTTATCGTTTTATTAGAACTTAATGCGATTTTCGGTAAGCTTGGTCCAATGGCATCGGTTAAAGGTGTTATCCATGCGAGCCTAGGTCTAACTGCGGTTATCTTTGCGATATTACATTACGTGTAGTTCGTTTTTTGTACTGCTGACTATTGGTACTACTGAGAATCAGTAGATGCCACATAGATCGAAGAAAAGAGGGCGTTTACGCTCTCTTTTTTTTACAAATCAGTTTTTTACAGACCTTTTAACCATTGTCGGTTAGTCTAGTCTTATCTTTTATGCACTAAACTCTTATTTATTATTCATGAGTCATTATTAACAGGAATTATTAGCCATGCCTACGCGTGACCCACGCAGAAATAACGATGATTTAAGCAATATACCTGCAATGAAGCCAGCTCATGACGAAGTCGTTAATCGGCGCAGGCAAGGGCGCTCTTCATCCAGTGCGGTTATCCCAACCCAAAGCTCAAATCGTTTAGGCTTACTCACACTCCTTATTGCTATTGCCGCTTCTGCTGCCGCTTATTATTTATATGAAGAAAATCGTGCTGCTGCCAAAGTGGCTATGCAAACTGAAATTCGTATTGCTGCTTTAGAAGCGCAGTTGGCAAACACCGGTGATGAAATGTCACAGTCTGATGCCGCTGTTAGAGTACGACTAAAAGAGCTTGATACAGAAGTGAGAAAACTTTGGGATAACGTTTGGAAAAAAAGTAAAGTATTACTTGATGAGCATAGCCTTAATATTAAAAATTTAACTACCCGAACCGGCTCCTTAGTTAAAGACCAGAAAAAAGTGAATAAGCAGGTAGTAGAATTAAATGCGGAGTTAATGCGCTATGCAGCTTCGTTAGATGAAATTAATGAAGCGGTAGAAGAGTCACAGGTCAGCGCTAAACAATCAGCGGCCTTACAAGATAAGCTGCCTAAGTTAAGTCGAAAAATGGATAGTCACGAGCAGCGTATAAAAGCGAACGAAGAATGGGTTGAGTCTATAAATGCTTTTCGACGCCAAGTGAATAAGCAGCTAAATACGCTTAACCAGCCAGTCAATACTCAGCCAGAGTTACAGTAGGTATTAATAGTAGCCATTTAATAGCAGCCCTTTGGTTTAGGAGCATGATTCCATGTCCGTGGTACAGCAAGAAGATCTAATCAGCAGTGTGGCCGATGCGCTGCAATATATTTCTTATTATCATCCGCTGGATTTTATTCAAGCGGTGAACGATGCTTATGAGCGCGAAGAATCGAAAGCCGCTAAAGATGCGATGGCTCAAATTCTAATTAACTCGCGTATGTGCGCCACCGGTCATCGACCGATTTGTCAGGATACTGGCATCGTGACGGTCTTTGTTCGTGTAGGAATGGACGTGCAGTGGGGCAATGCCACCATGAACGTTACCGATATGATTAACGAAGGTGTACGTCGGGCTTATCTTTTGCCTGATAATATTCTTCGTGCATCTATATTGGCGGACCCAGATGGCAAGCGAGAGAATACTAAAGATAATACGCCTGCTGTTATTCACTACGATATTGTCCAAGGCGATACCGTCGATATTCAAGTCGCTGCTAAAGGCGGTGGTTCAGAAGCTAAGTCTAAATTCGCTATGCTTAACCCTTCAGATTCAGTGGTTGATTGGGTGCTAGAACAGTTGCCTAAAATGGGCGCTGGTTGGTGCCCGCCCGGTATGCTTGGCATAGGTATTGGTGGCACGGCAGAAAAAGCCATGATTATGGCGAAAGAATCATTAATGGGTTCAATTGATATTAAGACACTGCAAGCTCGCGGTGCATCTAACAGAGCAGAAGAGCTGCGTTTAGAGCTATTCGAAAAAGTGAATCAGCTCGGCATTGGCGCTCAAGGCCTAGGCGGCTTAACAACAGTGTTAGACGTTAAGGTTATGGATTGCCCCACACATGCGGCAAATAAGCCGGTAGCGATGATTCCGAACTGTGCAGCAACACGCCATGCCCATATTACGCTTGATGGCTCTGGCCCTGTAGCTCTCACGCCACCGTCTATTGATCAGTGGCCCGATATTACTTGGGAAGTTGGCGATTCGGTTCGTCGTGTTGATTTGAATACCGTTACTCCAGCGGATGTGTTGACTTGGCAGCCGGGTGAAACCTTATTGCTTAGTGGCAAGATGCTAACGGGTAGGGATGCGGCCCATAAAAAGCTGGTTGATATGTTAAACCGTGGTGAAGAGCTGCCCGTCGACCTTAAAGGACGCTTTATTTATTACGTGGGTCCAGTAGATCCTATTGGTGATGAGGTGGTAGGCCCTGCAGGCCCTACTACAGCAACGCGAATGGATAAGTTTACTCGTCAGGTGCTTGACCAAACTGGACTGCTAGGGATGATAGGTAAGGCTGAGCGCGGACCAACTGCAATAGAGGCGATTAAGGATCATAAGTCGGTGTACTTAATGGCTGTAGGTGGTGCGGCTTATCTCGTTGCTCAAGCCATTAAAGCTGCGAAGGTCGTCGGCTTTGCTGAATTGGGTATGGAAGCCATTTATGAATTTGACCTTAAAGATATGCCAGTAACTGTGGCTGTCGATAGCCAGGGTGAATCGGTGCATGTAACCGGTCCTGCTATTTGGAAGCAAAAAATTGCTGAACAAATTGTTAAGATTGAATAGTTTGTGCCTGAGTTAGCTGTTTAAAAAACACGCCCTT
>Ga0209405_1002243_pt1 | contig 12777 bp, 10 predicted proteins | sample COGITO_mtgs_1105_6_FD_184803 | JGI IMG/M metagenome (GOLD analysis project Ga0209405, IMG submission 184803) | Pelagic marine microbial communities from North Sea - COGITO_mtgs_110516 (SPAdes) (version 2) | ecosystem: Environmental > Aquatic > Marine > Epipelagic ...
TGTCGCGGCGGCCCGAGATAGCAAGAGAGCGCCGAGCGGATCTGTTCGTTGCGGTGCACACCGATTGGTATAAGACGTCGCGTGCGCGCGGGTTAACGATCTACGCGTTGTCTGGTGATCGCGCCGACCGAGAAAATGCGCGGCGAGTAGCGCAGAAAGAGAATACGGCAGATCTGCTTGGCGGAGTGGGCAGCGATCTAAGCCTAGGCTCATGGGATGACGATGTCGCGCTCACACTCGTCTCTTTGCAAATGGCGTGGAGCATGGAGCAGAGCGTCATTGCAGGCTCGCGCGTCCTCGAAGCGGTAGGCGTTATTACAAGGCTGCGTAAAACCAAGGTTCAGCAAGCGTCGCTTGAGGTGCTCAAATCGCCCGACATTCCGTCTATTCTGATTGAAACAGGCTATCTCACTAATCCCGAAGAGGCCAAACGTCTCAATACCTCGTCTTTTCAAAAGCAGCTAGCCGAGGGCATCGGCAGAGGAGTGATGGCTTACTTCTATGATGCCCCGCCCGAAGGCAGCCTTGTTGCTTGGCAAAAATCAAATGGAGTAACGCCCGCCAGTTATACGGTGAGGCGCGGAGATTCGTTGTCGATGATTGCGCAGCGCTTTGGCACCACGATGGCTGCGTTAAAAAAGCATAACTCCCTTAAAAGCGATGGCGTTCAGATCGGCCAAGTGATCAAGCTGCCCGGCGGCGTTGAGCCCGCTGCACGGGAACACAAAATCCAGAGCGGGGAGACACTGTCGGGTATTGCCGCGCGCTATCGGGTTAGCCTCGCGGACCTACGCCGGTTAAATGAACTGCGCGCCGATCGTATTCTGGTTGGGCAAGTCCTCCGAATCCCAGCTAGCTAGTCTTTTCCGCCGGACTAGATTCGCCCTCCGAGTCCGTGCGCGCAGAATCAGCGCAGGCAATGGTATACTCACCTCACGTCACTATTCCGCCAAATTACGCTCACTGCCGGCCTCGACTTTATGAATCGCATTAACCTGCTAAGCCAACGACTCGCTAACCAAATTGCCGCCGGTGAGGTGGTGGAGCGTCCCGCTTCGGTGGTGAAAGAACTGCTCGAGAACAGCCTCGACGCAGGGGCGACTCGGCTCGAGGTAGATGTCGAGCAAGGCGGAGTTAAACTGCTGCGCATTCGTGATGACGGCGCGGGCATCCACAAAGAAGATCTTGCGCTCGCGCTGAGCCGTCATGCCACGAGTAAAATAGTCGAGCTCGATGACCTAGAGTCGATTGCAAGCCTCGGCTTCAGGGGTGAAGCGTTAGCAAGTATTAGCTCGGTCTCCCGCCTTAGCATGGCGTCGCGCTCGCGCGAAGGCAGTATTGAAGACACCGCTTGGTGTGTCGAGGCCGAGGGACAAGAAATGGAAGCGCGGCTAATGCCAGCTGCGCATCCTGCAGGCACAACTGTCGAGGTTCGCGACTTGTTCTTTAACACCCCGGCACGGCGCAAATTTCTTAAAACAGAGAAAACTGAATTTTCACGTATCGACGAAGTCCTGAAGCGAATGGCACTTAGTCGCTTTGATGTGATGTTTGCGCTTAACCATAACCAGCGAGCGATTCATAAACTCTTACCCGCGACCACCGAAGCCGAAAGAGCGCGACGTGTTGCGCTAGTTTGTGGCCCAGCGTTTGTCGAGAATTCGGTTTTTATTGAGCGCGAGGCGGCGGGCATGCGACTGTGGGGTTGGGTAAGCTTGCCGACTTTTTCGCGCAGCCAGGCCGACCTTCAGTATTTTTACGTTAACGGTCGTATTATTCGCGACAAGCTGGTCACGCATGCGGTTAAGCAGGCTTACCGCGATGTGCTTTTTCACGGTCGTCATCCTGCGTATGTTTTATACTTCGAGATGGACCCTGCAGGCGTCGACGTGAATGTGCATCCGACGAAACACGAAGTGCGTTTTCGCGACAGCAGACTCGTTCACGATTTCTTATTCAGCTCACTTCACAAGGCGCTCGCTGCAATTCAGCCTCAGGATCGATTGCCCGGCGCAGAAACACACGCCGGCGCAGGGCTTCAACAAGGATTTGACGCGCCGGAGCAAAGCAGCCTTGGGCTAGCGGAAAATGGGCAGGGATCGATGCAGGCGACGAGCTGGGCCGAGCGCTCTTATGCGTCTGGCTCAGCTGGAGAGGGTTCGGAATCGACAGGCCAGCCTCGCTATGCCGGAAATTTTGGCTCGAGCGGTAGTTATGTCAATCCGAACGCTGTTCGAGATCAGCTTGCGCACTATGCCGACCTCAACGACATCGATGGCGACAAAGAGGTGCCGCCGTTGGGGTTTGCCATTGCCCAGCTCCATGGCATTTACATTCTCGCGCAGAATAAAGAAGGGCTGATTGTTGTCGACATGCACGCGGCACACGAGCGTATAACCTATGAACGCATGAAGACGGCGTGTCAAAACGAAGAGCTCAAAACGCAGCCGCTGCTTGTGCCGATCTCTATTGCAGTGAGCAGGTCCGAGGCCGATTGCGCCGAGTCCCAGCAGCACGTGCTTCAGGGTCTTGGCCTTATACTCGAACGCGTCGCCGACGAGTCGCTTGTTGTGCGGCAAATCCCTTCTATTTTGCGCAACGCCGATGTCGAGCAGCTCGTGCGTGATGTGTTATCGGATGTCCTCGAATACGGCAGCAGTGAACGGGTGCAGGCGCATCAGGACGAGCTTTTGTCGACGATGGCATGTCATGGTTCTGTGCGCGCGAATCGCCAGCTCTCGATACCAGAAATGAATGCGCTGCTGCGCGACATGGAAATTACCGAGCGCAGCGGACAATGCAATCATGGGCGGCCAACTTGGGTGTACCAAAGCTTAAGTCAACTCGATAAGCTTTTTCTGCGTGGTCAGTGATGGGCAGTACTAGAGCTGTCACGCTACCAGACGCCGTGTGCTTGATGGGCCCGACGGCATCGGGCAAGACCGCGCTCGCCATCGAACTGCTCGCACACCATCCGGTCGAAATAATCGGCGTCGACTCGGCGCAGATTTATCGCGGCATGGACATAGGCACAGGAAAACCAGATGCCGGCACCCTCGCTCGCGCACCTCACCATCTGCTCAGCTTCCTCGATCCTGCGGAGGCCTATTCTGCCGCCGACTTTCGCCGCGACGCGCTTCGCTTAATCGGTGAAATAAAAGCGCGCGGCAATACCCCGTTACTGGTGGGTGGAACGATGATGTATTTCCGCCTCCTGCGCGATGGGATGGCATCGATGCCAGATGCAGATTCAGAGGTGCGCGCTGCAATCGAGGCGCAGGCGCGTGTCGAGGGATGGGCTGCAGTGCACGCCGAGCTCGAAAAGGTCGACCCTGAGGCTGCCGCGCGGATTCATCCTAACGACCCGCAGCGCTTGCAACGTGCGCTAGAGGTGTATCGTGTCTCAGGGAAAACACTCAGTGCGCTGCACGCTGAAGAGGCGGCAGAGCGCCAAAAAGGCAATAAAAGTGGGCTAGGCTTAACGTTTTGCGCGATCCAAGGGGTCGAGCGAGGCGTATTGCATGAGAGAATCAAAACGCGATTTTTTCAGATGTTGGAGGATGGGCTAGTCGACGAAGTGCGTGCGCTTTACGAGCGAGGTGACCTTTCGCTCTCGCTCCCCTCGATGCGCTCCGTTGGCTATAAGCAAGTGTGGCAACACCTCGCAGGCGAATTGAGCTATGAGGAGATGGTTGATAGAGGTATCATCGCCACGCGTCAGTTAGCCAAGCGGCAGGTTACTTGGTTACGCAGTTGGGACGATCTCCATAGTCTGCCTAGCTCCACTCACGATTCTTTGCACAAGCTGTTGAAAATTGTTGTATCTGCCACCATATAAATAGCATCCAATAATGCAAGGCTGCTGAAGCAAGTGCATTGTCGAACGAACGGAGAACAATAATGTCTAAAGGACAAACACTGCAAGACCCCTTCCTGAACGTATTGCGTAAGGAAAGGATTCCAGTCTCGATCTACCTCGTGAGCGGTATTAAGCTCCAAGGCCAGATTGAGTCATTCGATCAATTCGTCATTCTGCTAAAGAACGCCGTCAGTCAGATGGTTTACAAGCACGCGATTTCGACAGTCGTACCTGCGCGCATGGTCAAGATTCCTGCGCTTAACTCTGGCGAAGACGACGCTGAGATCGACGGCGACGAAATCGGCAACGAGGCCTAGGCCTAAGGACTTTGATTGTTTTTCGATCGCCCCGACTCGGGAGAGATAGCCCTCCTTGTTAACCTGCAGATCGATAACGATCGTGAAGCAGATGACATCGTAGAGTTCGAAGAACTCGCACTTTCTGCAGGCGCGCAGCCGGTCGCAATTATTACCGGTAGCCGCCGCCAGCCTTCGCCTAGTTATTTTGTGGGCTCTGGCAAGCTCGAAGAACTCCAAGCAGCGGTGGCCTCTCATAAAGCCGAAGTCGTGCTGTTTAATCACTCTCTCTCGCCAAGCCAAGAGCGCAACCTCGAACGCGAACTCAAGTGCCGCGTTATCGATCGCACGGGTTTGATTCTCGATATCTTCGCGCAGCGCGCTCGCAGTTACGAAGGTAAGTTGCAGGTCGAGCTCGCGCAACTGCAGCACATGAGCAGTCGACTAAAGCGGGGCTGGACTCACCTCGATCGCCAGAAGGGCGGCATAGGTATGCGCGGCGCTGGTGAGACGCAGCTCGAAATGGACCAACGCATTATTGCGCAGCGCATCAAATCGATTAATAAGGCGCTGGTTAAGGTGCGGACGCAGCGCGACCAAGGTCGCCGCTCAAGGCGCAGAGCCGAAGTGCCCACCGTCTCCCTCGTGGGCTATACCAATGCAGGCAAGTCGTCCTTATTTAACCGTCTTACGCAAGCCGAGACCTATGCGGCAGATCAGCTATTCGCCACGCTAGATTCGACGTTGCGCAAGGTTGAGTTGCCGAATTTTGGCCAGGCGATTATGGCCGACACGGTCGGTTTTATTAGTCATCTCCCGCATCAATTGGTCGAAGCTTTTCGCGCGACGCTCGAGGAGACGGTGCAAGCCGACTTACTGCTGCACGTAATCGATGCAGCGCATGATTATCATCCGGAATTCATTCGCGAGGTCGAATCGGTGCTTAGCGAAATCGGCGCGCAAGAAGTGCCACAATTGCAGGTCTTTAATAAAATAGACCTTCTGTCTGGGCGAGAACCAGAGCTGCAGCGAAACAGTGCCGGTAAACCTTACAGAGTGTGGGTATCGGCTAAAACCGGAGCGGGCATTGAGACGTTATTAGAGGCGGTGAGCGAACTGCTTGCAGGCGAGATGTCCGATCAGCTTTTGCGTGTCGCACCTAGCGAAGCAAAGTTGCGCAGTAAACTGTATGCTGCCAACTATGTTGAGAACGAAGAGATCACTGACGATGGACACTACCTTCTGCGCGTGCGAATGCCGCTTCAGGAATTCGATCGAATCAAGATGCTAGGTGGTTTCGTTATTGAGGGCGTTAGGCGCGGTGCAGAATAGTCCGGTTAAGCTGGGTTATTGGTCTCGAATTCGCTAACATCAACTGAAATAAATACCGGACGGGCCTGTGGCGCGTCCATCCCGTAATAAAAAGCTATGGAGAAACCAATGGCTTGGAACGAACCCGGCAACAATGGAAACGACAAGGACCCTTGGGGCGGTGGTGGCCGTAAAGAACCAGAACAAGGCCCTCCCGATATCGATCAGGTCATTCGCTCATTATCCAAAAAGCTTAACGGCATGTTCGGCGGCGGCGGCGCGCGCTCAGGCGGCTCTTCCTCTGGCCCCAGTGGCGGCTTCTCCGGTGGCTTGCTAGCAGGTCTCGTGGTTGTAGCGGCAGTGATTTGGGCATTCGGCGGGTTCTATATCGTCGATCAGGCTGAGCGTGCTATCGTCCTGCGCTTTGGTAAGGTGCTCGACACGACGGTTCAGCCTGGATTGCATTGGAATCCGCCGCTGGTTGATGAAGTGTCACTGGTCAACATCTCGGAGCTCAATGCCAAGACTTACGACAGCAACGCGATGCTGACCACCGATGAAAATATCATAGATATCGAAGTCACGGTTCAATACCTAATCGACGACCCCGTTAAGTATGTGCTCGCAGTGCAAGATCCCGAGCGGAGTCTGGACAATGCAGCCGAGTCGGCCATTCGTCACGTGGTTGGAGGCAACTTCATGGACCAGATTCTGACAACAGGCCGCGACCGCGTGGCCGATGATGTTCAGCAGCGTTTGCAAGACTACATGAACAACTACAACACCGGCATTCTCGTCAGCCAAGTGAACGTTGTGCAGGCGCAGCCGCCACAGGCAGTAAGGCCGGCATTTGACGACGTGATTCGTGCCCGAGAAGATGAGCAGCGAACGCAAAATCAAGCGCAGCAATACTCAAATCAGATAATCCCTGAGGCGCGCGGTGAATCGCAACGTCAGATCGAGCAGGCTAACGCCTACCGTGAAGAGGTTATTGCTGAGGCGACAGGTAATGCATCGCGCTTTGACCAACTCCTTGTTGAATATCAAAAGGCGCCAGAGGTTACTCGCCAGCGCCTGTATATCGAAGCAGTCGAAGATGTCATGACGGCAAGCACTAAAATCATGATCGATGTAGAGGGCGGCAACAACATGCTTTACTTGCCTCTCGACAAGATTATGGAGCAAAACGGCCGCGGCCTTGGTGGCGCGTCTAGTACGCAAGACCTTCGTGCGCTAGCCGAGCAGCTCTCGCCGTATATGCCTTCGGCGAATAACAACAGCAACTCTATCGATCGCAGCCGCGTGCCGACGAATACGCGAGGAGTACGCTAATGAGAAATTTTCTACTGTTAGGAATCTTGGTGTTGGCGGTGACGGTCGCCTCCAATTCCCTGTTTGTAGTGAAGCAGACCGAACGCGCAGTGATGCTGCAATTCGGTGAAATCGTTAACGCGGACATCGAGCCGGGTCTGCACTTTAAAATGCCTTTGGTAAACACCGTACGTAAGTTCGATGCGCGGATTCTCACAGAGGACTCGCCAAGGCAGCGTTATTTGACGCTTGAGCAAAAAGCGCTTGAAGTCGACTCGTATGCGAAGTGGCGGATTGTCGATGTAGGTCAATTCTACATCTCGACTCGCGGCGAAATAGCGACAGCTGGTCGTCTGCTTGCGCAGCGCATCAACGATGGCCTGCGCGACCAGATCGGCGCACGCAATCTCCAAGAAGTGGTTGCTGGCGAACGCGATCAACTTATGCTCGACCTGACTGCCGATCTCAATGAAAACACGGCTGCCGATATTGGCATAGAGGTCATCGACGTGCGGGTAAAGCGAATCGATTTACCTGACGACGTCCGATCGTCGGTCTATGACCGGATGATCACAGAGCGTAATCGTGAAGCCCAAGAGCTGCGTTCGCGTGGCGAAGAGCTTGCGATAGGCATTCGGGCCGACGCCGATCGTCAGGCGACGATTTTCCGAGCCGAAGCGTACCGTGATGCCGAGGAGATCCGCGGTCAGGGAGACGCGATGGCCGCCAACATCTATGCCGAGGCCTATCAGAAGGACCCAGAGTGGTTTGCCTTCACCCGCAGCATCAACTCTTACAGGCAGACGTTTAGCAATAAAGGCGACGTAATGCTGCTAGATCCAGAAAGTGATTACTTCAAATACCTGAAAGATGGCGATATAGCGAAATAGTTACTTAAGCCTGACTAGTTGGCAGGCAAGAGGTAAAAAAGGCCCAGAAGCTCAAGAGTTTCTGGGCCTTTTTGGTTTCTGAGCCATCGTTCAGCGAGACGATACGCAGATTCGGTGATTCTTCCGTTTATTGATAGGCGCGGCTGGCGTAAAATAACGTTGCTCTTTAAGTTAAGGAATTATCACTATATGACCACCGCTAAGCGCTGGCTGCTACCCGATGGCGTGGAGGAAATCCTCCCGCGCGAAGCTCACAAGCTCGAGTCGCTGAGGCGAAAACTGCTCGATCTCTACGGATCCTGGGGTTATGAGTTGGTGATTACGCCGCTAATCGAATTCCTCGACTCGCTGTTGGTCGGCTCGTCACATGATCTTGACCTTCACACGTTCAAGATTACAGACCAACTGAGTGGTCGCATGATGGGCATCCGCGCGGATATAACGCCGCAGGCCGCCCGCATTGATGCACACTGCCTCAACCGCGAAGGCCCCGTGCGGCTCTGCTACGCCGACAGTGTTCTGCATACTAAACCGCGTGGGCTGCTGACTTCACGCGTCCCAATTCGCGTAGGCGCCGAGCTCTATGGACATGCGGGCGTCGAATGCGATATCGAATTGATCTGCCTGATGCATGCCACGCTAGAGGCAGCTACGGTGCCGGATATTCATCATGTGCTTGGCCATGTTGGAATTTTTCGCGCGCTTGTTGACGCCGCAGAGATCGATGCGGACACCGAGGCCAGATTGTTCGACGCGGTACAGCGCAAGGCTTATGACGAAATTTCAGAGGTTCTCAATGCATCAGTTGCAAGCGATGCACTGCGAGAGTTGCTCACTAAACTGACGCAATTGAGCGGCGATGAGAACGTTCTCGACGAAGCGCTAGCGGCCTTTGCCTCTGCGCCGGCTTCGGTGCGCGCGCCGCTTGACGAGTTGGCCGCTATCGCTGCGGGCGTGCAGGCGCGTGTCCCCGGCGTTCGCCTTTGTTTCGATCTCTGCGAATTGCGCGGTTATCAGTATCATACAGGTGTCGTTTTCGCTGCCTACACGCCTATTCATGGGCGGGCCGTTGCAAAAGGCGGTCGCTATGACGATATCGGTGAAGTGTTCGGTCGCGCGCGACCAGCGTCAGGCTTTGACAGCGATCTTAAAACACTCGTGAAACTCTCATTGGCCGATTTTCCAAAGCCTGCGGGTATTGCAGCACCACTTTCAACCGATTCAGAGCTCATTGCGCTGGTTGCCGCGTTACGCGCGTCGGGCGAACACGTTGTGTCGAGTTTAAGCGAAGGGCTGGCGAGCGCAGCGCAGCTTGTCGAGCAAGACTGTGATCGTGTGATTGTGAAAAGTGAATCTGGTTGGGAAGTTAAGCCGATTTAGCGTAGATAGAAAAGCCAGCCTCAACGAGCTTGGTGTAAGTAGCGCTCTGCGTTTTGCGGGGCAACGAATGCAACGAACAAGGTAACAAGAGAGCGACATGGCTAAATCAGTTGTAGTGTTAGGAACGCAGTGGGGCGACGAGGGCAAGGGGAAAATCGTCGATCTGCTTACCGATCAGGCATCGGTTGCCGTGCGTTTTCAAGGTGGTCATAACGCCGGTCACACGCTGGTTATCAATGGCGAGAAGACCGTGCTGCATCTATTGCCTAGCGGTATACTTCGCGAAAGCGTGATGTGTGTCATTGGTAATGGCGTCGTATTAAGCCTCGATGCCTTGGTCAAAGAAATAACCGCTCTCGAAGACAAACAGATTTTTGTCCGCGATCGTCTCCGTATCAGCGGGGCTTGTCCGCTCATTCTTCCATCACATATTGCCCTCGACCAGGCGCGAGAACTTAAAAAAGGCGAAGGTAAAATCGGTACCACCGGGCGTGGCATTGGCCCTGCTTACGAAGACAAAGTGGGCCGCCGCGGCATTCGTCTTGCCGAAACGCTGAACGAAGAGCGCTTTGCCGAAAAGCTCAAAGAGCTCACCGAATACCATAATTTCATGCTCGAGAATTACTACGGAGTTGAGCCTGTCGACTTCGAGGCGACGCTTGTTAGTCAATTAGCGCTCGCACGAAATCTCCGTCCGCTGATCGACGACACAATCGAATTGCTGCACAGCCGCCGCAAAGCTGGCGCCGATATTTTGTTCGAAGGCGCCCAAGGGTCGCTGCTCGATATCGACCACGGCACCTATCCTTTCGTGACCTCATCTAACACGACCGCGGGTGGTACTGCGACGGGCAGTGGCTACGGACCATTGTATTTAGACTATGTTTTGGGCATTACAAAGGCTTACACCACTCGCGTCGGCTCTGGGCCTTTCCCAACCGAATTATTTGATGAGGTTGGTGCGCACCTTGCGAGCGTCGGACATGAGAAGGGCGCAACCACTGGACGTGATCGACGCTGCGGCTGGTTCGATGCCGCCGCCGTGCGCTTCGCAGTGCGTATTAACAGCGTTTCGGGTATCTGTTTGACGAAGCTCGATGTGTTGGATGGTTTAAAGACCATTCGCGTGTGCGTTGGCTATAAAGGTCAGGGCGACAGCGCATCGGGTAGCTTGATGGATATAGACAGCTACAAAGCGCTCGAGCCGATTTACGAAGATCTCCCGGGTTGGACAGAGTCTACAGTCGGCGCGAAGAGCCTCGACGAACTGCCTGAAAACGCCCGCGCCTATATTCGGTATATCGAGGCGGCAATCGAGGTGCCTGTCGATATCATTTCGACCGGCCCCGATCGCAAAGAAACAATCATCCTCCGGCATCCGTTCGACGCGTAAAGAGCTAGTGCTCCCATAGGCAAGCGGCGCCAATAGCGCCGCTTGCATCGCCGAAGGTGGGCGCCACAATGCGCGAATGCAACTGGTTATTAAATACATGCGGCCGCAAGAGGGCGGGAACACGCTTGTAGAGCGACGCAATATTCGACAGCCCACCGCCTAACACGATGACTTCCGGGTCGAGCATGTTGATTACCGTGGCGAGACAATGCGCGAGTTGGTCTGCGTAGATCTCCAAACACACTTTCGCAGGTGCAAATTTGCCTTTTGCCCGCTCGGCGATTTCGGCGGCGGACAACTTCTCGCCGGTGGCGTCAAAATAACTCTGACTTAAACCGCGCCCCGAAAGTAATGTTTCAATGCAATTGGTGCGTCCGCAGTAGCATTCCCTGTCTGCCGAAATCATTGCACGTGCGTTGGCCGGCATACAGTTATGGCCCCATTCGCCCGAAATACTGTTGGGCCCTGTGACCAGCTTCTTATCGATTACGATGCCGCCACCGCAGCCCGTGCCAACGATAACGCCGAAAACCGAACGTGCCTTCTGCGCTGCGCCATAGCAGGCCTCTGAGAGCGCGAAACAGTTGGCGTCATTCTCTATGCGAACCTCATAGCCGAGTCTGGCCTCGACGTCATTAAGCAAGCGCTTGCCGTTAAGCTCTATCGCATTGCAGTTTTTCATTTCGCCATTGTTGGAGAGGCAGCCCGGCGTGCCGATACCCACACTGAGACGTTCTTTGAACCGCGCTTGAAACGACTGAATAAGCGCAGTGAGGTCATCGAGGATAATTTCGTAGTAGTCGCCTCGAGTGGGTACGCGGAGTTTATGGATTATTTCACCGTCATTTCGGAGGACGATACCTTCGATTTTGGTGCCGCCGAGGTCGATGCCGATACGCATAAATTATTCTCTGTGCGTTTACAAAGTTAGGTTAGATCTTGAAGTCTACACTAATCTCTCTAAAATCGATTTCCCGTTTTATTTTTGTCTAGCAATTCGGAACACAGTACGTGACACGCGCCCGCAACCAACAGGTATCACTCGAGGATACGCCTTACTATCACTGCATCTCGCGGTGTGTCCGGCGTGCCTATTTATGCGGTGACGATCCCCTTACCGGTCAGAACTTTGATCACCGCAAGGGCTGGCTGGTGCAGCGGATGAAATGGCTTGCGAGCCAATTTGCCATTGATGTTTGTGCTTACGCGGTAATGAGCAATCATTACCATCTCGTATTGGGCGTCAATGTAGCTAAGGCGCGCTCTTGGAGCGACGATGAGGTGCTCGCCCGGTGGACTAAGCTGTTCCCGCGCAATGCAAAGCTAATCGAAACCCTTCGCCTTAACTCGGGCAGTAAGAAAGCGGGTGAGCTTGAAGCTAAGACGTTAGCCGAGTGGCGAGAACGGCTGCAGGACATTAGCTGGTTCATGCGCTGTTTGAATGAGCGTATCGCCCGTGCAGCGAATCGCGAAGACAATTGCACTGGGCGTTTTTGGGAGGGCCGCTTCAAGAGCCAGGCGCTTCTCGACGAGCGGGCGTTAGTGACCTGTATGGCGTATGTCGACCTCAACCCTATTCGAGCTGGCGTTAGCGATAGCCTTGAGGCAAGCGATTTTACCTCTATCCAAGAACGTCTCGTTCGTCAGGCACAACGCGCAAAAGAACCGAACTACCGGCAGCAGCGGCTGCTTAAACGCCGTAACGCGCGTCATCTACTAAAATCGAAGGCGCCAAAACAGCTGCGCCCGCTCGCCGAGCCAGGGAATAGGGCGCAGAATGCATTACCGATTGACCGGTCGAGCTACGTTGCGCTGCTCGATGCTAGCGTGCGCGCATTGCGTTACGAACAGGCTATGGGTGTTGAATTGCTGAACCCGCTAGGCAGTCACTCGCTGCTGTCGCAGCTGGGCATGAAAGGGCATGGTTGGCTGCAGGCGGTCACAAAATTCCACCGGCATTACGCGTTGGCTGCTGGCAGCACCGACTCGCTTATCGCCTATCAGGCGCGACGTGTTAAATCTGGCGAGGTGATGCGGTCGACCACTAAGTGGGTTCGCGGCACCGTCGCCGCCAAGCTGCTCTACGAAACCTAGGCTAGAGCCTTCGCGCTTGCCCTTGCCTCTATGATCCCCGCTTCTGCAACTTCCTTCCGTCTAGATATTCTCTCCGTTAATCATCTCCTCAGTGATCCTTAGTTCGTGGCGAATAAACGCTGCATTTTTATGTGAAAAAGCGTCTAGACCGCACCAAATTAAGCGCTAATTTTTCGAATTTCAAATTTCTTCGCTATTTCGACGAAGGAGATCATTTGTTTGCATCAACCTTGTGCTCGAATA
>Ga0209405_1002263_pt1 | contig 12709 bp, 10 predicted proteins | sample COGITO_mtgs_1105_6_FD_184803 | JGI IMG/M metagenome (GOLD analysis project Ga0209405, IMG submission 184803) | Pelagic marine microbial communities from North Sea - COGITO_mtgs_110516 (SPAdes) (version 2) | ecosystem: Environmental > Aquatic > Marine > Epipelagic ...
ATTGGCCATTATTAGAAATGTCGTTGATGTTTAACAGCTTTTCGATTTTTCTATCCATTTGATCGGCTAAAATGGGGATCAAGGTTCTAAATATCATTTTAGCTGGCTTATTTTTAAAAATTGCATGTAATTCATAAGTAACCGACATTGAAGAAGAGCGATTTGGATATTTGTTCTCCACTCTTTTAACCACCAGTCTTTCTAGTTCTAGAATTGAAATTTTCTTAGATGGAAATATTGGAATAGAATTTTTTGTAATAAAATTGTCTTTGGTTACAACAATTGTTCTTTTATTTACTGCTAATAGTATAATAAATAAATAAATAAAAAGGCACAGAGTATAGCGTGAAAAAGCTAAATATTATAGCTATAAAAATTAAAAAAAACAAAAAGATATTTTTTATTACTCTCCCTAGCAAAGACAGAAGCCTAATTTTAAATCTTAGTTCTTGGACTTCTCCAGAAGCGTTTTTTACTTCTACTATTCCATTTGAAGCAAAATCTATATTTTCATTGCGTTATATTTATTTTGTGGTTGATTTTTATAATTAAAAGTATATAATTTTTAAAAAAAATAGATATTTAGATACTTTTACAGTTCTTTAATAAATTATGAAAATACTATTAACTGGTGGAGCTGGATTTATAGGCTCACATACTGCAGTAGCGTTAATTGAAAACGGATTTGAACCAATCATTGTAGATGACTTTAGAAACTCTGAACCCTTTGTGATTGAGAATATAGAGAAAATTGTAGGTAAAAAAATTACTAGTTACCCCTCGAATATTGGCAATAAAGAAGAGGTTAATAAAATTCTTCAAAAAGAAAATCCAATTGGCATAATTCATTTTGCTGCAGACAAGGCTGTAAATGAGTCTGTTGTAAACCCGATGAAGTATTACCAAAACAATGTGTTGAATTTGATTAATTTTCTTGAAGTAATTGATAGTACAAAGATTAACTCATTTGTGTTTTCTTCCTCCTGTACCGTCTATGGGGTGCCAGATAAAATACCTGTTAAAGAAACTGCTTCCATAAAACCTGCTTTTTCGCCTTACGGCTATACAAAGCAAGTTGGAGAAAGAATTCTAAATGATTTTTTTAAGTCACTACCTAGCTCCTCTTTAACACTGTTAAGGTATTTTAATCCTATTGGAGCACACCCATCGGGTTTAATTGGGGAATTACCTATAGGTATTCCAAGTAATTTGGTTCCGTATATTACCCAAACAGCCATAGGTAAAAGAAAAAAACTTACTGTTTTTGGAAAAGACTATGACACTCCAGATGGAACTTGTATAAGAGACTATATTCATGTTGTTGATTTAGCAAATGCCCATGTTTCGGCTCTTGAAAAAGGACTAAAAAGAAAAGATTCTATAAAAACCTTAAACGTTGGAACAGGAAAAGGTGCTTCGGTTCTGGATGTTATAACTGCTTTTGAAAAAGTTAGCAAAAAAGAACTGAACTATGGATTTGGGCCCAGAAGAGCTGGAGATGTTCCAAAAATATATTCAGATAATACGTTAATCAAAAATGAACTGGATTGGGATGCTAAATTTTCATTGGAGGACTGTTTAGAGCATTCTTGGAATTGGGAAAAAAACCTGCTTAAGTTCAAATATAAATCTGAAAAAAAACAAGACTAAAAGCCAAAGAAAATCCTAATACTATTCCAGCTATTGTTTGGCTTACAGTGTGTGCCTTTAAATATAACCTAGAAAAGCATACTATTCCAACCAAAACTAATAAAGCCATATTTATATAAAAAACTTGATCCTGACTAGTCACGGGCTGTGCAACTAGTGTTTCTGCCATCATTCCACCACACAATGCAGATATTGACGAACTATGTAGGCTTATTTTCCAAAAGTAAGTAATCGCTGTTAAAGTGAAAATTAAAACTAGGCCTGCAAATAAAAAAGATAAATAAGGATGAAATAAATTCAATAGGGTACTGTTCCAATATCTAAAAATATAATAAGTCATTAAATAGTAAATTGAAATTAAAATAAGAACTGGGAGCCGTTCTTTTCTAATTGGAATGGACATGCTGCTTATGGTTTTGTTTCGATACATTATATAAATTGTAACCAAAGGAAAAAAAACAACCATCAAGAATAAAAAAAACAAAAGAGCCCAATAAATTTTTGGAGCAGCTAGAAATAGCATTTGGTTGTAAATATTTTGAATGTTAAAATATATTAAGTAAGAATAAATAACTGTAAAGACAGGATGAAAAATTATAGCTATAGATTTTGAGAATATGGTCATTGCTAAATCAATTGTTTTCTAAGTCTTGCCACTGGAATATTAAGTTGTTCTCTATATTTAGCAACTGTTCTTCTAGCTATTAAATAGCCGTTTTCTTTCAAGAGTTCTGCTAGTTTTTCATCTGTTAAAGGCTTGGTTTTGTCTTCTTTTGAAATTGCTTCGTTTAGAATGGTTTTAACCTCTCTAGTAGATACTTCTTCGCCTGACTTAGTGGTAAGGGATTCACTAAAAAAATATTTCAATAAAAAAGTTCCGTATGGAGTGGCTACATGTTTAGAGTTGGCAACTCGCGAAATTGTGGAAATATCCATATCTACCATCGATGCTATATCCTTAAGAATCATTGGTCTTAGGTTTTTTTCGTCCCCGGAAAGAAAAAATTCTTTTTGAAATTCTAAAATTGCATTTATAGTTACCAATAGCGTATTCTGTCTTTGTTTTACCGCTTCAATAAACCACTTTGCTGCATCTACTTTTTGTTTTATAAATAGAACTGCTTCTTTATCTCTTTTGTTTTTTGGAGCATTTTCATATCCTTTTATCATCTCGACATAGTCTCTACTAACCTTTAATTGTGGCGCATTTCGTTGGTTTAATTCTACTTCTAGGGCTCCTTCGTTTTCTGTAATTGTGAAGTCTGGTGTTATATGTTGAATAGATTTTGTAGTGTCTATTAATGAGTTTCCTGGCTTGGGATTTAGTTTTACAATTTCTGCCATTGCTTCTTTAATTGCTGTTGTGTCAATGTCTAGCTTTTGTTCAATCTTTTTATAATGTTTTTTTTTGAAAGATTCGAAGCATTTTTCTAAAATAACTTCAGCAGTTTTAGTTGAAATTGTTTTTTTCTTTTTTCTTAACTGAATTAAAAGACATTCTTGTAAATCTCTTGCGCCAACTCCTGGGGGGTCCAATTCTTGAACCTCCAATAAAACTTGCTCTAGCTCTTTTTCAGTTGTTAAAATATTTTGAGAAAAGGCCAAGTCGTCAACTATATTAAAGAGCTCTCTTCTTAAATAGCCAGACTCATCTAAATTTCCAATGATTTGCTCGGCAATAACAAGATGTTTTTCATCTTTAATTCTTAGGCTAATTTGACTAACTAGTTTCTCGGTGAAAGAGTCTCCTAGAGATAATGGTGTCTGATTGTCATCTTGGTCTTTGTAGGAATTGTTGGACTGTGTTTTATAGTAGGGTGTTTCATCGTTTACATAGTCTTGGTAATTGAAATCCTCTCTTTTTTCAATGGAGGTGTCTACATTATTTTCATCTGTAAGCTCCTGATTTTGCTCCTCCCCTTCATCTAATGCTGGGTTTAACTCTAATTCTTCTTTTATTCTTTTTTCAAGCTCCAGCGTTGGCAATTGCAGCATCTTCATCAACTGAATCTGTTGAGGAGAAAGCTTTTGTAAGAGCCTTTGTTGAAGTGATTGTTTAATTGCCATTTTAAAAGTGCTATTTCTTATTGCAAAAAGCTATTATTCAGGGTGTTTTAAAACTCTGCGTTGTTTGGCGTTCTAGGGAATGGGATAACATCTCTTATGTTGGTCATTCCCGTGACGAACATCATAAGCCTTTCAAATCCAAGGCCAAAACCAGCGTGAGGTACAGTTCCAAACTTTCTAGTCTCAAGATACCACCATATGGCATCTTCTGGAATTTTAAACTCTTTACATTTTTTTTGTAAAACTTCATGTCTCTCCTCCCTTTGAGATCCTCCGATAATTTCTCCAATGCCAGGAAACAATATATCCATTGCAGCAACAGTTTTACCATCGTCATTTGCTCGCATGTAAAATGCTTTAATAGAAGCTGGATAATCTACTATTACCACAGGTTTTTTGAAATGTTTTTCTACTAAAAATTTTTCATGCTCACTTTGCAGATCAATTCCCCACTCTACTGGATATTTAAATTTTTTCTTTTTATTTGGCTTTGATCTTTCTAAGATATTTATTGCCTCTGTATAGGTGATTCTTTCAAATTCGTTATTAGAGACCATTTCCATCCTTTCTATCAAAGACAATTCATTTCTTTTTTCTTTCGGAAGTTGCTCCTCTTCTTTAAGCGCTCTTTCATTTAAAAAATTTAAATCTTCTTGACATTTATCCAAAGCATAATTAATTAGGTATTTTAAAAAATCTTCTCCTAAATCTATATCGTCATTTATGTCTGCAAAAGCAATTTCAGGCTCAACCATCCAAAATTCAGCCAAATGCCTTGTTGTGTTTGAGTTTTCAGCTCTAAAAGTTGGGCCAAAAGTATAGGCTTTTCCAAGGGCTAAAGCTGCGAGCTCTGCTTCGAGTTGTCCAGAGACAGTTAAGTGAGTTGGTTTGCCAAAAAAATCATTTTTCATATCAATGTCCTTTTCTCCTAAAGGCAATGTAGTGACCCTAAAAGTTTCCCCTGCTCCCTCCGCGTCAGTTCCGGTGATAATTGGGGTGTGGATATAGAAAAACCCCTTGTCATTAAAATATTTATGAATTGCAAAAGACATGTGGTGTCTAATTCTAAAAACTGCGCCAAATAAATTGGTTCTTATCCTTAAGTGGCCTTGTTCTCTTAGTTTTTCTAGAGAATGTTTCTTGGGCTGTAAAATTGTTTTTTGTAGTTCTTCTGGGTTAGAATTTCCAATGATTCTAATTTCATTTGCGGAAATTTCTGTTTTTTGCCCGCCTCCAAGAGACTCAACGAGAGACCCGCTGACCCATATAGAGGCGCCTGTGTTTAACCCATTGATTGTGTTTGTGTCAAAGTTGTCGGGCTCTATTACAATTTGAATGCTGGTCAAACAAGACCCGTCATTTAAGGAAATAAATTTATTGGCTCTGAAAGATTTAATCCACCCTCTAACCTCTATCTTTTTGGTGGGCTCCATTTTAATTACATCTACAATCCTATTTGACATGGGTTAAATTTTAAAAAAATTATCACTGGAAACTTTTAATATTAAAATAGTTTCTTTAGTTTCGCGCACTTATTTTAACGCTATTGACAAAAATAACAGAAATATGTGACCGAGTTCAGCTTTTATTCCAAGAATATGGAATAAAAAGCCTAACAATGGATGATATAGCCGATAAATTGGGTTGCTCCAAGAAAACTCTATATGTTTTTTTTGAAAACAGAAAAGACCTTGTTCTAAAGGTGATTTCTAACGACATGAAAAAGCATGAGCTTGATATAAGCAATGTTATTGCTGAAAAACTTCATCCAATTGAAGAAATATTGAGTTTAAATGTAATTGCCATTAATAAATTAAAAACTTGTCATCCTTCTTTTCAGTATGACTTAAAGAAATACTACCCTCAATCTTGGAATATTTTTGATAAAAAAAATAGGCAGCTCACCTACAAGGTTTCTATACAAAACCTAAAGAAAGGAATAAAAGAAGGCTGCTATAGAAAAGAAATTAATCCTGAAATTATTTCTAAAATATTTTCTGAGAAAATTGACGTCATATTTAACAGTTTGGCTTTTGAAGCAATAAATGTTTCGTTTTCTGATGTTTATAAAGAGCTTATCAATCATCATGTTCTAGGAATTGTAAACGAAGAGGGTAGAAAATATTATTTAAACTTTCAAAAAACTACTAAATGAAACGAATATTTATCTTTTTAAGTTTTTTAATTACGTCTCTGTTTGGGGTTGGTCAAGAACTAAATAGTCTCTCTCTTTTTGAGTATGCGAAAAAAAACAGCCCTCAACTTTTAAACTCTGCATCAGATATTTATATGTCTGAGCAAAAGATCAATGAGATTCGAGCATCGGGTTTACCCAAAATAAATGGTGAACTGAGTTTTCAAAATTTTATAAACGTTCCCACCACAGTAGTTCCTGCTAGCGCGTTTGTTCCAGGTGCGCCAGAGGATGAATTAATAGGTCTTTCCTTTGGAACCCCTTTCAACGCAAACTACAATCTAAAGGTAAGTCAGCTAATTTTTAGTTTTAACTATATATATGGTCTAAAAGCTGCAGAAAACTTTAGTGAACTATCTCGATTGGCAAATATTCAAAAAAACCAAACGGTATTTGAAGAGATTAAACTTTCTCTTGGACAGGTTATATTTCTCCAAAAAATGCAGAAATTAATGATTAAAAACCTTGAGGAAATTCAAGGCTTAATAAATAAAACCAACAAATTAGTTGAAAATGGGCTTGTTGAAAAGTCTTCAATAAATGATGTTTTGGTGATAGAGCTTGACATTAAAAGTGGATTAGAAGCCCTTAAATCAAATGAAGTCCTGGCTATACTTTCTTTAAAGTCACTGATTGGTGCACCAATAGATAGTAATATAACTTTAATTAAAAACTTTGAAGGTTCAGAAAGCGAAACCCTTAAGAGTTTTTCAATGAATCCCAAAACCAACAACGCGGTTAAAATAGGAGAGCAAAATGTCATTCTTAATCGATTAAACTTAAAAGCTACACAAAGTGAAGGTTATCCTTCTTTATATGGTTTTTTTAACCAGCAGCATATGGCTATGAGAAACAATTTTGATTTTTTTGATACTTCAAAAGATTGGTATCCCGCTACCCTTTGGGGGATTAATGTTACAGTGCCTATTTATAATAGCGGAGAAGGAAAAGCAAAAAGAAAACAAAAGGAATTGGCACTTCTAAAGTCTGAAAATGAATTGCGAGAAATTGAAAATCAAATCTTCCAACTTTACCAGCTTCTTCAAAACAACTATAAAAACGCATATTTAAATTATGAAAATCAAAAGATAAAAGTTGGTCTAGTTGAAAAAGTTTATCAAAATGAAGAAAAAAAGCTGGGCCTTGGCGCTTCAAATTCACTTACTCTTTCACAAAGAAAAATTCAACTATTGAATGCCCAACAACAGTTAATTAAAAATGAATTTGAGCTTTACAAGGCTGAGGTTCAAATAAAAACACATAGCAATCCAATAAAATTATGAGAAACTTAATTTGGTTTTCCCTTTTACTTTTTACAGCCTGTCAGAGTGACGAAGAGGCTGATATGGCTACCGAAAAAACCCCACAAGAGTTGGTGTCGAAGCCTTTAGTTACTGTTTACAAAGTAGAAAAAAAGAATTTTAAACACTTTTTTAATGCCCAAGGCAGCGTAACAAGTAAGGAAATGGCCTACTTAAGACCAGAAATAAATGGAACTATTAAAACCCTCTTTGTTAAAGAAGGAGATTATGTTCAAAAAGGCCAAAACATCTTGTCTATTGCAACAGATTTACTAACTTCTCAAGTTTCAGAACTTAACTCGCAACTTTCTTTTGCAAAATATCTTTTTGACAAACAAAAAACGCTCTTTGAAGAGGGGGTAAGCTCCGAGATTCAACTTAAAGAAGCTGAAAACAATCTAAATAGAATTCAAAAAGCTAAAAACACACTCTTAACACAGCTTGAAAAGTCAAATATAGTTGCTCCCTTTAGTGGCTATATAGAAAGTGTTATGGTGCAGATTGGAGAGTCAGTGAGCCCAATGAACCCGACCTGTCATTTAGTAAATACTAGCGAGCTTTATGTTGTGGCTGATGTCTCAGAAAATTTGCTTTCAGAAATTTCAGTAGGAAACCCAATTGATGTTTATTTTCCATCCTTAGATTTTGAAATAAAAGCGCTTAAACTAGACCGCATTGGAAGGGTGGTAAATAATGTAAATAGAACCGTGAAAATAGAATCTAAATTACCGCTATCTAAAAGTTTAATTCCCAACCTTATGGCAGAGCTAAGCATCAATCACTATTCTAAAGACAGTGCTGTTTGCTTGCCGTCGAGACTTGTTTTAAAAGACTCTAAGGGAAATACTTTTCTTAAAGTTTTAGACGGGAGCAATAGCGTGGTAATTTATCCTGTAAAACTAGGGAAAAACGAAAAAACTATAGTTGAAATAATTAGTGAGCTAAAGGCTGGGGCTCTTGTTATTGATGATGGTAAAAGCACTGTTCTTGAAGGGCAAGAAGTAGAAATAATTAGTGGCAACAGCTTATGAAAAATCAAATTAAAAAATGGAGAGAGTTTGGGCTATCTTCAGTAGCTGTTAATAATAGAAAAACGGTATATCTTATAATTACCCTTTTTCTTATAGGTGGTATATCTGCATACAATAATATGCCTCGAGAAAGTTTTCCTCAAATTCAGGTACCAGAAATTTATGTCAATGTCCCCTACCCTGGCAACTCTCCTGAAATTATCACTGATAAAATAATAAAACCTTTCGAAAAGGAGCTTAACAAGCTTAAAGGAATTGAAAAAATTAACTCTACTGCTATTCAAGATTTTGGAATAGTAAAGATTGAATTTGATTTTGGAATCACCCCCAAAGAGGCAAAAAGAGCTGTTGAAGAAGCTTTGAGCGATGCAAGATCTACTAAAACTTTTGCTCAAGACTTGCCCGTAGAGCCAACTATTCAGGAAATAGACGTCAATGAATTTCCTATTATAAACATTAATTTATCAGGGGAATACCCCGTTGATATACTAAAAGAAAAGGCGGATTTAATTAAAGACCGGTTAGAATCAATTTCGGAAATTAATTCAGTAGATATCCGAGGAGTACAACAAAAGAAGTTGAAAATAGAAATAAGAAAGTACGATGCAGAATCTAAAATGGTAAGTTTTTCGGATATTGAATCTGCTATCCAAAGCGAAAATACCACTGTAGGCGCTGGAAATCTCAAAATTGACGGTATAGATAATTTCATGATTATTGATGGTAAGTTTAAAACTTTAAGCGAGCTAAACAGTTTAGTGGTTAAACACGAAGACAATGACAATGTTTATTTAAGAGATGTAGCAAATGTATCTTTTTCTGATTCAGATACAACAAGTTACGCAAGACAAAACGGGCAACCTGTGGTGATGTTAGATGTCAAAAAAAGAGCTGGGGCCAATATTATAAATGCTATTGACAAGCTAAAGGTGCAGGTGATAGAGTTGCAAGAAAAATTTCCAATGGACATGAATTTAACCTACACCAATGACCAATCTATAATGATTCGCTCACAGGTAAGTAATTTAGAGAATTCTATTGTTTTTGGAGTGATTCTAGTGGTATTTGTTTTGCTTTTCTTTTTAGGTCTAAGAAATGCTCTTTTTGTGGGAATTGCAATCCCGTTTTCTATGTTTTTATCGTTTATAATATTGAATTCTGCAGGTGTTAGTTTAAATATTATGGTTTTATTTTCTTTGGTTTTAGCCCTTGGGATGTTGGTAGACAATGGTATTGTAGTTGTAGAAAACGTATACCGGTTAATGGACGAAGGGTTGGGCGCAATTGAGGCCACAAAAAAAGGGGTAGGTGAAGTTGCTTGGCCAATTATAGCCTCTACAGCAACTACATTAGCGGCCTTTGTTCCGCTTGCTTTGTGGCCTGGTATTATAGGAGAGTTTATGCAATATTTACCAATTACACTTATGATTGTTTTGGGTTCTTCTTTGTTTGTGGCTTTAGTTATAACCCCTGTTTTACTGGCCGTCTTAATGAAAATTGAAAGCGAAAAGGGAAGCTCAAAAAAAACTATTAAATTATTTATAGGTTTTCTTGTTTTAGGTATTACATTGTCTTTTTTAACAGAAAGTGCATTAGGTAATATTTTGATTATAGTGAGTTTTTTGATTCTTGTTAACGGGTTTTTTCTTAAGCCTGCAACCCTTTGGTTTCAAGCCAACTTTCTTCCCAAAATTGAAGCTAGTTACCAGAGGTTTTTAAAATGGGTTTTACACAAAAAACGACCAATCTGGGTAATTGTTGGAACATTTTTAACACTTTTTCTGTCTTTTATTTTAACTGGGGTTTTCCCTCCTAAAGTTTTATTTTTTCCTGAAAACCAACCCAACTATATAAATGTTTTTGTAGAGCTTCCTGTGGGAACCAATATTGCTAAAACAAATGAAACAACTCTAGCGGTAAAAGCAAAAATTAATGAAGCTCTTAGTCTACCTATTTCTTCAAAAGATAGTCTTTCCTACCTTCAGGCGTCAGATGTGGAAATTGTAAAGGGGAAAAAAATAAAGACTCTTTTTGTAGAATCGGTAATTGAGCAGGTTGGAAAAGGAACTTCTGATCCTAATAGCGGTCCATCTTTTGGGGAAACGCCACACAAGGCAAGGATAACAATTTCTTTTTGTGAGTTTTCACACAGAAAGGGCCTTAATACTAGTGAGGTAAAAAGATTAATTGAAAAGACTCTAATTGGAAACTTTCATGCAGATATTACTATTGTTGTGGACAAAGAGCAAAGCGGTCCACCGCAGAAGCCGCCTGTAAATATCGAGGTAACTGGTTCTGAAAATTATGGGGAGCTAACTCAACAAGCGGAAAGCTTACAGCAATTTTTAATAAATAAAAATATTGAGGGAGTACAAAAGTTGAAGTTAGACGTTGAGGTCAATAAAGCTGAAATTCAAATCGTAATTAATAGAGAATATGCAAAAAGAGTTGGGCTATCTACCGGTCAAATTGCACAAAGCATAAGAACTTCTCTTTTTGGAAAAGATGTTTCTACTTACAATTATCAAGAAGAGGATTACGATATAAATATTCGTTTTAGCGAAAATGACAGACTAGATGTTTCTTCAATTTTAGAACAAAAAATCATGTTTATGAATAACAGAGGGGTTAAACTAAGTATTCCTATTAGCTCTGTAGTTAAAGACATTAAAATGATTAATAAGCATGCGGCAGTAGTTCGGAAAAATCAAAGCAACACGGTTACCGTTTTTAGCGGTGTTCAAGAAGGTTATAATGCTAATGAGATAATTGCAGAAGTAAAAAACTATTTAAAAGCGTTTGACAACTCTAAGCAGGGAGGTGCGTTTAAAAAAGCTGGTTACAAATATAAATTTACTGGGCAAATGGAAGATCAAGAAAAAGAACTCGCTTTTTTAAGCGGGGCCTTGCTTTTTGCTGTCTTTCTTATTTTGCTTATTCTAGTTACACAATTCAATGCGTTTTCATCTCCAATTATAATTCTGTCATCTGTTATTTTAAGTCTTGCAGGAGTGTTTTTAGGGATTGTTATTTCAAGAAATGATTTTGTGATAATTATGACCATGATTGGTATTATTTCTCTTGCTGGTATTGTTGTTAACAATGCTATTGTTCTTGTTGATTACACCAACTTAATTAGAAAAAGAAAAAGAGCAGAGCTTGAGCTTGACGAAACAACCTTAATTTCTAACGAAGATTTCAAAGCATCCGTTATTGAAGGTGGCAAAACAAGGCTTAGGCCCGTTTTATTGACAGCCATAACTACAATTCTAGGTCTTTTCCCGCTTGCATCTGGCCTTAACATTAATTTCTTTAGTCTTGTTAGCGATTGGGATCCACAAATATTTTTTGGTGGTGATAATGTTATTTTTTTCAAACCGATGAGCTTGGCCATTATTTATGGACTAACATTCGCAACTTTTTTAACTTTGGTCGTTGTTCCGATTATGTATTATAGTATTTACAGGTTTAAAATTTGGTTATATAAATTGTGCAACTGGAGAATAAGAATTAACTTATAGGTGTTTTAGTTGCTTTAAAGAACCAATAATTAAAGAAGATTTATATTTTTGATGAAAAATGAGAGGCTTATTTTTTTGTTTTATATTGGTTTCGTGGGTTTCATTGTTTTCTCAAAAGGAAAACGAGAGGCATCTTAATATTCATTTTCAGGTAAAGAACACCTTTGGTGAGCTAACTAATTTGGTAATTAGAGAAATTTATGAAAGCGGCTTCAAAGACACTGTTTTTGCCGAAAAAGCAAACCACTCTATTCACATTCCGGTTAATAAACATGTTTTGCTGGAGTTTATCTGCGAGGGTCATGTCACTAAAAGAGTTGCATTTAATACTGATGTTCCGGATGATTTAAAAAATATTCCATTTTTTAACCTTGTAGTAGAGCTTATTGAAGAAGATTTCTTAATGAGCCTAGAAAACCAAAAAGAAATTAAAACATTAATGGATTTTCCGGTTGGTTATATCAGCTTTAATCCTAGGGAAAGGTCTTGGTATAATTCTCAAGAAAACATTACCAAAACAATAAATAAGTTGATTAAAAAAAGTTTAAAGTAGTTCTTAAGGCTTTTTAATTGATATATTCATTTTTTAAAGTTTCTTTTAATTAAAGGAGTTCACAAAATGGAAAGCACCGAGAAAATTATTTACTTCCACGTTGGAATTAGCAAAACAGGAAGTACTTTTTTACAAAACAGGGTGTTTCCCAAGCTTTCTAAAATCACTTACATTCCTACCAATAAATACCATAGAGTATTTGATGAAATTAAAAACTGTGACAGTAATACAATTTTAGTTTCTAGAGAATTTGATAGGCAATTTGAAAGAGAGGTTACTTTATTTTCTAGTAGGTTCCCAAAAGCTACTCCAATAATTGTCTTAAGAAAACACGAAGAGTATTTGGCTTCTCAATACAAGCGTTTTGTCAAGAATGGCTTTAAGGGAGAAGT
>Ga0209405_1002286_pt1 | contig 12645 bp, 9 predicted proteins | sample COGITO_mtgs_1105_6_FD_184803 | JGI IMG/M metagenome (GOLD analysis project Ga0209405, IMG submission 184803) | Pelagic marine microbial communities from North Sea - COGITO_mtgs_110516 (SPAdes) (version 2) | ecosystem: Environmental > Aquatic > Marine > Epipelagic ...
TATCCATATTGTTAATAAATCCATTTGTATATAAAAGATTGTTCGTGTCTAGCACATAAAGCTATAAGGTTTCGGAATGTCGGAATGTCGGAATGTCGGAAAACAACTGATGAACTTATGCGAAAAAAATTTCCATTTTACTTATAAAAATAAAAAAATTGTTAGCTATCATCTAATTAAATCGCTCACTTTTAGTCTCTTAAAACAAACAAACAAGACAAAAGCCAGTTTATTTATGACGCTTGTTCTATCATTTCGTTCAAGAAAATTCACAATAAATATACGATAAAAAAAATGCTCAATAAAAACACTGAGAAACACAAAATCGATCTAAAAATATATTTTTTAGATCGATTTTGTTTTTTTAAATCAATTAGAATACAAAGCGACGCAGGAATAAAAAACAACGCAGGAATCAAAAAACAGAGAATAAAATTCGAATAAGGTCGAAGCTAAAAATTACTTACCTAAGGTTAACTCACGTAAACGCTGAATAGCTTCTTCACGCTGAGCCAATTCTTTATTGAGCTGAACATTTTCAGCCATCACTTGATCTTTACTGGCATCAGCAGCAATCATTAGCTCAGCACTAAACCAAAGCAAACGTGCTTCGTTAGAGGCCTCACCCGTCAACGCTTGCTGGGCACGTTGATCCAATACATAAATAGCCGTTTGAGCAGCCTCTCGACTATAGGCAGGATTTTCTCTATCAAGACGTAATGCAATAATACCCCAAAGCGCATAAGCATCGGATAACAAACTGCTGTGCTCAGCCAATGCCGATTCATAGGCTTCAAAAGCACTTTGATATTGCTTAGCCGTATGCCACTCATTAGCTAAAGCCAATTTGCGTAAAACAGATTCTGTCGCTAAATCGATATCAGGCTCGCAAGCCATAGGTGAAGGAGTAGCCGCTGCAGGAGAGGTGGTATTTTGAGCCCGATTATCGATAGGACTCGCAGAATACTCAAGAGGCATTGAGGCGCAGGCCGATAGCAAGGCAATTAAGCCAACCGATACTGCAATCTGTAAGTGCTTAGCGCTCAATGTTATTCAAAACCTATTTTCTTCATTAGGTATAAACGAGGGAAATCCAAAACAGCTCGGCTTCTAAACAAGATCTTAGCATTCATTTAGAAAACGCTTACTGCATTTCCGCTTCTTCGTCGAACCATGCCATATCGCGCCAGTATCCCTATCGCGAAAAACAATACAGGGCAATTACCTGCCCCTTCATCCTTGATTAATCCTATAGTAAACGATATCCATAGGAATCTAAACGCTTTTCCCAATACATCTACGAACTTATCCTTAAGTCGCTCAATTGCTGATTCATAAAGTGAACATCTGCAATAATTTCATCTCAAACAGGCATGCTTCTATACTATTGATGTTAGTTGTTCAGCCGCATAGCTGGAAACAGTAACACGTCGCGTATTGATGGCGAATCAGTCAGCAGCATCACTAAACGGTCAATACCAATACCCTCGCCCGCTGTTGGCGGCAAACCATACTCGAGTGCCGCAATATAATCGGCATCAAAGTGCATAGCCTCAATATCACCAGCATCTTTTTCAGCCACTTGACGCTGAAAGCGCTCAGCTTGATCTTCAGCATCGTTTAATTCAGAAAAACCATTAGCAATTTCTCGGCCCGCAACAAAAAACTCAAATCGATCAGTCACAAAGGGATTATCATCATTACGACGTGCTAGCGGCGACACTTCTGTAGGATAGGCCGTAATAAACGTTGGTTCAATCAGCTTCTCTTCAACCGTTTTTTCAAATATTTCTATCTGTATCTTGCCTAAACCATAAATATCTTTAACCACAACACCAAGATTTTCTGCGACTTTTGCCGCTGATTCTCTATCGGATAAATCACTTAACGACAAATCAGGATTAAACGCCAAAATTGATTCTAATACTGTCATCCGTCTAAAGGGCTGGCCAAACTCCAAGGAATGTCCTTGGTAATCAAGCTGCGTGCGCGAAAACACATTAGTGACGACTGTTCGCAACATGGCCTCAGTTAAGTCCATCAAATCTTGATAATCAGCATAGGCCTGATAAAACTCGATCATGGTGAATTCAGGATTATGACGCGTCGATAAACCCTCATTACGAAAGTTACGGTTAATTTCAAACACGCGTTCAAAACCACCGACCACTAATCGCTTCAAATACAGCTCGGGCGCAATACGCAAATACATATCCATATCCAAGGCGTTATGATGCGTTACAAAAGGTCTCGCCGTTGCGCCACCAGGAATTGCCTGAAGCATTGGCGTTTCCACTTCCATAAATTGTCGTTCAACTAAAAACTGACGAATCTCATTAATAATGCGTGAGCGTAAAGCAAAAACATCTCGTACTTCTTTATTCATAATTAAATCAACATAGCGCTGACGATAGCGAATTTCGGTATCAGCCAAGCCATGAAATTTATCAGGCAGAGGACGTAATGATTTCGTTAATAACTGAGCATCTTCTATATAGACGTACAAATCGCCTTTACCCGATTTATGTACCGGGCCAGAAGCAGAAACAATATCGCCAATATCCCAGCTCTTAATTTTGGTCACCAACGCTTCTGGCAGTGATTTTTTATCAACATATAATTGAATTTGGCCAGAAACATCTTGCAGCACAATAAACGGACCACGTTGATTCATAATACGACCCGCAACACTGGCAGGTCGATTAAGCGCTTCTAATGTCGGTTTATCTTGCTCACCTAACTCGGCTTGCAACTCACTGGCAAGGCTATCGCGACGAAAATCATTAGGAAAAGCAACACCCGCTTCTCGAATAGTTGCCAACTTAGCACGACGCTCGGCAATTAATTTATTCTCTTCGCTGTTATTAATATTAGAAGAAGACGGTGTTGTATCTTGCTTGTCGCTCATAATGCTTGCTCTTAGTTTTACTTAAGTGAGAGTGTGAGTTTAACTTATTCTGTGTTCATTCAAGGGCTGTTTTTAAAGCCCGCTTTTAAAGCCCTTGCTTTAACGATGCTTCAATAAACTGATCAATATCGCCATCCAATACATTTTGACAGTTGCTGGTTTGCGTACCAGTACGTAAATCTTTAATGCGCTGATCATCTAAAACGTAAGATCGAATTTGACTGCCCCAGCCAATATCCGACTTACCATCTTCTAACGATTGTTTTTCAGCATTCAGTTTTTGCATTTCTAATTCATACAGCCGGGCTTTTAACATTTTCCATGCTTTATCACGGTTTTGATGCTGCGAACGCGCATCCTGACACTGAGCAACCGTGCCCGTGGGTATATGCGTTAAACGCACCGCCGAATCGGTTTTGTTAACATGCTGACCACCCGCGCCCGAGGCACGATAAGTATCCGTTCGCACATCAGAGGGATCAATATCGACTTCAATATTTTCATCGACTTCGGGAGAGACAAATATAGACGCAAAAGAAGTATGTCGGCGACTGCCAGAATCGAACGGCGATTTACGCACTAAGCGATGCACCCCCGTCTCAGTACGCAACCAACCAAAGGCATACTCACCCTGAAACTGAATAGTCGCACTTTTAATGCCTGCAACATCACCGGCAGAGGCTTCCATTAAATCGACTTTAAAGCCCTTAGCCTCGCCCCATCGCAAATACATGCGTAGCAGCATTTCAGCCCAATCTTGTGCTTCGGTGCCGCCCGAACCCGATTGAATATCCAAAAAAGCATTATTCGGATCCATCTCGCCAGAGAACATGCGGCGAAATTCCAACACCCCCAACAAGCTTTCTAGCTCAGCAATTTCAGCATCGACAGATTCAAGCGCCTCAGCATCATCGTCTTCAATCACCATATCGAGCAAGTCTTTAGTATCGGCAATACCGATATCAAGCTTATCAATAACGCCAACGACAGCCTCTAGGGCAGCGCGTTGCTTGCCTAATTGCTGCGCTTTATCGGGATTATCCCAAACCGCAGGTTCAGCCAGCTCTAATTCGACCTCAGTCAGCGCTTCTTTTTTGTTCGCATAGTCAAAGATACCCCCTAAGGATATCGACGCGACCAAAAAGATCTTTAAGGCTGGTTTGCTGCGGATTAGTCTCTAACATTAACGTCGTTTTCTCAGTGCTTTTAATTGATCGCGAACGTTTTGACGGTAATCTAAACGGCGGCAAATCAAACAACAAAATAAAGCGCAAGATTATACTCAAATGCTCTTGCGGCCGCGAGTAATAACTGACATTAGGCCTACACTAAAGCCGATGACTGCTAATCGGAGCAATATCGAACTAATGCAACACAAATCACTTGACTCTTATGCTGCAAAATCGACAATAGAAGAACGAATAAGGGTCAGCATCAATCGCAACTTAATGATAAAAAAACAGTCTCATGCCCTTCTTACAAAACAGGCGATATTCAAGCATAACGCCTATTTTTACAGCATCTAAATATTTAATTGAGCGAGTCAAACTATGCGTGCCACCCTTAAATCGACAACTGATCTAGCCACTTTTGCCTGCGACACCCTCGTTATTCCTTTCTATGAAGACCTAAAACTCAGTAGCGATAGCCGAGCCATAGACAAAGCGAGCCAAAAGCAATTAGCCAAAATACTCGCCAGCGATGACTTTAATGGTCACTCAGGTGAGATAGTGACATTAAGAGGCATTGCCGGAACAGCAGCCAATCGAATTGTATTATGGGGCTTAGGCGACAAAGACAAACTCAACCGTCAAGCAATGGTTAAAGCCTGCGACTCACTTGCTAAAGCAGTCACCGCCTTGCCAGGCAAACATTGCGCAGTGCTAAGTAGCTTTAAAACGAATAAAGCGGTACCTACAAGCTGGGCAATTCAGCAGATCGCCGCACGCATTGCCCGCACCACTTATCTCTACACCACCACAAAGCCAAGCAAAAAGAACCCCGTTACCCTCGCTCGCGTTAGCATAGTTAATGCCGATAGCACCGCAGCTAATCGCCAAGCAATAAGCCAAGGTGTCGCTATTGGTCAAGGTATTAACATCGCCCGCGAGCTAGGCAACCTGCCCGGCAATATTTGCACGCCGAAATATCTATCTGCTCAGGCTCGCAAGCTAGCTAGGCAGCATGCCGCTATTAAAACCACCGTATTAGGTGAAAAACAAATGCAAGCGCTTAGCATGGACTCACTGCTTTCTGTGGGTCATGGCAGCGTAGAAGAATCGCAGTTAATGGTTATTAACTATCAAGGCGGCAAAAAAAGCCAAAAGCCTCATGTATTAGTGGGTAAAGGCATCACCTTTGATTCTGGTGGCATTAGCCTTAAGCCTGGCGCCCGAATGGATGAAATGAAATTTGATATGTGCGGTGCAGCCAGCGTTATCGGCACGCTTTCAGCTATCGCAGAAATGAAACTACCGTTAAATGTTATCGGTGTTATTCCTGCCGCCGAAAATATGCCATCAAGTAAGGCCACCAAACCTGGCGATGTCGTCACCAGCATGTCGGGTAAAACCATTGAAGTATTAAACACCGATGCCGAAGGTCGCTTAGTCTTATGTGATGCATTAACCTATGTAGAACGCTTTAAGCCAGAATCAGTGGTTGATATCGCCACTTTAACTGGCGCCTGCATTATGGCGTTAGGTCATCATGCGAGTGGTTTACTCAGTAACAATGACGACTTAGCCAATAGCCTATTAACTGCGGGCACCGATAGCGCCGACCGTGCATGGCAATTACCGCTTTGGGATGTCTATAAAAAACAACTCAGCTCGCCTTTTGCTGATCTTGGCAATATCGCCGCCGGTGGTGCGGGCACCATTACCGCCGCCTGCTTTTTATCAGAATTTACCGAAAACTACCGCTGGGCACATTTAGATATTGCCGGCACCGCATGGGGCCAAGCCGGTGGTAAAGGCGCTAGTGGCCGACCTGTCGGATTGCTTTGTCAGTATTTAATTTCACTAGCCGGTAAAGCAGCCGTTTAAACGTCACTCAATAAGAAGAATAAAAACCACATGACGAAAATTGATTTTTATATTACCAACATCAACACCCTTGATGATTATTGGAACTTTGCTTGCCGACTAACAGAAAAAGCCTTTCGCAAGCAGTGTGATGTATACCTTCACACTGCTAACGAAGAACATATGGCAGCGGTAGATAAACTATTATGGACCTTTAGGCCCAATAGTTTTTTACCGCATAGCTCTGAAATCAATTCTGAAATCAATTCTGAAATCAGTTCTGAAATGACCGGCAAAGAAAGTGAAGACAATAGCAAGACCGATAGCGCAGCATCAGCAACGGGCGAGATTTTAGTCGCCTGTTCTGGTGATCCGCGTGATCATCATGATGTATTAGTCAATTTAACCGAGCAGACTCCCGAATGCTTTAGCCGCTTTACCCGTGTCGCCGAAGTAGTTATGGGCACCGATGAAGCAAAAGCAAAATCTCGTCAACGCTATAAATACTATCGCGACCGAGGCTACCCGCTAGAAGTGCATAATCTTTAGCATTAAGACTCAGAAACCTGCGTCTCCTCAGCATAATTCACCCCCATCTCAGCTAACACCCTTAAGCAATCTAGGTTAGAATTCCTCGTTTAATTGCACGAGTCCGCAGTTCCTAAACAATAAGGCCGCGCTTTCAACTATAGAGTCAGATTATTTACCATGGATAAAACGTTTCAACCGCAAGACATCGAGCAGCGCTGGTATAAACGCTGGGAAGAAAAAGGCTATTTTGAGCCCGATATGAATACTGAAGGCAAAGATCCCTTCTGTATCATGATTCCACCGCCCAATGTCACTGGCAGCCTACATATGGGCCACGCCTTTCAACATACGATTATGGATGCACTGACTCGCTACCAACGTATGAATGAAAAAACCACCTTATGGCAAGTCGGTACTGATCATGCCGGTATCGCTACGCAAATGGTGGTTGAAAGAAAACTCGCCGCCGAAAGCAATCAAACACGCCACGATTTAGGCCGCGATGCCTTTATTGATAAAATCTGGGAATGGAAGGAATCATCAGGCGGCACCATTACCCAGCAGATGCGAAGACTCGGTAACTCAGTCGACTGGCCTACCGAACGCTTTACCATGGACGATGGCTTTTACGCCGCCGTACAAGAAGCCTTTATTCAGTTACATGAACAAAAACTCATTTATCGTGGTAAACGCCTCGTTAACTGGGATCCCAAATTACAGACTGCTATTTCTGATCTTGAAGTTGAAAATAAAGATGTGAAAGGCAGCATGTGGCATTTACGCTACCCATTAGCCGATGGCGCGCTAACCGCCGATGGCAAAGACTATTTAGTAGTTGCCACCACTCGCCCAGAAACGTTATTGGGCGATAGCGGCGTTGCCGTCAATCCTAATGATCCACGCTATCAAGACCTTATTGGCAAACATATATTGCTACCGTTAGTGAATCGTCGCATTCCGATTGTTGGCGATGACCATGCCGATATGGAAAAAGGCACAGGCTGCGTCAAAATCACCCCCGCTCATGATTTCAATGACTATGAAGTCGGCAAACGCAATCAGCTCGCGTTAATTAATATCCTTACCCGCGATGGCGCCATTCGCAGCATAGCCGAAGTGTTCGACAGCGAAGGTAAAGTATCCGAGCAATATGATGGCAGCCTGCCAGAAAGTTATGCCGGACTCGATCGCTTTGCCGCGAGAAAAGCTGTGCTTGCCGATATCGAAGCACTTGGCCTACTCGACGAAATCAAACCGCATGATTTATCCGTGCCTTATGGCGACCGCAGCAATGTTGTTATAGAACCGATGCTTACCGATCAATGGTATGTCGACGCAAAAACCTTGGCCAAACCGGCTATTGAAGCAGTAGAAAATGGCTCGGTTGAATTTGTGCCTAAGCAATATGAAAACATGTACTTTTCATGGATGCGTGATATTCAAGACTGGTGTATCTCACGCCAACTTTGGTGGGGACACCGCATACCTGCTTGGTATGACCAACAAGGCAATGTTTATGTGGGCCGTGACGAAGCCGATGTTAGACAAAAACATGCGCTCTCTAACGATATAACGCTATCTCAAGATAACGACGTACTCGATACATGGTTCAGCTCTGCACTTTGGAGCTTTGCGACATTGGGCTGGCCTGAAACCACAGAACGCTTAAAATTATTCCACCCTACCAGCGTATTAGTCACCGGCTTTGACATTATTTTCTTTTGGGTTGCCCGAATGATGATGATGACTATGCACTTTATGAAAGACGACGACGGTAAACCACAAGTGCCGTTTAAAACCGTTTATGTCACCGGACTGATTCGAGATGAGCAAGGGCAGAAAATGTCTAAATCTAAGGGTAATGTGCTTGACCCCTTAGATATGATTGACGGCATTTCGCTAGACGACTTACTCGCCAAGCGAACTGGCAATATGATGCAGCCAAAGCAGCAAGAAAAAATTGGCAAGCGCACGCAAAAAGAATTTCCCGAAGGCATAGCCGCCCACGGTACCGATGCATTACGATTCACTTTAGCCGCCCTCGCCTCTACTGGCAGAGATATTAACTGGGATATGAATCGCCTAGAAGGCTACCGAAACTTTTGTAATAAAATATGGAATGCCGCTCGCTATGTCTTAATGAATATCGAAGATAAAAACTGCGGAGAAAACGCTACCGAATCTGACTATGCATTATCGTTAGCCGACCGCTGGATTATTAGCAAGCTACAACATGCCGAAACGGATATTCGCAAACACTTTGACGAATACCGTTTTGACCTCGCTAGCCAAGCGCTCTATGACTTTATTTGGAATGAATACTGCGATTGGTATCTTGAATTATCAAAAGCATTGCTGACCGATGAAAATGCAAGCGAAGCCCAACAAATAGGCACACGCCGCACATTAGTTCGCGTGTTAGAAACTATTTTGCGTTTAGCCCACCCTATTATGCCGTATATCACTGAAGAAATTTGGCAAACGGTTGCCCCTTATGCCGGCATTAAAGACCAAGGTGATAAACACAGCATTATGTTGCAAGCCTACCCGCTAGCCGATGCCAGCAAAGTTGATCAGTCTGCCCTAGATGATATTGAATGGATAAAAGCAGTGATTGTTGCCGTGCGTAATATTCGCGGCGAAATGAACATATCACCCGCAAAAGCCTTACCGATATTCTTTAGCCACGGCAGCGAAAAAGATAAAACCCGACTAGCCAACGGTCAGCCGCTGATTCAAACATTAGCCAAAGTAGAAAGTATTACTTGGTTAGAAGCTAACGATGAAGCGCCAGCCGCAGCTACACAATTAGTGGGCGAGCTAGAAATCATGGTGCCATTAGCAGGCTTTATTGATAAAGATGCAGAGATTGCACGACTGAATAAAGAAATTGCCAAGCTCGATAAAGAAGTGGGCCGCTTAAGTGGCAAGCTTAATAACAAGGGCTTTACTGATAAAGCACCCGACGAAGTGGTTGCCAAAGAGCAGCAAAAATTGGCGGAAGCCAACGATGCCAAACAACGCTTAGAAAATCAGAAACAGCAGCTCGATGAACTCTAATGAGCGCGTTAACCTAGATCGAGAACATCAATAGTATTCTCGTCTAGCACGCCTAACGAGCGATCAATGGCGAGATTTTTAAAATCAAACAGCTCGCCATCGGCGAGTTGCGAAGGTGCAACATTACTAATAGCACCAAAAATACTTTCAATACGGCCTGGGTATTGTTTTTGCCAGCCATTAAGCATGGCTTTAATCGACTGACGCTGTAAATTTTCTTGTGAGCCACATAAATTACAAGGAATAATCGGAAACGCCTTATGCTCTGCATAGCGAATTAAATCGCTTTCCTTACAATAAGCCAACGGACGAATCACCACGTTGCGTTTATCATCACTGAGTAACTTAGGCGGCATAGCTTTAAGCGCCCCACCGTAAAACATATTTAAAAATAGCGTTTCAATAATATCGTCGCGATGATGCCCTAGCGCAATTTTATTAGCGCCAATTTCTTCAGCAAAGCCATATAAATTACCGCGTCGCAAACGCGAGCAAAGGCCGCAAGTTGTCTTGCCTTCAGGAATAACAGACTTAACAATACTATAAGTATCTTTTTCTAAAATATGAAACGGCACACCCAGTTCAGTTAAATAAGCAGGCAACACCTCTTCTGGATAGCCCGGTTGTTTTTGATCGAGATTAACCGCAATCAACTCAAACTTAATGGGCGCACTGCGCTGCAAATTCAATAAAATATCGAGCATCGCGTAAGAATCTTTACCACCAGACAGGCAAACCATAACCTTATCGCCGTCTTCTATCATGGCGAAGTCATCGATAGCACGACCCACATTACGACGTAAACGCTTATGCAGCTTATTAAACTCAACGCGCGAGCGAGGGGTTAAGCCCTCAATACGATCTTGCGCAGGGCTTTCCGACCCAGCATTCGGCTTTGAATTTGCCTCAGCATTGGGATCCAATACAGAAACATTGGAGGATTGAGCCGACGATAAAAAAGGCGTATTTTTCTCTAACATAAGTGATTATCTATGAATATTTCTACAATGGAGCCTTGGATGGCCGGCATTGTAAGGGATTTATCGTCAAATCCCAAAAGAGAGTACAAAAGCAAACGTAATATATGCTGAGTTTGGCGCGAAATCGTATAGCTTTTCGCGCAGACCGCGCATAAAATGCCGCCTGCAATATAAAGTGCGCATCTATTATTTATTGATCACAGGAAATTGAACATGAAACCAGCAGTCAGAGTTACCGTTACCGGCGCCGCCGGCCAAATCAGTTATGGCCTTCTTTTTCGCATAGCTTCTGGCGCTATGTTGGGTGAAGATCAACCCATCATTCTACAGCTGCTTGAAATCACACCCGCTATGGACGCGCTTAAAGGCGTAGCGATGGAATTAGATGATTGTGCATTCCCTTTATTAGAGAACATTGTTTGTACTGATGATGCCAATGTCGCGTTTAAAGATACCGATTTCGCCCTACTTGTTGGTGCACGCCCTCGCGGCCCCGGTATGGAACGCAAAGACTTGCTAGAAGCCAATGCCGCAATATTCTCTGCGCAAGGTAAAGCCATTAATGCGGTTGCTAGCCGAGGCATTAAAGTCTTAGTGGTTGGTAACCCAGCCAATACTAACGCGCTTATTGCACAGCGTAATGCACCGGATATTGATCCACGCAACTTTACTGCCATGACACGCCTTGATCATAACCGTGCAATGACACAGTTAGCTCAAAAAACCGGCAATGCAGTAACAGCTGTAACGCATATGACGATATGGGGTAATCACTCAGCGACTCAGTATCCTGATTTATTCCACGCTAAAGTGAATGGTGAAGCAGCAACAACGTTAATTGATCAAACTTGGTATAAAGAAACGTTTATTCCTGAAGTTCAGCAACGCGGTGCGGCGATTATTGCGGCACGTGGTGCATCGAGTGCGGCGTCGGCAGCCAATGCGGCTATTGACCATATGCGTACTTGGGCATTGGGTAGCGCGGCTAATGATTGGGTAAGCATGGGTATTTACAGTGATGGCAGTTACGGTATTGCTGAGGGTTTAATTTATTCTTTCCCTGTCACTTGTAGTAATGGTGATTGGACTATTGTGCAAGGGCTTGAGATTGATGCGTTTAGCCAAGAGAAAATGGATGCGACTGAGAAAGAGTTAACTGAAGAGCGTGATGCGGTTCAGCATTTGCTTCCTTAGGTTTTAGTTGTGTTTGAATATGAGCGGGTTGCGATTTTCGTAATCCGCTTTTTTTTGTGCTTTTTTAAGTGCATAGATGGAGAGTTTTGAATTTTTTAGCGTTTTAAGTTCAAGGTCGTCGGGGGTGGCCCGACAGTCGAAGTCCGGCTCTTTAAACGTTATCTAAAAGTGTTTTTATATGCTGATTGTTTTCTTTTTTTGTTTGAGTTTTAAAGTCAAGGTCGTCGGGGGTGGCCCGACACGCCAGTCACTTTTCTTTACTTGTGTAAAGAAAAGTAACCAAAAGAAAGCACACAATCTGACGAAGATTGACCCCGATATAACCTATTCGCTTTGGGATATTCGCATACAGTACATCTGAGCTACGCCTACGAAAACGTTTTCCACTCGACTTAATTGGTCGTCAATATCTGAGCTCGCCTCTAGTCAATATCACTCTGATACCGCAGACTTTTCAAAACACAATGAGGCTACAACGAACAAGTTCAGTAGGCTTCTTTTTTATTTTAGAACAAGTAAAAATCGTGCCTAACGGCCGGCGTTTACTATTGAGCTCCGCATGCCGCTCAAAAAAGAAAAGAGCAAAAAAAAATTGAAGCCGCAGTTCAAAAGAATAATCTTTTACTAAAAATAGTTGTTGAGTGTAGCGTGGGTCAGAAGGTGAAAGAGTGAGAGCTAAGTAGAGGATTATGACTAGCAGAACTATTATTTCGCTAAAAGGTAAACCTGGACGTAAAGCTTGATGCAAGTGCAGCACAAAAAAAAGTACCCCCTATAACGCTTGGCGATAATCTCTCTGGAACTGCTGGACAGAAAACCCTACGAGATGCACCCGTCGTGGTTAAGCTTCGCCGTTAAGCTTACGGCATTTTTTGGTTACTTTTTGTTGCTGTAGACAAAAAGTGACTGGCTGTCGGGCCACCCCCGACGACCTTGAATTTAAAAC
>Ga0209405_1002312_pt1 | contig 12571 bp, 10 predicted proteins | sample COGITO_mtgs_1105_6_FD_184803 | JGI IMG/M metagenome (GOLD analysis project Ga0209405, IMG submission 184803) | Pelagic marine microbial communities from North Sea - COGITO_mtgs_110516 (SPAdes) (version 2) | ecosystem: Environmental > Aquatic > Marine > Epipelagic ...
GACATACATCATGAAAGTTTATATTCAAATGTAGTCTATAATTCAATCATAAGCGATTCAAGGCATAAAATTAAAACAGGTTTAAATGTAACCTACGATCGTTACGATGAAACCGTCAACTCTGAACTGTTTGACCGTCAAGAACGTTCTATTGGTGGTTTTTTTGAGTATAGTTTTGACAATTTAGAAGCTCTTAATTTAACAGCAGGAGTCCGTGTTGATCATCATAATTTGTTAGGAACATTTATCACACCACGTGTGCATGCACGTTATACACCATGGGAAAAATCAGCCTTCAGAGTATCGTTTGGACGTGGAAAACGTGCCGCAAATATTTTTACTGAAAACCAAAAATTGTTTGCAACCTCGAGAGCAATTAATATCCAAAGCACAGGCGGGAATATTTATGGTCTAAAGCCAGAAATCGCATGGAACTATGGCGTATCTTTTTTACAAGGTTTCAATTTGTTTGACAGAAAAGCGGACCTTACGTTAGATTTTTATCGGACTGATTTTCAAAACCAAGTGGTTGTAGATTATGAAAATCCTTACGAAGTGAATTTTTACAACTTAGAGGGCTCTAGTTTTGCCAATAGTTTTCAAGCCGAATTGAGTTGGAATCTTTTGGAGCGTTTAGATCTAAAAACAGCATATAAGTTTTATGATGTTCAAACGCAATACAAGTCTGGTAAACGTAAAAAACCACTGACATCTCAACATCGTGTATTTGCAAATCTATCATTTGAAACACCAAAAGCGGACAAAGGTGGAGTATGGAAATTTGACACCACATTCAATTGGTTTGGAAAACAGCGTTTTTCATCAACTTCTTTAAGCTCTGAAGCCTTTCAGTTACCAACCTATTCTCCAACACTTACAACCTTAAATGGACAAATTACAAAAGTATTTTCGGATGCCTTTGAACTCTATGTTGGTGCAGAAAACGTTACAAATGCCACACAAAAAAATCCAATTGTAAGTTCAGAAAACCCTTTTGGTTCAAATTTTGATACTACATTTATATATGGCCCTATATTTGGAAGTACCTATTACACTGGCCTACGTTATAAACTCTAAAAACACAACCCACATGAAAACAATTTTTTTATCACTTATTATGATCTCTATAAGCACTTTGAGCTTCAGTCAAAACAAAAATGCGAAAGCATCCATTAAAGTGGACGGCGTTTGCATGATGTGCAAAAATCGCATTGAAAAAGCGAGTCTTAAAACAAAAGGCGTTAAATCGGCTGTTTGGAATGTGAAAAGCCATGAGTTAAAACTCATTTTTGATGAAAATAAAACCGCCCTCGAAACCATCCAAAAAAACATTGCGGCTGTTGGTCATGACACTAAAACTCTCAAAGCAACCGATGAGGCCTATGACAGTGTACATCCGTGTTGTAAGTACAGAGAAGATGAGGTTGTAGAAGATCATAAGTAGTGCTCCATAAAAAAAGCTCCTGAATTTCAGGAGCTTTTTTGAGTATTTATATAAGTGATAATTACATCATTCCAGGCATTCCGCCGCCGCCCATAGGAGGCATTGCAGGAGCATCTTCTTTAATGTCAATTAAAGCACATTCCGTAGTAAGAATCATACCTGCTACAGAAGCTGCATTTTCTAAAGCCACACGAGTTACTTTTTTCGGGTCAATAATTCCGGTTTTAAGCATATCTACATAAGCATCGTTTTTGGCATCGTATCCAAAGTCACCTTTGCCTTCTAACACTTTATTAATAACCACACTTCCTTCGCCACCAGCATTTTCTACAATCGTACGCAAGGGTGCTTCAATCGCTTTAGATACGATTTGAATTCCTGTAACCTCGTCCAAATTCGCAGCCGTTAGTTTTTCCAGTGTTTTTTGAGCTCTTACAAGCGCCACGCCACCACCAGCAACAATACCTTCTTCGACAGCTGCTCTTGTCGCATGAAGTGCATCATCTACACGATCTTTCTTTTCTTTCATTTCAATTTCACTTGCAGCTCCAACATATAAAACAGCAACACCGCCAGCTAATTTAGCTAAACGCTCTTGGAGTTTTTCTTTATCATAGTCGCTAGTTGTAGTTTCAATCTGCGCTTTGATTTGATTTACACGCGTTTTGATGTCATTGGCATTTCCAGATCCATTGACAATAGTCGTATTGTCTTTGTCAATCGTTACTGTTTCGGCAGTTCCTAACATGCTTAAGTCTGCATTTTCTAAAGAAAATCCACGTTCTTCTGAAATTACAGTACCTCCTGTAAGGATTGCAATATCTTCAAGCATTGCTTTACGACGGTCTCCAAAACCTGGTGCTTTAACAGCAGCGATTTTAAGACCACCTCTTAACTTGTTCACAACTAATGTTGCTAAGGCTTGACCATCGACATCTTCAGCAATAATTAAAAGTGGACGTCCAGATTGTGCCACAGGCTCCAAAATTGGAAGAACTTCTTGAAGGTTTGATATTTTTTTATCGAACAATAAAATGTAAGGATTTTCAAGATCAGCAATCATTTTGTCAGCATCAGTCACAAAATAAGGGCTTAAATAACCTCTGTCAAACTGCATGCCTTCCACAACATCTACATACGTATCCATTCCTTTGGCTTCTTCAACAGTAATCACACCCTCTTTGCCAACTTTTCCAAATGCTAAAGCAATAAGTTCTCCAATTGTATTGTCATTATTGGCAGACACAGATGCAATTTGCTGAATTTTTTCAGAAGAATTCCCTACTTTTTTAGCTTGTTTTTCCAAGTCTGCTATGATAGAAGTAACAGCTTTATCAATTCCGCGTTTCAAGTCCATTGGATTCGCGCCAGCAGCTACATTTTTCAAACCTTCTTTAACAATTGCCTGAGCTAATACCGTTGCAGTAGTTGTGCCATCACCAGCTAAGTCATTGGTTTTAGAAGCGACTTCCTTTACCATTTGTGCTCCCATATTTTCTAAGGCATCCTCTAGCTCAACTTCTTTTGCCACTGAAACCCCGTCTTTAGTGACTTGTGGTGCGCCAAAACTCTTACTGATAATCACATTACGACCTTTTGGTCCTAAAGTTACTTTTACTGCGTTTGCTAGTGCATCAACACCACGCTTCAATCCGTCACGTGCGTCAATATCAAATTTTATATCTTTTGCCATTTTTTATTTTTTTATATTATACAATTGCAAGAATATCACTTTCTCGCATAATCAAATAGTCAGTTCCTTCTAGTTTAAGCTCTGTACCGGCGTATTTTCCGTAAAGTACTGCATCTCCAACTTTCACAGTTGTGGGTTCATCTTTTGTGCCTTTACCCACAGCCACTACAGTTCCTTTCTGAGGTTTTTCTTTCGCATTATCTGGAATGATGATTCCAGAAGCTGTTTTTGTTTCAGCTTTCGACGGTTCTACAAGAACTCTGTCTGCTAAAGGTTTGATGTTTAAAGCCATATCTTTTTATTTTTTTGTATTATTTTATTTGAATTTATGATATTCTAAAAGTATGCCAACCCTTTTAAACTGACAAACTTTCAGATACAAAAAATGTCAACGTGATGGCGTTGACATTTTTTGTGTTTTATGATTCCTTTATGTTATTCTCCTCCAGAAGCTTCTGGAGTTGAAGCCTCTTCAGTTGTAGTCTCTTGAACAGGAACAGTAATGGGTTGTGCTGTTGTTGGTGCAGAGTCCAAGTCAAGTGCTTTAGATTCTTGAGTAGTGTTAGGGTCTACAATAGCAACATTAGATAATAAAATTAAAGCTAGCAATAATGTTGCTAATGCCCAAGTGCTTTTGTCCAAAAAGTCTGATGTTTTTTTTACGCCACCAACTTGTTGAGTTCCACCACCACCAAACGAAGAGGATAATCCTCCACCTTTAGGGTTTTGAACCATAACGACTACGACGAGTAGAAATGCTACAACGACGATAAGAACTAGAAATATTGAAAATGTGCTCATTATATTTTATTTTTTTCTTGTAATACTTTTATTGCTTGAATTTGGTCTGCAAATAAACTACTTTTTTCTGGATATTTCAAACTTAAAATACGGTAAGACTGTATTGCATTATCATAGTTTTTTTGCTCCACATAGATTCTTGCCAAAGTTTCGGTCATTAAGTCCTCAGTCTCAAAGATTGATTCTTCCGCAATATTGATAAGTTTCGACTCCTTGTCTAGGGGTTTTAGTTTGGGCTTATTGGAAATAAAAGCATCAATAAGGGCAAACTTTTCGTCGCGTTCAGATTCACTTTTTGAAATAGAGGGCACAGAACGGTCAATAGGTTTTTTTTGCGCTACACTAAGCCATTCTGAAAACGAGAAGGTTTCAGATTTGTCAAACTGTAAAGGTTTGCCCAGTTCCAAAAGAGATTCCGAGTGATCTTTTATTGATGCTGATTTCAGGTCTGTTTTTACAGACGAAATAGAAGAAATATCTTGAAATTCTGTAACGTTAATCGTACTTATCAGCTCAAAATTTTGTTTAATATGTGTTGAAATATCGTTTTGCAGAAACACTTCTGAGGTAATAAAATCAAACAACACACTCCGATCTGTTGTGTAAGCAGCTGTTGTTTTTAATTCCTGATTATATTTAAAACTACCGAGATCTTTTAATCCTTTTAAGTAAATAGCTCTAGCCGATTGAAAATAAGGAAACTCTTCAATAATAGCAGACATATCACTTATTTTATCCTTGTCTAAAGCTGAAGGGTTGTGTAACAAATATGTAAAATCAGATGTATTCATAAAATTACCAATTAGCTAATGAGGCGTTAATAACATCTTGTGTAATGCGTTCAAAAATTTCTTCAATAGCTGTTGTTTTTTGGGATCCCACGAGTTGTGCGCTACCTTCAAAATCATAAAAGAAAGAAAATCGTTTTTCAAAATCTGCTTCCGAATCATTTTTATCTGTAAAAATCACATTAACCCCAATCGTTAATCTGTTTTGCGCAGCCGTATTGCTCGAAGTAGCGGTAGTTGGTGAAATTCGGTACTCTACAATTTCACCTTCATAAACGATATCTCCATTGGAGTTGACAAGACCTAAGTTTGTTTGGTTTAAAATCAAATCTTGAAGTGCTAAGGTAAAATCACGATCAATTCCAGGTTCAATAAGCGCCGCCGTATTTTGAAAATAATTCACTTGAAAGGTCTTTGTGTTAGTGCTTAGAGAAATTCCCGTAAAGGAGTAGGGACCGCAGCCAACAAATAAGGAGATAATGCTGATCGCTACACTGTATTTTAAAACGTTAAAGGTCATATTGTTTTATTTTTCTGTATAAAGTACGTTCGCTGATTCCCAATTCATCTGCCGCTAATTTACGCTTTCCTTTGTGACGTTCAAGCGATTTCTTAATAAGTTCTAATTCTTTATCGTGTAGAGACAGCGTTTCTTCTTCCTCTTCAATAGCGTCAATATAAGTATATTTTTCTTCGTTATCTTTTACAATCTCAACAGCATTTTCTTCTTGAGGCTTTGCAGGAAGTGAAAGAAATTCAGGTTCTTTTTTGGATTCTAGGGTGTCTTCTTTATTATAAATTTTCTGAATTAAGCCTTCATTATTTTTTTGAACATCACTGTGGTTTTCGTTTTTCATCAATTCCATGGTCAGTTTTTTGAGATCATTCAAATCACTTTTCATGTCAAATAAAACCTTGTATAAAATTTCTCTTTCAGTACTAAAATCACTTTGACTCTTGTCTTTCTCTTGCACCGTCGGGAAATTGCCTCCCATATTTGGTAAATATGTTTTCAATGTCAATACATCAATCAGTCTTGAAGATTCTAATACGGAAATTTGTTCAGCAATGTTTCTCAGTTGTCGCACATTTCCACTCCACCGATAATTGATAAGTGCTTCAATTGCTTGGTCATCGAGTCGAATAGTGGGCATCTTGTATTTTAAGGCAAAATCACTCGCAAACTTTCTAAACAACAAATGAATATCGTCTTTTCGATCTCGAAGTGAAGGCAGTAAAATTTCAACGGTACTCAGTCTATAATAAAGATCTTCACGAAATTTTTCTTTTTCAATGGCTTCAAACATGTTCACATTGGTAGCGGCAACGATTCTAACATCTGTTTTTAAAACGGTACTAGAACCTACTTTTATAAATTCACCGTTTTCTAACACACGTAACAACCGCACTTGGGTGGTGAGCGGAAGTTCTCCTACTTCATCCAAAAATATGGTGCCTCCGTTGGCAACTTCAAAGTAGCCCGAACGGCTTTGAGTTGCACCCGTAAAGGCGCCTTTTTCATGCCCAAAAAGCTCACTATCTATAGTCCCTTCTGGAATAGCGCCACAATTAACGGCAATATATTTTCCGTGTTTTCGATGTGAAAGTTGATGTATTATTTTAGGAATACTTTCTTTTCCAACACCACTTTCACCTGTCACTAACACTGAAATGTCTGTAGGTGCCACTTGAACGGCTTTTTCTATGGCACGATTTAAACCCGTATCATTTCCAATGATACTAAACCGCTGTTTTATAGATTGAACTGTTTCCATAATTAATTATTTTTAGATAAACCGATGGCTTTTCCAATAAGGGTAGCACTTGTGCATTTATGTATTTTAACCATTACAAAATCTCCGATCTTATAGTCTTCTTTAGGAAATACTGCCACCGTATTTTGAGCACTTCTTCCAGACCATTGAGAAGTAGATTTTTTTGATTCTTTTTCAATCAGCACTTCTACTGTTTGATTTAGAAATTGCTCAGTTCTGAAAAGGCCATGAGCACGTTGTAATTCAACAACTTCAGCTAAACGTCTTTTTTTAGTTTCAAAAGGCACATCGTCATCGAGTTTTCTCTCAGCCATGGTGCCTGGACGTTCGGAATAGGCATACATATACCCAAAACTATACTTAACAACGTCCATTAAACTCAAGGTATCTTGATGGTCTTTTTCCGTTTCGGTTGGAAACCCACAAATCATATCTTGAGAAATTGTACAATCAGGAATAATGGTTTTAATATTATTTATGAGCTCAATGTACTCTTCCCGTGTATGCTGACGGTTCATTTCTTTTAAAATCCGGTTACTTCCACTTTGAACAGGGAGGTGCACATGGTTGCAGATATTCTGATGCTTTGCCATCGATCTGATCACATCTAAGGACATGTCTTGCGGATTGGAAGTCGAAAATCGAAAACGCATATTTGAGTGTGCTTTTGCACATAGATCCAAGAGTCCAGCAAAATCAACTGCTGTCGCTTTTTGCATGTCCGTAGCTTTTGTAAAATCTTTTTTAAGTCCACCACCATACCATAGGTAGCTATCTACATTTTGCCCCAAAAGAGTTACTTCTTTATAGCCTTTGTGCCATAAATCATTAATTTCCTCAAGAATACTTTGAGGATCTCTACTGCGTTCGCGCCCCCTTGTAAAAGGCACCACACAAAAGGTACACATATTATCGCAGCCTCTTGTGATGGATACAAAAGCTGTAACACCGTTTGTATTTAGCCTTACAGGTGAAATATCGCCATATGTTTCATCTTTAGAAAGAATGACATTTACGGCACTTCGTCCTTCGTTCACTTCAGAAATTAAATTGGGAAGGTCTTTGTAAGCATCGGGGCCCACAACAAGGTCTACAATTTTTTCTTCTTCTAAAAACTTACTTTTAAGTCGTTCTGCCATACACCCCAAAACGCCTACTTTCATTTTTGGATTGATGCGCTTAACAGCATTGTATTTTTCGAGTCGTTTGCGTACCGTTTGCTCTGCTTTATCTCGAATAGAACAGGTGTTAACTAACACTAGATCGGCTTCTTCCAAAATTTGAGTCGTATTAAACCCTTCGTTAGAAAGAATAGACGCCACAATTTCACTGTCGCTAAAGTTCATAGCACAGCCATAACTCTCGATAAACAGTTTTTTGGTGTTTTCTAGTTTGGGTGTAATGGCTAATTTTGAGCCTTGAACCGTTTCGTCAATTGTGTTCTCCATAATTTTTTTGATATCCATTGAAGGACAATAAGCATGCAAAGATACAAAAAATTTATTTTTTATGACAAAGTGTCATGGTTTTCATTTTTTATTTTGATTTTACAAAACAATCCTCTTTATTTGGGGAAAATTAACCATAAATAACAATCTATGTTTTCATTTCAAAGTTTATTAAATAAAATTCAAACTTCAACATTAATTGATTTTGGAGATTTGTTTAATGAGTCGTTAGAATTGTTTAAAAAAGTATGGGTTCAAGGGTTGCTGCTTCAGTTGTTTTCAATTTTAATCATGTTACCTTTCATTATTTCGTTTTATCTTCCTTATTTCAACATTGTTTTAGAAAACTCATCTAATGGAGTGATGGATTCTGTTGCTCTAAGTCAGGCACTCATAGATGAATACGGCGCATCTTTGGTGTGGATTTACCTGCTAATGCTAGTCGTAAGTCTGGTGTCTTCACTTTTATATTTAGGATTTTACAAGATTATCAAAGCAATGGATCATGGAAATTCGGTTGTAATTTCTGATTTCTTCTATTTTTTCAAGACCCCTAATGTGGGCAAAGCACTAGGTCTTTTATTGGCCTATTTGGGCATCACTATTTTAGCGGCACTTCTTTGTTTGTTCCCATTGGTTTACGCCATTGTTCCGCTCATGTTTATGTTGCCTGTTTTTGTATATAACTCACATTTATCCATCTCTGAAGTTATTAGAGTTGCATTTTCACTTGGAAACAAAAAATGGGGTATTACCTTTTTAACCTTAATTCTAAATAGTATTTTATTATACGTCATTATTTTAGTTACTTGTGGATTAGGGAGCTTGTTTTTTAGTTTTTTTCTGTACTTGCCTCAATATATTATTTATAAAAAAGTAATTGGATTTGAAGCCCCAGAATCAGCCTTTCAAGAGATTGATTCATAAGTTTTTAAATCTATACCAATTGTCATTAAAAACGACTGCAATTTGCAGTCGTTTTTTCTTTTGTCGAAAAAATAAAAGAAAGAAATAAAAAAAATCCTCTACATTTGTACTTCTCTAAAAATAAGATATGGCTAAGAATTTAGTGATTGTTGAGTCCCCTGCAAAGGCGAAAACTATAGAAAAATTTCTTGGAAAAGACTTCAAGGTTGAGTCCAGTTTTGGGCACATCGCTGATTTGCCTTCCAAAGAATTAGGTGTAGATGTCGATGGAGATTTTAAACCAAAATATGAAGTTTCTACTGATAAAAAATCGGTTGTTAGCAAGCTAAAAGCAGCTGCTAAAAAAGCAGAAATTGTTTGGTTAGCAAGTGATGAAGATAGAGAAGGAGAGGCTATTGCATGGCATTTAGCAGAAACCTTAAAGTTAGATAAATCCAAAACCAAACGGATTGTTTTTCATGAAATTACAAAAACTGCAATAGATAAAGCCGTTAAAAATCCTCGTGGAATTGATTATAACTTAGTAGATGCACAACAAGCGCGACGTGTTTTGGATCGAATTGTAGGATATGAATTGTCTCCAGTCTTATGGCGAAAAGTAAAAGGAGGTCTCTCGGCTGGACGTGTTCAGTCAGTTTCTGTTCGATTAATTGTAGAGCGTGAACGTGAAATCCAAAAATTTCAATCACAAGCAACTTTTAGAATTGATGCAGAATTTACAACTGCTAATGGAAAGATGTTTAAAGCAAAACTTCCTAAGGCATTTGACAGCGAATCTGCTGCAAAAGCATTTTTAGAAAAAAATAGCAATGCTTCTTTTTCAGTTTCAAGCCTGGAGAAAAAACCCGCTAAAAAATCACCAGCACCGCCATTTACGACTTCTACATTACAACAGGAAGCGTCTAGAAAATTATATTTTTCGGTTAGTAAAACCATGAATATGGCGCAACGACTTTATGAAGCGGGGTTAATAACATATATGAGAACCGATAGTGTAAATCTATCTCAAGAAGCCCGTAATACTGCGGCTCAAGAAATTTCATCTTCTTACGGAGATACTTACAGTAAACCTCGAAATTTTAAAGGCAAAGCAAAGGGCGCTCAAGAAGCACACGAGGCGATTCGTCCGACGAACTTCTCTACCCATTCGGTGAATATTGAACGCGATCAAGCACGTTTATATGATCTTATTTGGAAACGCGCCATAGCCTCACAAATGAGTGATGCTCAACTGGAACGCACCAATGTAAAAATAAGTACTCCAAACCATAACGAAACATTTACAGCAAATGGTGAGGTTATCAAATTTGATGGGTTTTTAAAAGTATATCTTGAAGGAACTGATGAGGAAAACTTAGAACAAGAAGGGATGTTGCCTGCCATGACGCTAAATGAAGCCTTAAGTAATAACTATATCACGGCAACCGAACGTTTTTCTAGACCTCCATACAGGTATACGGAAGCTTCTTTAGTTAAGAAATTAGAAGAATTAGGGATTGGAAGACCGTCGACCTATGCGCCTACTATTTCAACGATTCAAAACAGAAAATATGTTGAAAAAGGATCTGTAGACGGAATGGAACGTAACTATGCTTTATGGACATTGTCTAATGGAGAATTATCGGGGGAAAAACTAACTGAAAAATTCGGATCTGATAAAGGTAAGTTAGTGCCAACGGATATTGGAATGATCGTTACCGATTTTTTAGTGAATCATTTCGAAGCCATATTAGATTATAATTTCACAGCCAAAGTAGAGGCGGATTTTGATTTAATTGCTAATGGAAAAGAGGATTGGACTAAAATGATGAAATCGTTTTATAAAGATTTTCACCCTCAAGTTGAGGACGTAAGTCAAAATGCTGAACGCGAATCTGGAGAACGAATTCTAGGGACAGACCCAAAATCGGGACGTCAATTAAGTGTGCGTTTAGGAAAATTTGGACCAATTGTTCAAATAGGAAAAGCGGATGAAGAAGAAAAGCAAGTATTTGCAAGTGTACCGCCTAACTTCCAATTAGCAGCCATCACATTTGATGAAGCCTTAGAGTTGTTTAAACTTCCAAAAGATTTAGGTGAATATAAAGGTGAAGACCTTATTGTAAATAATGGTCGCTTTGGACCTTATGTAAAATTTGGAGATAAATTTATTTCACTTCCTAAAGGTGCAGATCCAATGCGCATTGAGATGGAAGATGCTATCGAACTTATAAAAGAAAAAGAAGCAGCAGATGCTCCGATATATGAGTATGATGGTATGCCAGTTCAAAAAGGTAAAGGGCGTTTTGGACCGTTTATCAAATGGAATAGCATGTTTATTAATGTCAATAAAAAGTACGATTGGGATAACCTTTCTGATACTGATATTGAAACATTAATTAAGGACAAAATTCAAAAAGAAATTGACAAACTTATTCATGACTGGGAAGCCGACGGCATTCGAGTTGAAAAAGCACGTTGGGGTCGTCATAACATTATTCAAGGTAAAACTAAGATTGAACTTCCTAAAACGGTAGATGCATCGAAGCTTACTTTGGAAGAGGTAAAAGACATTATTGCCAAAAAAGCTCCAAAGAAAAAAACACGAGCAAAAAAGAAATAAGCAATGGATTATAGCTTTCTTAGTCCTGTTCAAGATCGACTTATAGACCGGTTAGCGTTGCAACATAGTCAAGTTATAGGGCAAACACTACGCATACATACGACTGCGCTTGAACCAGATTTGGAGGGTGTGAAAATGGCTATTGTGGGCGTTTTAGAGTCTAGAAATTCAGTGGATTACATTGGAGAAGATTTTCAATTTTTAGAAATTCGAAAAGCATTTTACAGCCTTTTTCCAGGAAATTGGATTCATGAGATTGCCGACTTAGGCGATATTCAAAAGGGAGAATCTGTAGAGGACACGTATTTTGCATTGATTCAAGTGGTGTCCAGTCTAATAAAAGCAAACATTATTCCAATTATAATTGGTGGAAGTCAAGACTTGACCTATGCAAATTACCGCGCATATGACAAAATTAGCTCTATGATTAATGTTGTTAATATTGATAAAAGTTTTGATTTAGGAGATTCTAGTAAGCCAATTACAAATGAAAGCTATCTTGGAAAAATTATTTTAGAACAACCGTATAATTTATTTAATTACACTGCTCTTGGGTTTCAAACCTATTTTAATTCTCAAGAAGAGATTGATTTAATGGAGAAACTTTACTTTGAATCGTATCGTTTAGGAGCAATTATCCCTAAGATTAGCGTGGTAGAACCGGTGCTTAGAGATGCAGACCTTGTAACTTTAGATATAAACGCTGTTAAATCCTCCGAAGTTAGTCCTAAGCAGAAATACTCTCCGAACGGGTTTAATGGGCGTGAAATTTGCACTATTTCAAGATATGCGGGAATAAGCAATAAAGTATCCTCTTTTGGGGTTTATGAGTACAACCCTTCCCAAGACGATGAGGCAACAGCTATGCTTATTGCTCAAGTTATTTGGTATTTTGTAGAGGGCGTGAATTGTAGAATTAAAGATGATGATTTTAAGGATCTAAGTAGTTACTTGAAATTTACGGTACTTGTAGAATCGGAAGAGTTAGTGTTTTTTAAAAGTAAAAAAACGGATAGATGGTGGATAGAAATCCCTTTTTTAGAATATTCAAATACTAAATCAAAACAACATCCGTTATTAGCGTGTACATATG
>Ga0209405_1002313_pt1 | contig 12567 bp, 7 predicted proteins | sample COGITO_mtgs_1105_6_FD_184803 | JGI IMG/M metagenome (GOLD analysis project Ga0209405, IMG submission 184803) | Pelagic marine microbial communities from North Sea - COGITO_mtgs_110516 (SPAdes) (version 2) | ecosystem: Environmental > Aquatic > Marine > Epipelagic ...
CTGCAAGATCGCCTGGACATACGCACTGTTATTGGCACTGGCTGCTACCCGGATGTGTTGGTGCGAGCCGGTATTGAAGATGCGGATATGCTGGTGGCTGTGACCAATAGTGATGAGATCAATATTATCGCCTGTCAGGTAGCCTACTCGTTATTTCACACGCCAACCAAAATCGCCCGGGTCCGGGCACGGAATTACACAGACCCAAAATATAAAAACCTGCTGTTTAATGACAAGCATATGCCTGTGGATGTGATGATTACCCCAGAGCAGGTGGTGACGGACTATATCCGTAAGCTGGTGGAGCAGCCGGGGGCACTTCAGGTTCTGGACTTTGCCGACGGCGTTATTCAGCTGGTTGGTCTGCGCGCCGTCAAAGACAGCCCCCTGGTGGGTCAGGAATTGCGCACTCTGAAAGAACATATGCCTAAGGCAGACGCCAGGGTTGCTGCCATTTACCGCAAAGACCGTGCCCTGTTTCCTGTGGGAGATACAGTAATTGAGGATGGCGACGAAGTGTTCTTTATCGCCGCCAAGAAAAATATTCGCAAGGTGATGAGTGAGTTGCGGCGCCTTGAAAAACCCTACCATCGTCTTGTGATTGCCGGTGGTGGCAATATTGGTTTCCGCCTGACCAAGGCATTGGAAGACCAATACAATATTAAAATTATTGAGTACTCGCCAAAACGGGCTGCCTATCTGTCGGAAAAACTTAACCGCGCTGTGGTTCTCAATGGCTCGGCCACAGACCAGGAATTGCTGCTCGATGAAAACATTGATAAGACCGATGTGTTTCTCGCGCTGACCAATGATGATGAAGTGAACATTATGGCCTCATTGCTGGCCAAACGGCTCGGCGCCAAAAAGGTTATGACTCTGATCAGCAATCCAGTCTATGCAGATCTTATGCAGGGGGGCGAAATTGATATTGCCATCTCTCCACAGCAGGCCACCACCAGTTCACTGCTGGCCCATGTCCGCAGAGGCGACACAGTAAGTGTGCACTCACTGCGACGTGGTGCTGCAGAAGCACTGGAAATTATTGTTCATGGCGATGAAAAAAGCTCGAAAGTGATAGGTCGCGCCATCGGCGATATAAAATCACCACCTGGTGCCACTCTGGCGGCTCTAGTGCGTGATGGCGAGGTTATTATTGCCCATCATGATATTGTGATTCAGGCAGAGGACCATGTGATTGTCTTTGTCGTGGACAAAGAAAATACCAAGGCCGTGGAAAAGTTGTTCGCCGTTGGTTTCAGTTTTTTCTAGGACATAGAAACTATGCATTTTGCCATCACCGCCCGAGTACTTGGTGTCCTGCTGATGATCTTCAGCCTGACCATGCTGACGCCCATTATCGTCGCCTCTATTTACGGTGAGAACACCGCCCAGACTTTTCTGATTGCCTTTGCTATTACCTTGCTGATGGGTCTGGTCTTCTGGCTGCCATCGCGAAATCGCACCGGCGAATTGCGCACCAGAGACGGCTTTATTGTCACTGTGCTTTTCTGGCTGGTACTCAGTACCTTTGGGGCGCTTCCTTTGATGCTATCTGAGGCACTACAGCTGAGCTTTATGGATGCTCTTTTCGAGTCTGTTTCCGGGCTGACCACCACTGGTGCCACCGTAATTTCCGGGCTCGACGATCTGCCCAAATCTATTCTTTATTATCGCCAACAACTACAGTGGCTCGGCGGCATTGGTATTGTTGTAATTGCAGTTGCCATCCTGCCAATGCTCGGGGTTGGTGGCATGCAGATCTACCGCGCTGAAACCCCCGGACCGATGAAGGACTCCAAGCTCACCCCGCGCATTACCGAAACCGCCAATGTACTGTTTAAAATTTATCTCGCCCTGACTGCAGCCTGTGCACTGGCATATTGGGCTGCGGGTATGAGCGGCTTCGATGCGATTGGTCACAGCTTTTCGACGGTGGCGATAGGCGGGTTCTCGACCCATGACAGCAGCATTGGCTTTTTTGACAGTGGCGCCATTATGGCCATCTGTGTTTTCTTTATGATTGTCTCCGGGCTTAACTTTGCCTTGCACTACCTTGTATGGCACAGCCGCAACCTAAAAGCCTACTGGAGCGATCCAGAAGCCAGAATGTATATTTATCTGTTGCTGATAGGCATGGTAATTACCTGCCTCTATCTCTACTACAGCGGTACCTATGGCAAGGAAGAGAGCCTGACCCAGGGTGTTTTTCAGCTGGTCTCCATTATGACCACCACAGGCTTTGCCACGGCGGAGTTCAGTACCTGGCCAACATTCCTGCCATTCTTTTTACTGTTTCTGTCGTTTTTTGGTGCCTGTGCCGGCTCCACTGGTGGCGGTATCAAGATTGGCCGCATGCTGATTCTTGCGCAGCAGGGCATAAGAGAAATATATCGCCTAGTGCACCCCAATGCGCTGCTGCCGATCAAGATTCGCAATCGCAGAATTCCTGATCGGGTGGCCGATGCCATCTGGGCTTTTGTTGGTGTTTATCTGGCGATTTTTTATCTGATGGTATTGTTACTGCTGGCATCGGGGCTTGACTATGTCACAGCCTGGTCCGCCACCGCAGCATCCCTGAATAACCTAGGTCCAGGGTTGGGTGCTGTGGCGACCAACTATGGAGACCTTGGCAGCTTTGCTAAATGGGTGCTCTGCTGGGGCATGCTGCTGGGGCGTTTGGAAATCTTCACCTTGCTGGTGCTGTTCACCCCAACCTTTTGGAAAAACTAGCCTTTAGAGGTCCATTTAAGCTGCTGCTCAATCGCCTCAATCATCATCCCCGCTACATCTTTTTCCGTTGCGGTTTCTATACCCTCAAGGCCAGGAGAAGAGTTCACTTCGAGAAGTAATGGCCCGGTTTTTGAACGAATAATATCCACACCGGCAACAGCCAGACCCATGGCCTTGGCTGCCTTAACCGCCAGTCGTCTCTCTTCCTTGGTTGCTCGCACCACCGAAGCCGTGCCGCCCTGATGGATATTGGCGCGGAATTCCCCAGGTGCAGCAGAGCGCTCGATGGCAGCTTTCACTTTGCCATTGATAACAAACAGGCGCAGATCTTTACCGCCGGCTTCCTTGACGAATTCCTGTACCAGCAGATTAGCTTTCACGGCCTTAAAGGCATTGATCACACTCTGGGCCGCTTTTTTGGTTTCCGCCAATACCACTCCGCGACCCTGACTGCCTTCAAGCAGCTTGACGATCAATGGTGCACCACCAACCATATCAATCAGCTCATTGGTATCAATAGGCGAATTGGCAAAGCCTGTGAGTGGAATATCCAAACCACTTTTAATTAACAGCTGCAGGGAAAATAACTTGTCCCGGGACTGGCTGATGGCCAGCGAGCTGTTTTGCACATAGACGCCCATGCTCTCAAACTGTCTGGTCAGGGCGCAGCCATAAAATGTAGCACTGGGTCGAATGCGGGGAATTACTGCATCAAGATCATTAACAATATGGCCACCGCGGTAATGCACTTCCGGCATTTCATCATCCAGCTTCATGTAGCAGTCTTTTATATTGTAAAAAACCATTTGGTGACCGCGCTCTTCACCGGCCTCCATAATCCGCTGATTGCTGTACAGATCTGGATTGCTCGCCAGCAGCCCAATCTTTAAACCGGTTTTGGCACTGGGGGTAATGCCATACATTTCACGCAGTTCTAAATCACTGATGCGGCCGAGGTTCATGCTTGCAGAAGGGTCTACCAATACCCGACCTGTCATAGCCTCGCGACCCAGCAACATTCTATAGCCCATGCTGTCGCGATTACTCAATGTCAGTTCTATATCCCAGATTTGTTCACCCAGGCGCATAGGCACTTTAATAACATAGCGCTTTTCGCTGGCACCGCTGGTGTTTTTGACCATGCGCCGATCGAGAATCGGCGCCTCACAGCGCAGTGACACTTTGCGATTATTTTGCAGAGGATGAACGTCAAAGGATACCCAGGCAGTGGTACCGCGCTTAAAGGCCTGTACATTAAAGGCATGGAGAACAGAGGTTTTGGCACCTGAGTCCACGCGCACTTTTACCGCGGGAATACCCAGCTGGGAAATGGCACACCATTCCTCACTGCCAATAATGATTTTTTCTACTGGTGCTATATTCAAAATCTGCTCTCCGCTTATGAGCTATCTCAAGGCGCAATTAGATTTCAAAATGAAGCTGGAGTACAGCTATATTTTCAATATACAGAGACAAAAAAGGCCGATAAAAATCGGCCTTTCAAGTCAGTACATAATAGCCTGGCTGCTACTGTTTGCGTGCGTTGTAATAGGCTTCTTCAGAAATACCATGGTAGGTCATAGCCTGCTGTTTAAACGCGGTTACAGATTCTGCGATACGCTGAGCGATCTCTGAATCTGTGGCTAGCTCAGCCAGCACTTCCTCTGACAGTCTACCCAGTTCAGCTATCACTTCGTCTGGTAACTTGCGGACTTCAACACCATGGGTCTCCACCAACTCAACCAGTGCAGTATTGTTTCTCGCGGTGTATTCATCGAGCATATCCTGATTGACCGCGCGGGCGGCAGTCTCAACTATGGCCTGCAGATCAGCAGGCAAACTTGCATAGGCATCTTTATTGACGATGAGCTCAAGGATCGGACCCGGTTCGTGCCAGCCTGGGTAATAATAATATTTAGCCACCTGATGAAAACCAAAGGCCAGATCATTGTAGGGGCCCACCCATTCAGTAGCATCAATGACACCAGTCTGCATCGAGGTGTAAAGCTCACCTCCAGGCATGGTCACAGAGATACCACCAGCGCGGGTAATCACATCGCCGCCCAACCCGGGAATACGCATCTTCAGGCCTTTGATATCTTCCATGGAATTAATCTCGCGATTAAACCAGCCTGCCATCTGCACACCTGTGCTGCCACCGGCAAAAGGAATCAAATTAAATTGATCGTAAAGCTCACGCCACAGCTCCAAGCCGCCGCCGTAATGGAGCCAGCCATTCATCTCCTGGGCATTGAGGCCAAAGGGGACAGAAGTAAAAAAGCCAGTGGCTTTGGATTTACCTGTCCAGTAGTAAGAAGCACCATGACCCATCTGCGCTGTACCCTGACTCACGGCATCAAAAACTTCAAACGCAGGCACTAACTGGCCAGCGCCAAACACTTTAACCTGCAACCGGCCGCCGCTCATGGCCTCAACTTTTTTGGCAAAGTTTTCTGGTGCAGAACCCAGACCGGGATAATTTTTAGGCCAGGTGGTAACCAGCTTCCATTTAAATGTTTGCTGCTTTTCTGCTGTAACTGCAGATGTACCCGCTGGCTTCTCACCACAACCCAGTATCAATAAAGACAGCAGTGCAATAATTACAATACGCATTTTGTACCCCTTGCTATAGAAACAACTTTTAGTTTTTAGATGGCGCTCAGATTAGCCGAGGCCAATATTAAAATTTTTGTACCCACTTCTTCAAAGCTGACATGGACACGAGCTCTCGGGCCGTTGCCCTCAAAATTCAGAATCACCCCTTCGCCGTAGACATTGTGAACAATCTGCTGACCCAGACTAAATCCTGTGGCCTCTCCCTGATCACTCTGAATAGCACCGGCGGCATAGCTTGTGGGTCGGGCAATATTGTTTTGCAGTCGAACCTCCTCAATCACATCGGAGGGAATATCGCGAACAAATCTAGAGACCGAATTAAAAGATTCATTGCCATAGATAGAGCGACTTTCGGCAAAGGTTAAATACAGTTTTTGCATGGCTCTGGTAATACCCACATACGCCAGCCGTCGCTCCTCTTCAAGGCGACCTGGTTCATCCAGAGACATCTTGTGGGGAAATAAATTTTCTTCCATGCCCGCCAGAAATACCAGAGGGAACTCCAGACCTTTGGCACTGTGCAAGGTCATAAGCTGCACTGCATCCTGATCTTCATCTGCCTGACGATCACCGGAATCCAGTGCCACCTGATCCAAAAACTGAGGTAACACTGGCAGGTCGTTATCTTCAGCCTCAAAGTTGCGGCAGGCATTGACCAGCTCTTCAAGGTTCTCAACCCGGGCCTGTCCACGCTCGCCTTTCTCGCGACGGTGCATGTCCACCAGACCACTGAGCTGGATGGCATTCTCGGCCTGCTCGACCAATGGTAACTCGTCCAGCTGGCCGCTCATTTCATTGATCAGTTCAATAAAAACAGCCACGGCATTGGTCGCCCTTGCCGCAAGGCGTTTTTCACTGACAATCAGACTGGCTGCAGACCACATCGAAGTACTCTGCTCACGGGCCAGCTCGCGAATTAACTCCAGAGTACGATCGCCAATGCCTCGGGGCGGCACATTGACTACCCGCTCAAAGGCAACATCATCGTGGCAATTGAGCATCATCCGTAAATAAGACAGTGCGTTTTTAATCTCAAGGCGCTCATAAAAACGCTGGCCGCCATATATGCGGTAGGGGATTTCGGCCTGTAATAGGGCGGCTTCCAATACTCGCGACTGGGCATTGGATCTGTAGAGGATTGCTGAATCTTCCCGCCGGTTGCCATCATTGACCCAACTGTGCAGGCGATCGGCGATATAGCGTGCTTCATCATGTTCATTAAAAGCTGCATAAAGAGCAATGGCTTCGCCTTCTCCCGCATCTGTCCACAGGCTTTTGCCCAGACGCTCGGCATTTTTGGCAATAACCGCGTTGGCCGCATTGAGGATATTGGAGGTGGAGCGGTAATTCTGCTCCAGCTTAACCGTGTGGGTGTCGGCAAAGTCCCGCTCATAGCTAAGAATATTTTCCACCTTGGCGCCGCGCCAGCCATAGATCGACTGGTCATCATCTCCTACGGCGGTGACTGCACTTACCTTGCCAGCCAGTATTCTCAACCAGGCATATTGCACTGCGTTGGTATCCTGAAATTCATCCACCAGAATATGTTGAAAGCGCTGCTGATAATGCTCCAGCACATCCGGCTTGTTTTTCCACAGCTCGAGGGCGCGCAATAGCAGTTCGGCAAAATCAATAACACCGAGACGCTCGCAGGTAGCTTCGTATTCCCGATAGATACGCAGCATGGTCGCCAGATAGGGGTCACCACCTTCCTGAATATGGGCGGCGCGCAGACCTTCGTCTTTTTGGCCATTAATCCACCATTGGGCCTGCTTGGGGGGCCAGCGCTGCTCATCCAGATCCATTGCACGCATTACCCGTTTGACCAGCCTCAGCTGATCATCGGAATCCAGAATCTGAAAGTTTTCCGGTAAATTAACATCCCGCCAATGGGCTTTAAGCAAGCGATGGGCGAGGCCATGAAAAGTACCCACCCACATGCCACGCAATGACATTCCCAGCAGCTCGTCAATGCGCTCGCGCATTTCGCGGGAGGCTTTATTGGTAAAGGTGACCGCGAGAATGCTGTAGGGCGAGAGCCCGTCCACCTGAATTTTCCAAGCGATACGATGTACTAAAACTCGCGTTTTACCGCTGCCGGCACCAGCCAAAACCAGAAGGTGTTTCTTGTCACTGGTTACGGCTTCTTCTTGTGCAGGATTGAGATTATTGAGTATTGGGGTGACGTCCATAGGCAGCTATTCTAGCAAGTAAGTGGTGGAAATATGGGGGCATAAGAATTTCTTTTTCAGTTTTTTACAGAGATATTTTGCCTGTTCACAGATCAAATAGCGGATATTGGCTGTACCTTTGTCTTTTTTTACTACAAAACTGGCATTTATACCGCTTTTCTTGTAAATTTTTTACATGATTTTATTTTGGACCATTTATGAAACCTGCTGAACTCACCCAGACTATTAGTGACACCTTAACCGATCTGCGCAAGTCTGAGCGCAAGGTCGCCGACTTTGTACTGAATAACCTGATGCAGGTGATTCGTATGCGCATCGTCGACCTGGCTCAGGAAGCCAATGTCAGTGAGCCAACAGTAGTAAGGTTCTGCAGAGCAGTTGGTTGTCAGGGTTTCCAGGATTTTAAATTAGCTCTGGCACAGCAGCTGGCCTCCAGTCCCAGCTATGGCCAGATTGCAGTCACGGACACTGACTCTACTCGGGAATATACCCACAAGGTGTTTGATTCTACTGTGGATACTTTGCTCAAGGTTCGTGAGAGTCTGGTGATGGAGCGTCTTGATGCGGCAGTGGCTGCCATCTGTGCCGCGCAAAAAGTAGAATTTTACGGCTTTGGCGCTTCGGCGGCTGTTGCCTTTGATGCCCAACATAAATTTTTCCGCTTGCAGATTACCTCTGCAGCATATTCCGACCCCCACCTGCAAAATATGTCAGCCACCTCACTGCAAGCAGGCGATGTGGTAATGGCAATCTCGCAGTCTGGCCGCACCCAGGCACTGTTAGATTCTATGGATCTGGTTAAAAAAGCCGGTGCTATTGTGATCGCCCTTGCACCGAGCGGCTCTCCAATTGCACGCAGCGCCAGTATTGCGATTGAAGTTGATGCCAAGGAAGATTTTCAAATCTACACACCGCTGTCATCGCGGATCGCTCACCTTGCAGTGATTGATGTACTGGCCGTTGGAGTCGCCCAGAAAAAAGGCCCGCAATTGCAGGAACATCTCCAGCAGCTGCAAGAAGGGCTGTCGTCCCTGCGCAGCAATTAGACTTCCCTGGGCAGCAATTTAAAGTACGCCAACTTACACAGCAACATACCCTACCTTGGCGGTTTTGTGCCCGCCGCATTTTTAGTCTACGTTTAATCCAATGGCCTTTTATCGATTGCAGACAAAGCACAGGCCGTTGTTGTTTTTATTGATCGTGACATGCAGTTAATACCACAGGGAATTCGGCTCAAGTAGCCTTAATTAATCGCTAGGGAGCAACGCTATGTTAAACGAAGAGGGTAGTACTCAACTTTCTAAATCAATCGCAAAAATTTACAGCAATACTTTAATCGGGGTAGAAATTGTTATCGCTGCGGCGGTGATTATATTTTTTGCTGCACTGGCACCGGGAGCAATCGCACTGATTGTTTTAGGCGCCGCCGCCTTATTACTATTACTTGGCACTGTGGCTTTTCACGCGCTGACTTGCGCAATAAAAGCCCATTATGCTGCCAACCCAGCCGGGGCTGCAGCGGCCTATGGTTTCCCAACCTATGCCGCACTAAAGGCCTCCTGGCCCTGGGCGGTTCGATTGGTTGCCTGTTAGTACAAGTGGCGGGCTCATGGATTGTCGCTCGCCGTTTTTTAACTATATTATTTTATCCTCTCTGGGTAGGCTGGCATAAATATTAATAGCAATGCCCGCCAAAATAAGCGGCGCACCCACAAGCAATGTTACAGTTCCATATTCCCCAAATAAAATAATGCCCTGTAGGCAAAATTTCTACTGGGATTAATCATTCTTATTGTCAGTGGCAATAACGGATAGGATTGGCAGTCTTTTAAAAATTTATATTTTTTACTCAACAGTGACAGACTTCGCCAGATTGCGCGGTTGATCTACATCTGTTCCTTTAAGCAGAGCCACATGATAAGAAAGCATCTGCAGTGGTAAGGTGTAGATAATCGCCTCTAGACTTTTTGGCACATGGGGCATATCGATAACGGTGATACCGGGCTCGCTGGCAAAGCCAGATTTACGATCAGCAAACACAAACAGCTGACCTCCTCGGGCGCGGACTTCGTGTAAATTGGATTTTAGTTTTTCCAATAATTCATTATTTGGTGCCACTGTTACTACCGGCATATCTTCATCCACTAGAGCCAGTGGCCCATGTTTTAATTCTCCGGAGGGATAGGCTTCAGCATGGATATAGGAAATCTCTTTTAATTTAAGAGCGCCTTCAAGGGCGATGGGATATTGCTCTCCTCGGCCTAAAAATAATGCGTGTTGTTTATTGGCGAAGGATTCTGATACCTGTTCAATCAAAGAATCCAAGGCTAGAACCTTAGTGCAGAGGGCAGGGAGCTTGTGAAGATTCTGCACTAACAGTTTTTCGGTTTTTGCTTTTAATCCGTGGTGTCGGGCAATGGCAATAGAGAATAATTGTAACGCCACTAACTGGGTGGTGAAGGCCTTGGTAGAAGCCACACCAATTTCAGGGCCCGCCATGGTCATTAATGAAATATCGGACTCGCGGACGAGGGAGCTGTTCGCCACATTGCAAATAGCAACAAAGCCTAGGTAACCACTATCTTTGGCCTTTTTTAGTGCCGCTAACGTATCTGCTGTTTCGCCGGACTGGGAGATGCTGACAAATAATGTACCGGCGGGAACTGCCACTTTGCGATAGCGATATTCACTGGCTACTTCCACCTGACAGGGAATGCCGGCATATTCTTCCAGCCAGTATTTGGCCACTAGTCCAGAATGATAACTGGTGCCGCAGGCAACAATATGCACGGCATTGGATTGGGTGAAAAGCTCTTCGGCCTGATAGCCAAAGATGGCTTCACGAATATGGTCATCGGCAATGCGACCAGCAAATGTGTCGGCAAGTACATCAGCCTGCTCAAAAATTTCTTTTTGCATAAAGTGGCGATACTGGCCTTTTTCTGCAATTTGATCTTTCTCGTCCAGCTCCTGCAAATGACGTTTGATGGCTTTACCGCGGCGATCATAAACCTTGTAACCACTGTGCGTTGCTTCAACCAAATCGCCTTCTTCTAAAAAGACCACACGGTCAGTCACTTGGCGCAATGCCATTTGATCGGAGGCAATAAAATGTTCGTCGATGCCAACGCCGATGACCAATGGACTGCCACTGCGGGTGCCTATTAAGGTGTGGGGCTCAGCTGTTGAAATAACGCCAAGGGCATAGGCTCCCTCCAGCCGGGCAATGGTTTTTTCCACTGCGCGACGCAGGTCTTTTGCAGTTTTACTGTAATGATTAACCAGATGGGCAATGACTTCAGAATCAGTGGCGGACAAAAAATCGTAACCGGCATTAATCATTTCCTGGCGCAGGATTTCGTGATTTTCGATAATGCCATTATGAACTACCGAGATTCCGCCGGAAGTATGTGGGTGTGAATTAGCGGTGCTCGGCTCGCCATGGGTTGCCCAGCGAGTATGAGCTATACCGGTGTTTCCAGCGGCTGGTGATTTTTTTGCTACTGCTTCAAGCTTGGCCACCTTGCCAATAGTTTTTCTGGTTTGCAGTTGCTGGTGGCTGTCGATAATTGATACACCAGCAGAGTCATAGCCGCGATACTCAAGACGGTGAAGACCTTCTATCAAGATCTTGTATACATTCCTATTGGTGGCTGCGCCGACAATTCCACACATGCTTTAATCTTCCTTTTTGGTTGGACGTTTCCAGCCCGCAATATTACGCTGCTTGGTTCTGCTTACCGCCAGCGCGTCGGCAGAAACATTCTGAGTCAATGTTGAGCCTGCAGCAACAAATCCATTTTCACCTACGGTGACTGGCGCAATCAATGTGCTGTTGGAGCCAATAAAGGCGCCATCGCCAATTTTGGTTTGATGTTTATTTACACCATCGTAGTTGCAAGTGATGGTACCTGCGCCCACATTCACACCGGAGCCCAAGTCTGCGTCACCCACGTAGCTAAGATGATTAATTTTACTGCCATCGCCAACGATGACTTTTTTGGTTTCAACAAAATTACCAACCTTGGTATTTTTGCCTAACTCTGTGCCTGGGCGTATGCGGGCAAAGGGCCCAATAATCGCCTGGTCACCAATCACTGCATTCTCGATTACTGTGTTGGCTTTAATCTCTACGCCATCGCCAATGGTGCTATCAATAATCTGACAGTTTGGGCCTATGCTGACATTGGAGCCAATGGTTACTGTCCCTTCAAACAAACAGTTCACATCAATAAAATTGTCCTGGCCAGCACTTAGGTCGCCACGCTGATCAAAGCGGCTTGGATCTGCCAATGTGGTACCAGAGAGCATTAGTGCCTCGGCAAGTTCCAACTGGTGAGCTCGCTCTAGCTGGCTAAGTTGAATTCTATTATTCACGCCCTCTACCTCTGTGGCTGATGTAGGTTGAATACTGGCGATGTGGTAGCCATTGGTTGTGGCAATGGCAATCAAGTCGGTCAGATAATACTCGCCCTGGGCATTATTATTATCAATCTGGGGCAGCCAGGCTTTTAACTGTTCTGCCCCGAGTGCCAGAACACCTGTATTAATTTCGCTGATTAGCAGCTGCTCTTCGCTGGCATCTTTTTGCTCGACGATTGACTCAATCATACCGGCTTCATTGCGAACGATACGACCATAGCCCATAGGATTTTCCAGATTGATGGTCAGTAACCCAATGGTTTTACCCTCAACAGCCGCAAGCATTTTTGCGATGGTCGCCGGTTTAATCAGCGGCACATCACCATAGAGAATCAATACTTTGGACTGATCTCGCAAATGGGGCGCTGCCATATTCACGGCGTGGGCTGTACCCAACTGCTCGGTCTGTTGCACAAACTGGCCACCGCTATCAACGAAGGTCTTCTCAACCAGCTCAGCGCCATGGCCGGTAACAATAATCTGCTCGGCGTCACAGATGGTTTTCGCTGCATTAATCACGTGGCCAAGCAAAGGTCTGCCTGCCAGTTTATGCAAGACTTTTGGGAGGTCGGACTGCATACGAGTCCCCTTGCCGGCGGCAAGAATA
>Ga0209405_1002314_pt1 | contig 12553 bp, 6 predicted proteins | sample COGITO_mtgs_1105_6_FD_184803 | JGI IMG/M metagenome (GOLD analysis project Ga0209405, IMG submission 184803) | Pelagic marine microbial communities from North Sea - COGITO_mtgs_110516 (SPAdes) (version 2) | ecosystem: Environmental > Aquatic > Marine > Epipelagic ...
AAGTTAAGCCCAATAGCGCCGATGGTACTGCATTTATGTGGGAGAGTAGGTCGCCGCCTTTCTTTTAACTGAGAATATCAGTAATAACGAACCTCATATCTTAGATATGAGGTTTTTTTTGTGCTCAAAATATACATCACACCACTTTTTTGTCTAATATTTTTTGTATTTTAGTAACATAAGTTGATTTAATTGATTTTAAATCAGATTCAATCGAACCCTTATCGTTGAGTCTATAAAAAACAAATTGTGTTATTCATACATTGGAGAATCTTGCGATCATTCCTGTTACCCTAACCAATAGTGATACACTGACTATATCCTAGTCTACAATGCTACATCTCTATAATTTATAAAAGAATAACTTATTTAGATTATTAAAAAAGCTAACAAATACTAAAAACAAAAAAATGAAAAAGATTTTATTGCTTACCCTGTGCATTTCGCTTACTTATAATGCAGTAGCTCAAACGATTAATTTAGAAATTCCTCTACCGGAAGAAAAAAACATTACAAAAGGAGTGCTGGAAAATGGACTCACTTATTATTTACATAATACAAGTGTTACTAAAGATGTTGCAAGTTATTATATTATACAAAACGTTGGATCTGTTTTAGAGAAAGACAATCAACAAGGTCTAGCACACTTTTTAGAACATATGGCATTCAACGGAACTAAAGATTTTCCGGGAAAAGGAATCTTAAATAAAATGCAAGAGCATGGTCTTGTTTTTGGTAAAGATATCAATGCCTACACTTCTTTTGATGAAACCGTTTATAACATTAACAACATACCATCCACCCCAGAGTTGATAGATACAGGGTTGTCTATTTTGAAAAATTGGTCTAACTATTTGTCATTAACGGAAAAAGAGATTGATTCTGAAAGAGGCGTAATTAAAGAAGAATGGAGAACTCGCCAAAATGGAGGCATGCGTGTATTGCAACAAACTATTGGAACGATGTTTAATAATTCTATATATTCAGAGCGTTTGCCAATAGGTAAAATGGATATTGTAGAAGGTTTTGAGTATAAAGCATTACGTGATTTTTACCACGATTGGTATAGAACAGATTTACAAGCCATAGCAGTAATTGGTGACATAAATATTGATGAAATTGAAGCAAAAATTATTTCGTTATTTTCAAGCATTCCAGCGGTAAAAAATCCGATACCTCGTGCACAAGTTCGCATTCCAGATAATGATGAACTTATTTATGATATGGGAATGGATAAAGAAGTTACCGCTTCAAACATATCTTTTTCTATTCGTCATGATAAATCTTTAGAAAACGAAACAGTAGCCGATCTAAAAGAAAGCCTATTAAATGGTATGGCCACTTCAATTATTTCTAAGAGATTAAATGAAATCAATCAAAAACCAGAGTCTCCTCTTCTATTTGCCTCTGTTCGTTATAGTAGTCTTTCTAGATTAAATAATGAATTCAGTGCTTATATTGTTCCAAAGCCAAATATGCAACACAAAGGATTTGAATTGGTAATGTCTGAAATTAATAGAGCCGTAAAATTTGGTTTTACAAAAGCAGAAATTGGAAGAGTTGTGTCTGAGTATACAAGTTTGTATGAAAATCAAATTGCAGGATTGGGTAATAGAAGTCATGGACAAATTGTAAGAGAAATTCAAACAAACTATTTAGAAAACGCTCATATTACAGATTTAACAAAAGAATTTAAAATTGCTAAAGTACTTTTTAGCCAGTTAACCCAAAAAGAGTTATTGACTCAATTACAGAAACTATATCTTAAGAATAATAGATCGGTCGTAGTAACTGGAGTAAAAGGAAATAAAAATCTAACAAAAGCAGCAGCAGTTACTATAATTAATACTGTTGAAAATGACACATCGTTAAAAGGATATGCAGAGGAAACCAATACAAAACCTTTGATGTCTGGAGTTGATATAGTAACGGGTTCTATCGTTTCAGAAAAAGAAGATAAAGAAATTGGTTCAACAATCTTTACGTTGAGTAACGGAATTAATGTGCATTATAAGTTTGTTGATAAAAACAAGAATGATGTAAAATTAAGTGCTGTTAGTTATGGAGGTCAATCGCTACTTGAGTTGGAGGATTTACCATCTACAGTTCTACTTGGAAGTGTAATTCAATCTTCTGGGCTGGGGGAGTTTTCTGCGATTGATTTACCAAAAATATTAGCTGGTAAAAAAGCAAGCTCTAGAATAAGAGTTGGTAATATATCAGAAAGTGTATCTGGTTCATCTTCTACAAAAGATATAGAAACAATGCTGCAACTTGTAAATTTACGTTTTACAAAACCTCGTTTTGATGAAAATTCATACAACGTATTAATGCAACAGGTTGCTGCTTTTTTAATTAGAAAGAGTGAACAAATTCAATCTAAAATGCAAGATAGCCTAACCACTATTTTATATGGAAAAAATCACCCAACTAAACGTTTGTTCGATAAAAAATACATGTCAGAAATGTCTTTTGATAAAATGAAAGGTATTTATGATTCAAGATTTGGTAATGCAGGAGATTTTACATTCTTCATTGTGGGTGATGTAACGAAAGAAACTATAAAGCCTCTGTTAGAGAAGTATATTGCGAGTATCCCAACAACAGATGAAAAAGAAAGCTGGAAAGATAATTCAGTAGATTGGATTACTAATAAAATTGATAAAGATGTGTATTTAGAGATGAAAGATCCTAAAACCAATGTTCGTGTGGTTGTTAAAAACGAGATAAAATATTCTTTAAAAAATTCAATTTTAATGAGAGCCATCGGAGATGTGTTGCAATTGCGTTACACAGAATCTTTAAGAGAAGAAGAAGGGGGTACTTATGGTGCTTCAGCGAGAGGTTCAATTTCTAGAAGACCAAGCCAAGAAGCAACAATCTCTGTAAGCTTTGATTGTAATCCTGAATTAGCGGAAAAACTAATTGATATTGTTCATAAAGAAATAGAAGCGATTGGAAACGGAGATATTCAACAAGTAGATTTAGACAAAACGCTTACAAATTACTTAAAAGAAAGAGAAGAAAAGAAGAACTACAATAGATTTCAGATGAGTTTATTAAAGAATTCTGTAATGGAAGGGTACAATATGAATGATCCAAAAAACTATGAAGAAATTATAAAATCTATAAAGATTGAGGATTTAAAAAATATCGCAAAGACATTATTGAAGGATAGTAAATCTTACGAGATTGTCTTTAAACCAAAAAAGTAAAAGACTCAAAGAGTTGTACAATAAAAAACTCCTTAACGATATAAATAGTTAAGGAGTTTTTTTAGTTGAAACTTTTTTTACATCGCGACTAAATCACCCGTTATATTTTTAGAAGGTAATTCTGATTTACCCATTAAGTATAAATCTACCTGTCTGGCAGCTTCTCTTCCTTCTGAAATTGCCCACACAATCAAAGATTGTCCACGTCGCATGTCTCCTGCAGTAAAGATGTTTGGAATATTTGTTTGGTATTTTCCATAGACGGCTTTGTAATTAGAACGACCATCTTTTTCGATTCCCAATTTATCTGCTAGGGTGCTTTCTGGACCTGTAAAACCTAGCGCTAATAAGGCTAAATCACAGGGCCATGTTTTTTCAGTACCCGCGATCTCTATTAATTGAGGTCTTTCACCTGGAATCATTTTCCATTCAACATTAACTGTTTTTAAGGCTGTTAATTTACCATTTGTATCCTTTATAAATTCTTTGGTATTGATCAACCAGTTCCGATCAGCCCCTTCTTTATGAGAAGAAGATGTCTTTAACTGAAGTGGCCAAAAGGGCCATGGTGTAGTAGCAGAGCGTTCTCCTGGTGGCTTTGGCATAATCTCAAAGTTCACCACAGATTTTGCTCCATGTCTATTAGAGGTACCAATACAATCGGAACCCGTATCTCCACCACCAATTACAATTACATCTTTATCTGTAGCCATTATTTGGTCCTTTACTTCTTTACCAAATAAGGCTTTCGTTTGTTGTGTTAAGAAGTCCATTGCTTGAACAACACCGTCAGCATCAATTCCAGGAGTTGGCAGGCTTCTTCTTTCTGTAGAACCACCACATAGGACAATACTATCAAAACTCTTGAGTTCGTCAACACTATAATTTACACCAACATTAATGTTGGTTTTGAAGAGGATTCCTTCTGCTTTTAGAATCGCGATTCTTCTATCAATGATTCCTTTTTCCATTTTGAAATTTGGAATTCCGTATCGTAGTAATCCACCCACTTCATCATCTCTTTCAAAGACTGTTACGGTATGACCAGCCCTGTTTAATTGTTGTGCAGCGGCAAGCCCTGCAGGACCAGATCCAATGACAGCGATCGTTTTATCCGTTCTGTGTTTTGGAGGTTGTGGTTTTATCCAACCTTCTTTAAAAGCACGTTCTACAATATTTTTTTCAATATTTTCAATAGATACGGGGTCTTCAATTATCCCTAATACACATGCTTGCTCACAGGGTGCAGGACATAAACGTCCTGTAAATTCTGGAAAATTATTTGTAGAATGTAATATCCAAGAAGCTTTTTTCCATTCTCCTTGATGCACCATGTGATTAAAATCTGGTATAAGGTTTCCTAAAGGACAACCACTGTGACAAAAAGGAATACCACAATCCATACAGCGAGATCCTTGTTTTGTAATTTCTTTATTAGAAAGAGGAACTGTAAATTCTTTGTAGTTTTTTACACGGTCTTTTACAGAAGTGTAGGTTTCATCTTGTCTTTCAAATTCTTTAAATCCTGTTACTTTTCCCATGACATTATGCTATTGTTAATTCTTCAAACATTGGTTCTTCTTTAGCGATTCGCTCTAAAGCTTTTTTGTATTCAGTAGGCATGACTCTTACAAAGTTGTTCAAACTTGTAGACCAATCCGATAACAGTGCGGCTCCTTTTTTACTGTCGGTATAAAGAACATGTTGTTCTATTATGGCTTTTAAATCAGCAGCATTTTCCTCATTGATTTCTTCAAAATCAATTGTTTCAGTGTTGCAAAGACCGTTTGTGAATTTGTTTTCAGGGTCGTACACATAGGCAATTCCTCCGCTCATTCCAGCAGCAAAATTTCGACCTGTTTTTCCTAAAACAATGACTTTACCTCCTGTCATGTATTCACAACAGTGATCCCCTACACCTTCTACAACTGCAACTGCTCCTGAATTTCGAACGGCAAAACGTTCTCCTGCAATTCCGTTGATATAGGCTTGTCCATTAACTGCACCAAATAAACAAACATTTCCAACAATCACATTGTCTTCTGCAATAAAGTCTGCCTTTACAGGTTTCTTGATGATTAATTTCGCTCCAGACAATCCTTTACCTAAATAATCATTCGTATTTCCTTCTAAATTAAACGTAATACCAGGTGCACCGAAAGCTCCGAAACTTTGACCAGCAGAACCCGTAAAGTTCAATTTTAAGGTGTCTTCAGGTAGTCCTATGTGTTCATGAATTTTTGAAATTTCATTACTCAAAATTGCACCAACCGAACGATTTAAATTGTTGATTGGGTAATTTAAAATGGTTGTTTTCTTGTCATTAATAGCAGCTTTGGCGTCCTGAATCAGTGTCATGTCAAGTACATTTTCCAAGCCATGTTCTTGTTTCTCTGAATTTTTTACTGCCTTAGACAGATACCCTTTAGGTGTATGTAAAATTGAGGATAAATCTAATCCTTTTGCTTTGTAATGTGTGATTGCTTTGTTTGCATTGATTTTTTGTGTCTGACCAATCATTTCATCCATCGTACGGAAACCTAATTGTGCCATAATACTTCTTAATTCATTTGCAATGTAGTAGAAGAAGTTGATTACATGTTCCGGTGTTCCTTTGAAATTCTTACGCAATTCTTTGTCTTGAGTGGCAATTCCTACAGGGCAGGTGTTCAAATGACACTTACGCATCATAATACACCCTGAGGCAACTAGCGGAGCGGTTGCAAAACCGAATTCTTCAGCACCTAATAATGCAGCAATTGCTACATCTCTACCTGTTTTTAACTGACCATCACATTCTACAACAATTCTACTTCGCAAACTATTCATTACCAAGGTTTGTTGCGCTTCAGCCAATCCAAGTTCCCATGGTAAACCTGCGTGTTTCAAAGAGGTAAGCGGTGATGCTCCTGTACCTCCGTCATAACCAGAGATTAAAACAACATCTGCTTTTGCTTTTGCTACCCCAGCGGCAATGGTACCAACTCCTACTTCAGAGACTAATTTTACATTAATTCTAGCCTCTCGATTGGCATTTTTTAAATCGTATATTAATTGTGCTAAATCTTCAATGGAATAAATATCGTGATGTGGAGGAGGAGAAATCAACCCTACAAAAGGAGTTGAATTTCTTGCGGCAGCAATCCAAGGCAATACTTTAAACCCTGGTAATTGTCCTCCTTCTCCAGGCTTTGCACCTTGTGCCATTTTTATTTGAATCTCTTTCGCGTTTGTTAAATAATGCGAAGTAACTCCAAACCTTCCGGAGGCAACTTGTTTAATAGAAGAGTTTCTACTGTCTCCGTTGGCATCTGGAATAAAACGATTTCTATCTTCACCACCTTCACCAGAATTAGATTTACCCCCAATTCGGTTCATGGCGATTGCCAAGTTTTCGTGGGCCTCTCTTGAGATAGATCCATATGACATGGCACCGGTTTTGAAACGTTTTACAATTTCTGTCCAAGGTTCTACTTCGTCTATATGAATTGGATTTAAGTTGTCAAACTCAAACAATCCTCGAATCGTCATTAAGTTTTCTGACTGTTCGTTAATTGCTTTGGCATATACATCATAGCTTGCTTGATCACTTAATCGAACAGCTTGTTGTAATTTTGAGATCGTTGTTGGATTGAATAAGTGGCGTTCACCATTTCTTCTCCATCGATAGTCTCCTCCAATGTTTAATCCCAAACGTTTGTTTATTTTAGCATCTGGATACGCATATTTATATCGTTGATTAATTTCTTTTTCTATTTCATACAAACCAATACCCTCGATCCTAGAAGCTGTGTATGGGAAATATTTTTCTACAAATTGAGAATTAAACCCTACAATTTCAAAAATTTGAGAACCTCTGTAAGAATGTAATGTAGAGATTCCAATTTTGTTCATTACTTTTAAAAGCCCTTTTCCGATTGCTTTATTGAAATTATCTACGGCTTGTTGCTCGTTTAAATCGGTAATAAAACCTTCTTTCACTTGCATTCTGATAATTTCATTGACCATATATGGATTTATAGCACTTGCACCATATCCAAATAAAGTTGCAAAATGATGTGGCTCTCGTGGCTCTGCAGATTCAATAATAATATCGAAATAAGAACGTTTTCGCAAACGGTTCATTTGATGATTTACAAAAGAACAAGCTAATAAAGCAGGAATAGGGGCAAACTCTTGATTGACACCTCTATCTGATAAAATTATAATGTTTGTTCCTCTGTTTAATGCTTTCTCTATTTTAATAATTATAGCATCCAAAGCATCTTCTAAGCCATTGAGTCCTTTCGATTTAGCATACAACATTTCAATCGTTTCGGCTTTAAAACCTTCTACAGAGATGTTTCTTACTTTTTCAAGATCAATGTTAGAAATAACAGGGTTTTGGATTTTTAATTTTCGACACTGTCTTTCTGTGATGCTAAAAATATTTCTATCTTTTCCTAAAGACAAGCTAATGTCTGTTACTATCTCTTCACGAATACCATCCAAAGGAGGATTGGTAACCTGTGCAAATAATTGTTTAAAGTAATTAGAAATTAATTGTGGTCTGTCTGATAATACTGCCAAAGGAGTATCGATACCCATAGATGCTAGAGCTTCTTTACCAACAATTGCCATGGGAGTGATAACTTCTTGAATATCTTCTAGGGTATAATTGAATAAACGTTGTCTAGTTTTAACATCGATCGTTTCAATTGGACAGGTTTCACCTGCATAAGGAATGTCTTTTAAATGCAATCTGGTTTTATCTAACCATTCTTGATAGGGTCTTTGAGATACGATATTGCTTTTTATTTCTTCATCTTCAATGATTCGCCCTTTGTTCATGTCTACTAGGAACATTTTTCCTGGCTCTAATCTACCGTGTTCTTTAACATCTTCAGGTGCTACATCCACCACGCCAATTTCAGATGACATGATTAATTTACCACTTTTGGTCACGGTATATCTCGAAGGTCTTAAGCCATTTCTATCTAATAAGGCACCAATATAATCTCCATCTGTAAATGGAACTGAAGCGGGTCCATCCCAAGGTTCCATTAAACAAGAGTTGTATTCGTAAAACGCTTTTCTCTCTTTAGACATGGTCTTGTGTTTTTCCCATGCTTCAGGGATCATCATCATCATTACTTCTGGCAATGAACGTCCTGTATGTGTTAATAATTCCACAACCATATCCATGGATGCCGAATCGGATTTTCCTGGTAAAATGATTGGGAATAATTTGTCTATCTGTGGGCCAAAGACATCACTTTTCATGATCTCTTCTCGAACTCGCATTCTGCTTACATTTCCACGCAGAGTATTGATTTCTCCATTCTGACACATGTGTCTGAAGGGTTGCGCTAATTCCCAAGTAGGCATTGTGTTGGTAGAAAAACGTTGGTGCACTAGCGCTAAACGAGTGACCAAATCAATTTCTTGTAAATCTTTGTAGTAAGGGCCAATATCTTCAGGCATAATGATACCCTTGTAGATGATTGTGGTTATTGAAAAACTTGGGATGTAAAAATAATTACTTTCAGAAATTTTTGATTTTCTGATTGTATGTTCAGCTATTTTTCTAGCAGCATATAATTTTGCTTTAAAAGTAGCTTCAGAAATTTCAGTAGTTTTCCCAACAAATAGTTGTTCTATATTAGGTTCTGAGTCTAACGCAATTTGACCAAGCTGAGAAGAGTCTACAGGAACCACTCTCCATCCTAGAATAGAAAGCCCTTGATTTTTTATTTCGTTTTCAAAAGTACTTTTACAAAAGTCATACTGATTTGAAACTTTTGGAAGAAATACCATTCCTACAGCATACTCTCTTTGATCAGGGATTGGAAAATCACAGATACGTTTGAAGTAAGCATGAGGAATATCTATTAATAACCCAGCACCATCTCCTGTTTTTCCATCGGCACTTACACCTCCCCTGTGTTCTAGTTTTACTAGTATTTCTAGAGCATCATGTATGATTTGATTTGTCTTTTCTCCATTTAGGTTACAAATAAAACCAGCGCCACAATTTTCATGTTCATACTCTGGTAAGTATAATCCTTGTTTCTTCATATTTTGTTCAATTATATTTACAAATTTATGGATTTTATTGAAAAGGATTTAAAGAACAACTTCTTTTAATATGATTTTTGCGATGAAATCAAAAAAGCAATCTTAAAAGTTTTTTTTTGACAATAAAAACCTATTTAATTGTCAAATTCATAATACAAAAAAAAGTCTGTAAATATTCTATTTACAGACTTTTCAAAGGGGATGATATATGGTTAATGCTCGTTTAGACGAAAGTCTGGGTAAGCATCCATACCGTGTTCATGAGTATCTAAGCCCTCTAGCTCTTCTTTTTCCGAGACTCTAATTCCAACCGTTTTCTTTAAGGTGTAAAATATTAAAAACGAAGAAACAATACATAACACTGCATAACAACCCACTCCTGTTAATTGAATTAAGAAGGTGTGTGCTGGATTCGTTGAAAAGATTCCTACAGCCAGGGTTCCCCAAATACCACAGATTAAGTGAACAGCAATGGCTCCTACTGGGTCGTCTAATTTGATAGCATCTATAAAACTAACAGCAAATACGATCAGTACACCTGCAATAGCACCAATAATAATGGCGCTTTCTGGGGTCATTACATCTGCTCCTGCCGTAATACCTACCAATCCTCCCAAAATACCATTTAAGAACATGGTTAAATCTAGATTTTTGTATTTGATAAAGGAAACCAATGCAGCAACAACTCCACCGGCTGCTGCAGCTAAACAAGTAGTTACAAGAGTTAATGAAGTTAATTCAGGGTCTGCAGATAAAACAGAACCTCCATTAAATCCAAACCATCCTAACCATAAGATTAATACTCCTGCCGTAGCCAAAGGAATGTTGTGTCCAGGAATGGCTTGTGTTTTTCCATTTTTGAATTTTCCAATTCGAGCGCCTAGTAACCAAACAGCCACCAGTGCAGCCCATCCTCCCACAGAGTGAACCAAGGTCGATCCTGCAAAATCATAAAACCCTAATTGATCTAAAAAACCACCACCCCATTTCCATGAACCAGCAATTGGATAAATAAATCCTACATAGAGTAGTGTAAAGATCATAAAAGGTCCTATTTTCATACGTTCTGCAACAGCACCCGAAACAATCGTCGCTGCAGTTGCTGCAAACATTGCTTGAAATAAGAAGTCTGTCCACCAAGTATATCCACCGCTTGCGTATTCTGGAGTCATTCCGTTTTCTGGAGGGTTGATTCCAGGAACGATGCTTCCTAGATATCCATTAAATTCTCCAGGGTACATTAAGTTAAAGCCAATCATATAATACAATAAAAGACCTACTGTAATGATAAAAATATTTTTAAATAAAATATTGATGGTGTTTTTCTGTCGTGTCAATCCGATTTCTAAGAATGCAAAACCCGTATGCATAAAGAAAACGAGTGCGGTACAGATCATCATCCATACATTATTTGTTGTTAATAATTCCATAATAAAGTGTTGTAATAATTTAGTTTAATGTTTCTCTTCCTTTTTCTCCTGTTCTTATTCTGTAGGCGTCTTTAATCTCGCTTACAAAAATTTTCCCGTCACCTACTTGCCCAGTTGAAGAGGCTTCTATGATGGCTTTTATGGTAATTTCTTCAAAATCATCATTGACAACAATAGAGAGATGTCTTCTTTGAATGTCGCTTGTGCTGTAGCTAACTCCTCTGTATACATGCCCTTCTTTTTCATTCCCTAAACCGGTAACATCCCAGTAAGAAAAGAAGTTGACACCGATTTCATGCAGTGCCTCTTTTACGACTCTAAATTTTGATTTTCTAATAATTGCTTCAATTTTTTTCATGATAGAATTAAATTTGTTATTAATAATTAGTTGTTTGCTTTTAAAGCTTGCGAAATTAATAAAATATTTTATAACACAAAATCACACAACTTAATTATTTAAGTTGTGTGATTTAAATACTAATAATTATATTTAATGAATCAAATATAGTTTATTCTTCTTCAAAATCTCTTTGTCTTTTTCCAGGATAGGCGATAGAACCATGTTCTGAAATATCCAATCCTTCGATTTCTACTTCTTTAGATACACGTAATCCCATGGTTGCTTTTAAGATTCCAAGAACGATAAAAGATAAACCAACAGACCATGCTGCATATGCTAAAGCTCCAATTGCTTGAGATCCTAATTGAGAAGCACCACCACCATTGAATAATCCAATTGCAGTATCACCATCAACTCCCCATAGACCAATCACTAAAGTACCCCATACACCAACAACACCGTGAACAGAAGCTGCTCCAATTGCATCGTCAATTTTTAATTTCTTTTCTATAAATTCAATAGAGAATACGACAATGATACCTCCAATTAAACCGGCAACTACAGCACCTACAGCAGTCATGTTTCCACAACCAGCAGTAATACTTACCAAACCAGCTAAAGCACCGTTTAATGTTTGTGCTAAGTTTGGTTTACCATACCAGATCCAAGTTGTAACTAATGCTCCAAGTCCTCCAGCAGCAGCAGCTAAATTTGTAATTAATACTACGTTAGAAGCACCAATTGCATCTGCGCCACCCCAAGCTAATTGAGATCCACCGTTAAAACCAAACCATCCCAACCATAGGATAAATACCCCTAAAGTTGCTAATACTTGATTGTGTCCAGGTATCGGTAATACTTTACCATCTACATATTTTCCAATTCTAGGACCTACCATAAACGCAGCTACTAAAGCAGCCCATCCACCAACAGAGTGTACAATAGAAGAACCAGCGAAATCGATGAACCCTAAATTGGTCAACCATCCACTACCTTGCCATTGCCATCCACCAGAAATTGGGTAAATGATTGCAGTCATTACGATAGAGAAAATGATGTAGGTAGTATATTTTGTTCTTCCTGCGATTGCTCCAGATACAATTGTTGCAGCAGTTGCAGCAAACATTGTTTGGAAGAATAAATCAGCTCCTTCACCTTGGAATAAACCACTCCAGAAAAACCATCCGTTTGAAGTATCTCCGTACATTAAAGAATATCCAACTAACCAGAAACTTAAAGATCCTACACAGATGTCTAGTAAGTTTTTCATTGCAATATTTACAGCATTTTTAGATCTGGTCATTCCAGATTCTACCAAGGTAAATCCTGCTTGCATAAAGAATACTAAAATACCCGATAAAAGCATCCAAAGCATTCCCATGTCTCCATTTATTTGCTCAACAGCTTTTGAAACTTCTGAAGCTGCAGCGTCTTGAAATAGTGTTAAAAATAAACTCATAATTGTGTTTTTTAATTAATAATTTTTTGAAAACCTACGAAGCGCGAACCTC
>Ga0209405_1002345_pt1 | contig 12475 bp, 11 predicted proteins | sample COGITO_mtgs_1105_6_FD_184803 | JGI IMG/M metagenome (GOLD analysis project Ga0209405, IMG submission 184803) | Pelagic marine microbial communities from North Sea - COGITO_mtgs_110516 (SPAdes) (version 2) | ecosystem: Environmental > Aquatic > Marine > Epipelagic ...
TAGTAATAATAGTAAATCAAAAATAAAACAAACACGATAAGATGTGAAATATTAATAGTATTATAATTAATACCCATATTAATTAAACTAATAACAATAAGAATAATAAGAATATATTTAAGAGCGGCATTTTGATTTAATGATGTATTTTTGTTTTCAGATGATGAAAGTAGTGTAGAATCTAAAAGATTATCATTCAAATTTTTGACAACAATCATATGTGTGACAGAATTACTTCCTACTCCTACTCGATGGTATAAATCAGGTTCGTCCCCATGAAGGTTCGACGTGCTATTATCCGCATCTAAAAATAGGTTAGTAACAACCGTCGCGTTAATTGCGGATCGAACCATAACAGACATAACATTATTATCACCGGCGTTTAAATTCTCTATTTTAACAGCAATAATATTATCAATATAGGTGGTGGTATTATCTGGAGAATAAATATAATCAGATTTTAACAACGCCTCTGCTATTTTTGTTCTGAATACGTAATCATCTATTGGCAAATCAACATCAAATCCAGAATCTATAGCATCTTTCTGTAAATTCTCTAATTTAGTTTCTAAATTAGATCCCTCGTCATCTATAATTTTTAGATAGTAGTCAATATTCTTGACGACACCTCCGTTTGATACCGTGTCTTTAATACCATCCTTCGTTATAATTCCTGTGTAATTATCTAATTCTAAGCCGGTGTTAAGAACGCCGGCTGATTCCACTGAGGTGTTGCCCTCGGTAGTCATTGTGTTAGTATCACTTTTGACTACTTTATTTGGAACCACTAAAAAATAGCTTTTATTTTTATAAGTAACTAAATATTCAAAATGTGATTTAACGGACGTCATTTATTATATATATATATAATAAATGGCTATAAAAAACATAATTTTATATGTAATAATTAAAAGTAACTATCTTTTAGAGAATTAGCGGAATTCATCCCGTCTTTTAGTGTACTCCCTGCAGCATTTTTAAAAGAGTCACTAACATCACTAGCATTCAAATTACGAAGATTATCGGAAGCACTAGTAGCTTGTTCAAATACATCATACGGCATATCTTTTATAGAGTTAAATGAACTAGTGACATTAGAAGTGGCCGATTCAACCGCATCACCAACTCCAGCATCAGTAATATCATTATTTAAAAAATCTGTATTAAAAATAGAAAAAACCATAATAGGAAAGAAAAGTGAAATACAACAAAGTAAAAGAATGTACAAATATGAAGTTATTTGGTTAGTGGTATTAACTTTTTTAGATGTATAAATAGCTTCTTTAAACTTTAATAAAAGATATAAAGAAAAATAGTCATAGTAATAATAGTAAATCAAAAATAAAACAAACACGATAAGATGTGAAATATTAATAGTATTATAATTAATACCCATATTAATTAAACTAATAACAATAAGAATAATAAGAATATATTTAAGAGCGGTATTTTGATTTAATGATGTATTTTTGTTTTCAGATGATGAAAGTAGTGTAGAATCCAAAAGATTATCATTCAAATTTTTGACAACAATCATATGTGTAAAGTTATATTGAGCATTGCTGGAAGCAATGTTTATTTCTTCATGGTAGAGTTTAAAATTATTGGCGCTGGAGTCGGTGTTGTCATCAGTATCTACAAAAAGTTTGTTACTAGTTGCACTAATTTTAACAGCAATAACATTATCACTACTAGGTTCTATTTTATCTATTTTAACCGCAATAATATTATCAATAGTTGAGGTTGGTGCAGAATAAATATAATTCGAATCTATCAACTTAGGTGCTATTTTAGTTCTTAATACGTAATCATCTATTGGCAAATCAACATCAAATCCAGCATCTATAGCATCTTCCTCTAAATTTTGTAATGTAGTTTTTATATTTTCTGACGACGATCCACTTGTAATTTGTAGATAGGATGTAATATTCTGCGGTTGCGCCGCGACGGCGGCGGTTGCGGGGATTTCGATCGTGTATGTAGCATCATTGTTCGTTATAATTCCTGTGTATCTATCTAATACTAAAGCGGAGTTTATCACGTAGCTGCTGCCCCCGTCTTCTGATTTTAAAAGAGAGATGGCGTTGGTAGTCTCATAGGTACGAACAGCATTCATATCAGTTATGACTGTTTTACTTGGAACCACTAAAAAATAGCTTTTATTTTTATAAGTAACTAGATGTTCAAAATGTGAATCAACTGACGTCACCATTTATTATATATATAATAAATGGCTAAAAAAAAATATATATAAGTTATATTTAATGTTTATTCAGCATCAATCATTATTTCATAATTGAATAAAACTAATGCTATTATAGAGAAGGCTAATTGTCCATTCATAAAACGATAAAAGTTATAACTGATAATTTCATCTTTAATTTTTTGTTTATGATTATTGTTTTTGTTAATTTCACCTTGGTCTTCTGTATTGTAATAGTTACTCAAATTATTAATATCATTACTATTAGGGTTATCAAAATGAATATTTGGGGAGTCATTATTTAAGGTTGAATAAAAATAAGACATAATTCTATATAAATTAATAAATATTTTATAAATTTAAACATAAGCGATAATATTCACTTTGTACAGAGTTAACACTAGAACGAATAATTTTACAAATTTGACCAGGTCGAATAAAGTTAGCAATAGCACAAGGGTCAAATCTAGAAATAGTTGGAATTTGTGAATCTTTGCTAATAATGTATGTTTCTTTAAATTGAATAACTTCTTCTTCAGAAAGAATAATATGTTTATTAATCATAGAATGTTCTAAAATATTAAATAAAAGTCGCTTAATATAATAAAGTACGATGAATATATGTTCCTCAGCATAAATTTGCTTAACTAGTTCAATGAGTGTTTGATTAGGTTCTTCTTTTAAAATAAGTATAATAGTAGATGTTTGTGGATTAAATGAATTGTTGAAAAGTTCAGATGTCATTTGTTGTAAAGTGTTAGGTTTAATAGTTTTTTTAATAAAATATTTTACAAATATAGTGCTTCCATTAGGATTAGATACTTGAAAATTAAGGTCATCGTTTTTTTCCATATGATGAACTTCATTCATAGTAAAACCAGTATGAGAAGATGTGTCATAAGAGGAATTGTTTAATTGTTTAATAAGATTGATGCGTGATGTATATATTTCAGAAATATTACTAGTAGATTCTGTCATTATAAAAGTTTATATTATGTATATAAAAATATAAATTTAAATTCAATTTTTAACATGTTTTGAAGATTTAAAACAGTGAAAAATATGATAAATTAATTTGTCGCTTTAATAATAAAAAAAGTTTTAACACCGCTGAACATTTAACTAAATATTAATTTTTTTAACATCACTAGATTTTTCTTTATCATCAGTAAAAGCATCACTATCGGTTTTAATAATTTTTATATCTGTGTTATCTGTAAGATCCGTAATATCTGGTTGAGAATCTAATATAGAACCATCAACTTTATCCTGTGATATTGATGTATTTTTAGATAATATAATATTTTCAGTATTTATATTTTTTGGTTTAATGGGGGGTGATAGTTTTAATGGGTCACCAAAATGTTTAATTTGTTCAATAGAGACATTTAAAATAGCAAATTTAAAGATTTGATTAGATAATTTATCAAATGTTTCTTGTATTTGACTACCGGAGGGTATCTGTGAAACATTATCATTAACTATTGTAGAAATAGTGATATTATTTTTACTGTGTGAATGGTCAATATTTTTAATAATCCATGGTTGATTATTTTGTGATGGTAAATAATAGACATTATCCCCAATATTAAATATGGTATGTTTTACAATTCGACTATCGCTGATATCATCGAATGGATTTGCTTTACTTTCAGGAACACCTTCGTCAAAAACATCATCATGTTTACTTTCAGGAACACCTTCGTCAAAAACATCATCATGTTTACTTTCAGGAACACCTTCGTCAAAATTATTATTATCTTTAAGAATGGGAGCATCTGGTTCTATAATTTTATGAAGTGGTATTTTCGTAGTGGATGATGAATAATTAGTAAGCGAATCAATATTATCAGAAGTTATAATACGCATTTGGATATTCATTGTAGTTAGTTCTTGACTGAGAAGTTTAAAAGCATATGGTATTTCAATAATACTGAATTCTTTTCCTAAATATGTAGCATAAGATATAGACCTAAAATTATTTAATAAATCAATAGGGTCAGCTTCTTTAGTTATATCGTTACTATTTTTTTCATTCGATATATCATTACCGAATGTAATTGGACCATCAACATAAGGACTATAATAAATATTTTTAAATTTATTATGGATAGCTATTGTGCCTGAATGATTGCATATAGCAACAGAGAATTTATCACCGCGGTCAACTAATGAGTTTTTCAAGAAGGAAGACATACCATGACAAAGAATAGCGTCTCTTTCCATTTCACCAACCCGTAGACCACCATCATTTGCTCTACCTTGGACGGTTTGGCGTGTTAAATTATCTCTGGGTCCCCCGGATCTATGATTAATTTTATCTTTAACCATATGTTTAAGGCGCATGTAATAAGTGGGTCCTATAAAAATGTCACTCTCAATTTGTTCACCGGTTAGTCCATCATATAATGTTTCATTACCTTGTGAATGATAACCTAAATCAGATAAAACAGATGAATAGTTTTGAACATTTGTATCATCGAATGCTGTGCAATTTGCGAAAGAGCCCAAATGGAGAGAAGCTTTTCCAGAAATAGTTTCTATTAATTGACCGATGGTCATTCTACTAGGTAATGCGTGTGGATTAATAATGATATCAGGTTTTATACCATCGGAAGTGAAAGGCATATTTTCTTCGGGAATAAGAAGACCAACAGTTCCTTTTTGACCACACCTGGAGCAAAATTTGTCACCAATTGCTGGTGTCCGTTCTTCTCTAATTCTAATTTTAGCAAGACGATGACCTTCATCATCATCAGATAAGAAAACTTTATCAACAATACCAAGTTGTCCTTTTTTAGTTTTAAGAGATTGACTATACATATTTTCATTTTCTTTAGTAACCTTACCTAATAATATAATTTTATCATGCATTATAGTTTCTTGTTTAATAACACCATGTTCATCAAGGTGGTGATATTCAAAACTAGGTAAAATATTTTTGATATTAGGTATATTTTCTATATTAGAGAATGTAGTTTGCGATGTTAGTATAGTGTTATTAGATGATGATTTTTCATAGTCTTCATATGTAGTAAAATAAGTTGTTCTGAATAGACCACGTTGAACAGAACCTTCGTTAAATAAAATAGAGTCTTCTACATTATATCCATTGTATGACATAATAGCTACAATGACATTTTCCCCATATGGGTGTTGTTCTTTGTTAATATACTTCATAAATTTTGATTTTACAATAGGAATTTGACCATAGTTAAGAATAACGCCCATTTTATCCATTCTAAATTGATAATTGGAACTATATAACGAAACCGCTTGTTTACTTTGTCCACAAGAGAATAGGTCACGTGGTAATTGATTATGATTAGGATAGACAATTTGGTTTCCCATAACACCAAAAATTAAAGAAGGATGAATTTCAATGTGAGTATATTTTTGTAGGTCTGTATCATAAATATTAACTAATGCGTTATTCATGATGGATGAATCAATAAAATCTACAATACCTTGTGATTTTTCAAGTTGTTTAATAGAAAGAGATTTTGAGAACAATTCTTGAATAGTAAAAACATGTTTATAATTGATATCATTATTAGTTTTTTCTAATGTTCCAGATACTATTTGATTCCATAATAATTTATTTATATTAGATAAAATGTTTGTTTTATTATAACTGGGCATATTATTCTCAATATAAAAAACCGGACGAATGAGACGTCCCGAATCACAATAACATTCAATAATATTGTCGTGAATATTAAATGTGATTGTTGCTAAGAGTGGAATTAGTCCATTACGTTTATGAATATTGAATATATTGACTAGTAATAATGGATTATGTGTTATACCAATCCAAGAGCCATTGACAAAAATTTTGGTTTGGTGGCAACATTCATGAAGGATAGTATCAGTTAGTAATATTAGTTCGGTATGATTAGTTTTAATCCAATCAACTATATCTTTTAATGGTGTTGAATTTGAAATTTTACAAGAAATAGCCAGATGTTTATGTAAACCAATATGTCCGCCGTCAGGTGTGTCAACTGGGTCAATAAAACCCCATTGAGATGAATGTAGTAATCTAGGAGCAACAACTTTTGCGGTGGGGTCAAGTGGTAAATTTATTTTTCTACAATGAGAAATAGCAGAGTTAAATGAAAGTCTATTTAAATCTTGTACAATACCCTCTTTTGTTGTATTTGGTTGAGAGCCCCATTGTCCTTTAAAAGCTTTATTGAATCCATCTTGTACATAAAAGCCTTGTTCTTTGAAAAAATCAGTATAATTATTTTTAATTAGATTTATAAAATTTTCATCATCATAAATAGCCGATTTTTCTTTATAATAATATTCATTGTCAAACTTTTTGAATATGTTACTTAACATAGTACGATAATGTTCACGAAATAAATCGTGTAATAATGAACCAGGAGTTTCTACACGTTTGTATAAAAAACTGTCGCGGTCAGTAGGTGGGTCAACCTGTTTAAAAACTCGAAGTAATTTAAAGACCATATTACCTAAAAATAAAGCTTTTTGTTTGAAGTGTAATTCACCCATATGTGGAATAAAGTAATTAGTTAAAATATCCATTGTATTAGGAATTGTTTTATGTTTGGTAAATGTAGATATAAATTTTAAAGCAAGGTCTTGTGTAAATATAAGATGTGAGTCATGAATAGATGGAGTAAATAAATCTACATAGTCATGATATTTATCGATGTCTAATAAACAATATGAAATAATTTCTTTATCTGTTATTACCCCTAGTGCACGAAAAACAATAAATAATGGAATAGGTTTTCTTACATTAGGAATATTGACAACTATATTTTCGTTTGTATATTTAGTATTAGGTCTTACAATACGTACAGCAGTGGTTCTTATTGGTTTTGAAGAGTCTTCAGAAACAGAACGTATTTCAGCACTATGACTATATTCATCATTATAATCATCTTTAATATAAAGTGAATTATTTGCGAATTGTTCTTGACACACAATAACTTTTTCTTTGCCATCAATTATAAAATAACCACCTTTATCATTAATACATTCACCCATAAAATATTTAGAATTATAAGGCAAATTGTTTAATAAACAAAAATTCGAATGTAACATAATAGGAAACTTACCTAAATTAATTTGTTCGAGTGTAATAGAAATATTTTGAATTGTATTATCTGTTTTTCGAATGATAAATTCTATATCAATATCATAGTATATATTAAAACCATACGTTTTGTTTTTTAATCTAGCTTCATTTGGGTATAGTAAATGTGTATATTCATTTTCATATAAAATAGGTTTCCCTATATATAACTTTGAACCATCTTTTCCTCCAAAAAACAATTCACATTTTAAATCATAATCAGTGAGTTCATTATTATATTTTTTATAAATATTTACAGGGTTATTATCGTTAAAAATTTGTTTAATGCTAGATGAAAAAAAATTGTTATATGAAGAAATATGATGTTCTACTAGAACATTACTATTAGATAGCATCTTATCAATAACATTCCAAGAAATTTTAGTGTGTGTATCTAAATCCATCAATATAATATATTTGTATTTTTATATCAAATTATTACATAAACCGATATCTTACTTAGTTAAATAAAATATTAAATAATATAAACTAGTGGCCATAGCAATAAAAGGAAGCAATATAACTAAAAACCAAGAAATTCCCTCGTAGTCTAGTTGTGCGAATGTTTCGATAATGGCCGACACTAAAAGTATTTCTAAAAATACGAAAATTGCTGAATTACTAGATAATGATATAGTTAATATAGAATAAATAATAGCTAAAGTAAAAAAGGATATGGTTGGGCTAGATATACCAGCTTCAATCAGTAGGTAAATAATACCAAAAGTTAAAATACCATAACCAACTAAATATGATGTATCTAATTTTAATTTAAACATTGTGTTATCAAACGCTGGATATCTATTAGTAATAGTAGTCTCGGTGGTTTCACTCATTTATATATAAATTATATATTTTAATTACGGAATTTCCACATGAGTTAAAAAGTGGCGTCTACAACAAATATTATATATAAATAATGTGTCTAGTGTGTCTGCTTCAATTGTTTTGTGGAAATTGTTTTTTTCTGCGTATTCATTTTTTTCTGTTGATGTTGAAGATTCTACGATATTTATATAATATCTATATTTATCTGCTAAAACATTACCACACGTAAAACATTTAACAGGAATCATACTTTTTTATGTATATTATATATAATATTAATCATTTATTTCATATTCAATTTTATAAGAATAAAAATCAAATTTAAATATAAATAATAAATACCATTAAGAATGAAATTAATTGTAGCAGTAGATAATAAATATGGTATAGGGAAAAATGATAAGATACCATGGTATTATAATGAAGATTTAAAATATTTTTCTAAGTTGACCAGAGGTGATGGGAATAATTGTGTTATTATGGGACGTAAAACATATGAAAGTATAGGTAGTGAGCTAAAAAACAGAAAAAATATTGTATTATCAAAAACTAAAAAGAATGAATCATCTAGTGATAATTTAATTATTTTTGATAATATAGATAAGATAAATCTCTATTTAAAAAACAATAATTTTGATAGCATATGGATTATTGGTGGAGAAAGTATTTATAGAGAGTATTTGAATAGAAGATTAATAACCGAGATATATATTACTAATATTTCGAGAAATTATGAATGTGATACATTTTTCCCAAACGAATTTATAGAATTTTTTAATGAAGATATAAATTATAAAGTTTCTTCTAAAGAAGAGATAACTTATAAAAAATATGTTTTATCCGTATAATGGATTATAGTCAATTTTGAGATTACAAAAGTGTACAGGATAATCTTTATAATTTTTTGGTTGGTATATATTACATTTTATAGCACACTTTAAAATAAATTTAAAATTTTCCCAAAATATATAAGTATGTCCTATCTCATCTGTTACAATATGTGATAGTTCATGTAGTGCTACAAACATTATTGTGTTATTATCAATAATATCATCTTCAAGACAAAAAGAAATTTGTTCGCCTTTATTTTTGCTATATGCGACATGTTTAGAAGATATAATTTCAGTTATAATAGTGGTATCAAGTAAATTTTTTTTAATATTCTTAGTAATATCATGGGTTGGGTGTGTTTTAATTAAATATTTTTTTAGTTTATCAAAATTTAGTTGAATAAGCTCTAAATATTCAAATTTTTTTTTATCACTATCATTATTAATACATATTGTTTGAGAGTTTACTTTTTTACAATTTTGGTAGTAATACAAATATATTACATAACAAATAATAAGTGTACCAAATAAAAATACAATGGAAGTCATTTAATATAATGTAGTAAAAAAAATTATTTACTACATAAATCTAAACCAGAAGATTTGTTATTTTGTGTTATAGTAGATATATTGAAAGGACCTGTTTCCATCATAGTAATTGGTGGATCTGAACGTAACTGTAAATTAGCATTACGTGTATCTCTTAGACTATTTTGTCCTATTAGGTCTTTTAATGAAGTACCAGCACTTGTTTTTATAAGTTCATTAGTATTATTTTTTGGTAATAAATCTATATTTAATGAAGAAGATGATGTTTTTACAGAAGACGATGGTGGTTGTATTTTTTTAGAATTTTCATAGGCTGATGGAAATTCAGAAATAGGTTCTTGTGTAGAGAATTTATTATTAAATGTTATAAATAAACCAAGAACAATAAAGAATAAACATATCCCACATACATCATAAGTTTTAATATTTGTATTCATTTTTCTGCATATTTTTGAGAAATCCATTTATTATACTATTATTAAACATAAAATAATTTGTAATTTCGCTAAATCTATATTTTATTATTTGAAAAGTTACTATGAAGATTCTTGGTTTGAAGAAATTGTTGTAAATTTAATCTTCGTTGGTTATATGCCTCAACTTTGTATAAATTCCAAATCTCTTCGTAAATTTCACGATGAGTTTTTAATTTGAATGGAAATACGTCTAAATGATTTGACTCAACATTTAGTGACACATCATTTATTTTATTATCTTCTTTCGTATTCCCATTACTATTATTGGGTTCTTCTTCATGTGATTCAGCATCATCTTGGTTTGGTTCTTCTTCATGTGATTCAGCATCATCTTGGTTTGGTTCTTCTTCATGTGATTCAGCATCATCTTGGTTTGGTTCTTCTTGTAAATCTTTATTAGATGTTATATTGGAAATAGCTCTAGTAATTTTATCATTATGAAACGTATAAGTTTGAGAGGTATTTAATGAATCTAAAATAAGAACTTGTATTAATTTAATTTCGATATTTATTGTTTTATCTGTTATTCTTAAACCTACAATTTCAAATATTGGAATTAATTCAGTATTAGGTAAAAGTAAATCATTAGAAATTAAATTATGATTTGAATCATAACAATTAAGAGATATGGTATCATTGAGTGTATTTTGTTGAATAAATGTCTTAAGTTTTATTCCGTTCTTATGAAAATGAATTGATGAAGAAAAAGCTTCGTCAACATCTTCTTCTGAAACATCATTTTCAAACCAATCATCCTTATTATATTGTAAAAGTGATTTTACTTTATTTTCTAAAGATTCAAAAAATTTGATAATTGTATTATTTTCGATAAAAATTAAATCACATAGATACTTATTTTTAACTTTTTTTATACCATATGAGCAAATACAAGACCCCGATTGTATAATGATTGGGTTTTCATCAAGTAAAATCCGTGTAAAAAAAGAATTATTATATAATTGATTAGGAATTCCTAAAGAAATTTTATTATAATCAATATTTTCTGTTTCCAATAAGATTGACATATAATAAATATTTTTAAAGGTTCTTTGCGAAAAACACGCAAAAAAATAAAACTAATAATTTATATGGTAAACGGAATAGTAAAAGAATTAATAGATTTTCTAAATAAGGATGAAATAAGAAATGATATCAAAGAAATAATTAGACCATTATTAGAGTTAATAATATTAGAGTTATATCCTTATATATATTATTTTGTTCTAATATTAATATTTCATATATCATTGACTTTGTATATAGTTTATATATTCAGTAAAAAAATTGAAAATTGAAATAATTCAAAAAGAACTTATATACAAATATAAGAATGTATAAGTTAAAGTTATTAGATTTCAAAGTTTACGATAAAGATATAGTAGAGCAGACTGAAGAAGATAATAATTCAGATGAACAAATTATATGTTTATATGAATATAAAAAAAAAAAAAATTTTACTATACAACTTTTTGGTATTAATGAAAAGAGAGAAACATATTCGGTATTGATTGAAAATTTTAAACCATATTTCTATGTAAAAATACCAAATATGTGGGGCGAAAATGAAAGAAGAAAATTTGAGCAATATATAAACAATCGACTAGGTAATATGCAAATAAAAGAGTCTGTTTTATCAAGGTTTAAAAAATTATATGGTTTTGATGGAGGTAAGAAACATAATTTTATTAAATTATTATTTGATAATCAAATAACATTTAATCGTGTGAAATCATTTTGGTTTCGTGATGGGATATTGATAAGTGGTGGTATTAAATTTAATAAGACTTTGGTTGAATTATATGAAGCACAAATCCCACCTTTGTTACGATTCTTTCATGAAAACGAAATAAGTCCATCGGGTTGGATATCTATTGATAATGAAAAAAGTGTTTTATTAGATTCAGTAACAAAAACAACATCTTGTGATTATGAAATAAAAACGGATTATGAAAATATAGTAGCTACAACAGAAGATAGTCATGTACCATATAAAATTTGTAGTTTTGATATCGAGGCAAGTAGTAGTCATGGAGATTTTCCGTTACCGGTAAAATCATATAAAAAATTGGCAAATGAAATATTAGAGTTTTCACAACGAAAAGTTTTGACAAACGAAGACTTTATTTATATAATAAAGTTAGCCTTTGGATATGAAAAAAATCAAAGTTATAATATTAGTAAGGTTTATATCAAAACAAGTATAGACGAAGAAAAATTATTGAATAAAACGCGTAAGATATTGGAAATAAACTTAAATGATGTATCAAGTGGAACTAAAAATCGTACTATGACTATTGAACAATTAATTTCAAAACAAAATCAAGATTATGATAGTGATGAAGAATATAATTCATTCATACGGTGTAATAATGATGAATTGAAAAAAATCGTGAATATTATTGATTTATTACAAAATAATGAAATTGTAAGAGAAATAAAAGCAGAAAAGTTGAACTATGTTCTAACTACTTATTTACCA
>Ga0209405_1002357_pt1 | contig 12432 bp, 9 predicted proteins | sample COGITO_mtgs_1105_6_FD_184803 | JGI IMG/M metagenome (GOLD analysis project Ga0209405, IMG submission 184803) | Pelagic marine microbial communities from North Sea - COGITO_mtgs_110516 (SPAdes) (version 2) | ecosystem: Environmental > Aquatic > Marine > Epipelagic ...
TTGACGCAATATAAAAAACAATCCCACCATCTCTATAATCACCTATTTGTGGTGGGTCTGTTATGTCACCGCCAGCTGCGTTTTTCCATCCCGATGCATAATTAACCTGAAGTTCTCCGTCGCCTGATGCACAATTGGTACAAAACACCATCAATCCCAATGCTGGGTTAACAATTTCAGCGCGTTGTAATGCCGTCATACGTGGAGGTAAAAAGCCTGCTGAGGTAGAAGTCACATCTAATGCCGAAGAGGTGTGTGGAGTTGCTATATTTATACCTACTTGTGCATAGCTGAGTGCTGTAAAAAGCATAAGTGCTATTAATGTGATTTTTTTCATGTTATTTTTTTATTATTTTAAAAGTTGAAATTTGGTTTTGAGTATTTTGTAAGTTTAATAAGTAAACCCCTGAAGGGAGGTCTATGACATCTAACGCTGTAGCGTTATTAGTTTCTAATATTTTTTGGCCTGCTGTGTTAAATAGTGTGGCTTTTTGAGCTGTGTTGGATACAATATGCAAAAAGTCTGTTGTAGGGTTTGGATAAACAGAAAGCCCTAATTCAAATGCATGATCTCCCAAACTTAATACCTGACAAGCTGTTTCATCTGCAACTAAAAAAGTATCAGGATCAATTTGCCAACTATCATTAGTTTCGGAAGGATTATCTACAAAAATACAGCTCAAATTAGGATTGTTTGTAGCAATAAAATAAGTAATGCTTGCATTATTTTCGTTTCTAATATCTAATGTTTCTAATTGATTATTATCAACACTCAAAATTTCCAAATTAGTGTTACTACTAAGATCTAAAGTTGTTAAATTATTTGAATTACAAGTCAAAATCTTTAAGGCAGGATTACTACTCACAATTAGTTCTGTTAATTGGTTATCATAACTAGCCAAAATCTCTAAGGCAGTATTACTACTCACAATTAGTTCTGTTAATTGGTTATCATAACTAGCCAAAATCTCTAAGGCAGTATTACTACTCACAATTAGCTCTGTTAATTCATTAGAATTACAAATCAACGTAATCAAGTTTGCATTACTACTGACATCTAAACTTGTTAATCCATTGTTATTACATTCCAAATACTCCAAAGCAGTATTTTGACTTACATCTAAACGTGTTAATTGATTATATTCGCATCTCAAATATTCCAAAGCCGTAAATCCTTCTATTCCTGTCAAATCTGAAATATTTAAACCTCCTAAATCTATACTTGTTACGCCATTAATATTTGCAGTTAATACTTGACCATCAATTTCCGAGTCTAGATTATAATCTATTAGGGCTTGTTCAAAATTAGCGTCTGGAATCGCTGTGATTGAAGGACAAGTACCCCAAACTGGTTTATTACTTTCAGATAATGGTGAGTCAGTACTGAAATCATCTGGCTCTGAAGCAATAGTTGTAACACACCAATTGGATATATCTTGATTGAATTCTGTTGCATAATAAAACATATAACCCATATTAGTCACACTACTCACATCCCAAGAACCTATATCTTCATTGAAAGATGATGCTTCTGCAAACATAGCATACATATTAGTAACACTACTCACATCCCAGTCTGAAATATCTTCATTAAAATTTTGTTTACCATCAAATAAAGAACTCATGTCTGTAATTAAAGAAACATCCCAAGTATTCATTGCTCCATAAGTTCCTGAGCCTTGTCCGGGTGGTACTGAACTATCTGTAGTAATTGTCCCATCAATCCAACCGTTCACGGCTGATTGTAATTCAGCTTTTGTTGTTGGTTGAAACAGATTGGAAGGAGCAACATCCGAAAGTCTCCAAATTCCATTACTATCTTGTGTTATGGAAGGAGTTGGATTGTATCCTAAATCTAGAGCAGCCGCTGCACCACTAAACATATCCGTAACAATCACTGCTTCACTATTTAATTGCCAGGTCCAAAGGTTTTTATTAAATAATACTGAATTCCAAAACATATAACTCATTTCAGTAACACTACTCACATCCCAAAAACTTATATCTTGATTAAAAGATAATGCTTGGTTAAACATATGACTCATGTTAGTAACACTGCTAACATCCCAATCATCTAAAGGTTGATTGAAAGCAGATGCTTGATAAAACATAGCTTCCATATTAGTAACACTACTCACATCCCATTCACTTATATCTTGATTGAATTCTGTTGCAGAATCAAACATACCATACATAGTTGTAACACTACTCACATCCCAAGAACTTATATCTTGATTGAAAGATGATGCTTCTTCAAACATATAACCCATATTAGTAACACTACTTGTATCCCAAGAACTTATATCTTGATTGAAAGATGATGCTTCATAAAACATAAAACTCATATTAGTCACATTACTCACATTCCAATTAGAAATATCTTCATTAAAATTTTGTTTACCATCAAATAAAGAACTCATATCTGTAATTAAAGAAACATCCCAAGTATTCATTGCTCCATAAGTTCCTGAGCCTTGTTCGGATGGTACTGGACTATCTGCAGTAATCGTCCCATCAATCCAACCGTTCACGGCTGATTGTAATTCAGCTTTTGTTGTTGGTTGAAACATATTAAGAGCAACATCCGAAAGTCTCCAAATTCCATTACTATCTTGTGTTATGGAAGGAGTTGGATTGTATCCAAACGCCAGAGCAGCCGTTGCTACATAAAACATATCCGTGACACTCACCTCACCACTTTTTAATTGCCAGGTCCAAAGGTTTTGATTAAATAATACTGCATTACTAAACATATAACCCATATCAGTCACACTACTCACATTCCAAGCACTAATATCTTGATTGAAAGATGATGCATATGTAAACATAGCATACATATCAGTCACACTACTCACATTCCAAGCACTAATATCTTGATTGAAAGCAATTGATCCCTCAAACATACCATACATAGTTGTAACACTACTCACATCCCAAGAACTGATATCCCCATTGAAAGTAACATTATCTTTAAAGGCTCCTATCATATCTGTTACTTGGCTTACATCCCAATCTGGCATTGCACCATATTCACTATCTGAACACATTCCATCCTCTGGATTGTTGGTTAAACAAGTATTTATTGCAGTAAGAAAATTAGCATCTGTAATTGGGGTTTTTGGACAAGTACCCCAAACTGGTTTATTACTCTCAGCCAATGGTGAATCATCTTCAATAAAAAAGAAAGGTTCTGAAGTAATATTTGTAACACACCAATCGGATATATCTTGGTTGAAATCACAACCATAAAACATATAACTCATATCCGTCACATTACTCACATCCCAAGAACTTATATCTTGATTGAAAGCAATTGATCCCTCAAACATCTCAGCCATATTAGTCACACTACTCACATCCCAAGAACCTATATCTTCATTGAAAAATGATAAATAAGAAAAAATACCCGTCATACTAGTAACACTACTTGTATCCCAATCGGAGATATGACCAAAATATGGAGTATGATTGGTATCTGTAAATTCAGAAGAATTAGGGTCTGAAACCCAAAGGTCTACCGCTGTTTGAATATTAGTGTTTGTAATGGGGGTGTTTTGACTAAAGCAAAAAGAAGTGGCTAGTAATAAAACAAATTGTAACTTTAACATAGGTTATTTTTGAAAATAATTTTCAAAAATAACCTATTGGAAATCCACACACATTGATCCGGGTTAAGAAATAAATACTATTTTTTAGGAATTTCGTTTCCGAATTCGACTTAATCCTTCAGGTGTCATTCCTAAATAGGAAGCTATCATATATTGAGGTACTCTTTGAAGAAAGTTAGGCCTCTTATTTATTAATTCCAAATAACGCTCCTCGGGAGAATTAAGAAAGAATGATTCGTATTTTCCTGAAACTTCCATGTACAAATTCTCAACTATTTTTCTGCTAAGTACTTGAACTTTAGGAAGTTTTTCATAAAGCATTAAAAGATCATTTCGGTGTATAAGTGTAACTGAGCAGTCTTCCAGAGCTTGAATATAAAATTTAGACTTATTCTCTAAAAGAAAACATGGGTAGTTAGAAATAAATTCATTGGGGAAAAAAAACCCTCGTATATGCTCAACACCACCAATTAAGTAATAGAAATTAAAAAAACCTTTGTCTACAAATCCAACATGGTTACAATAGTCGTTTTCTTTTAAAAAGTAGTCCCCTTTTTTGTACTGTTTTGTGACAAGAGATGCTGATAAGACCAACCATTCTTCTTCTGTTAAATTTACAAAATTAGTTAATAAGGCTTTAATGTTAACATTCATCATTTTAATTAGTCAATTGGTTTTTTTCAAATGTAAGTCTAATGATTGAATTCTAAGACAAAAAGCAAGGGCTGTTTTTGGGTAAACCCATTACAGCATACCAATTATAAAGTCTTGGTTTTTTGGAGTCATTATTATAATAAGCCCAAGCACCTGTGATTAGGCTTTCCCGCTGAGTTGGATCATTAACTTGTGGAATGGGGTTACCATCTTTGTATGAGACCATCTGGGCGTTTTCTATTTATTTTTTCCAAATCCTCACCAAAATAGTTCGATTTCAGTCCCTTTGGCTCCACGGCATTATTCCCTAAAATAAAATTTATTTTAGGGAATATTTTTTTGATTATCTTTCGCCAAGCTTTTTAAACTAAATATGAAAAAAACATCTTTATTATTTATAATGCTTCTTTCTATCTTGAGTTCATGTCTAAAAGATAATGACATTCAACCAAGCGACACTAATTTATTTGTTGCTTCGGAAGTAAATAGAACGGTAACACAAATTGCGTTGGTTGATGAAATGACTATCGATGTTGACGTCTTTAATGCAACCTTAGAGTTGGACTTTTATAGGAATGAAGCCTATGAAGCTGGATTGTCCAATGAGTCCAGTCCTGAATATTATACTTTCATGGTTATAAATCCCGATAACAACCCTAATGCATCTGCGCCGCTTTGGATTTATCTACATGGTGGTGCTCAAGGATATTTTGATGAACAAGGTGTATATCAAACAAACCCTAATCAAGATGAACATTCCTTTAATCATGAAGAATCGTTTGATGATCTCTGGCAGACTATCACTATTCGAACCATTGCAAATGGCCAATTAGAAGACAACACTTTAAAAAGGCGGATAGAGGAAGGTTACAGAATACTTGTGGTTTCATATAGCGACCATGATTGGTATTCTGGATTTGGAACAACCTATCCAAATAATCCAGCTAATCCTAATGCACAAGTAAACGGATTACAAGCCACAATGGCTGCAATTGATTATACAGCTGACAACTATCCAACAACTCATGCTTGGCTTCATGGCACCAGTGCTGGCGCAGTAGGTGTATGGTCTGCTGCACTTAGTTATGAGCAGGAAGGAAGACCAATTACTGGGCTTATCGGAGATTCTGGAGCTGTTGTAGAAAATTTTAATGCAATATTAGATGCCTATCTGGAATCAGGACAGCTTAATTATGATGCATCATGGAGACCAGAAGGACTTGAAGAGAAAGTTGGTTACTTTGCAAATTTAAATAACCAGGCTCATCCAGTAGCTCAAATAAAAGAATTTAACTTCAGGGCAACACCTGGAATTTGGATTACAGGTCTTTCAGATCCTGCTTTTGCTGCTCATCTTCCAACAATTGGAGAGGCAGTTGATGCTGGGTTTGACAACAACCCTGAATATATCATGAGTGGATTAAATACAGCTATTAATGGGCAAATTGGTTCACCTCATGAATTACATTTCTTACCAAATACAGGACATGTACCAACTAATGATGAAGGTCCGGCTAATAATTTAGTTAATAATTTCATTGATAAAGTACTGGCTTCGAATCCACCACCTTTTGGTCTGTGATAAAATAACAACACTAGCGCTAACAATTGATTTGACAGAACAGCTCCTTCGTCAAAACTCTGCATATCATTATACATCGTAAAATATTGACTCATAATTATTAAATTTTAACAAATCCTCCCCAAAAAAGTTCGACTTCACTCCTCTTGACTCCACTTTTTATTCCTAAGAATAATGTTTTGTTCTTGGGAATAATTTTTGTTGTCAGCTTATATACTTAAGTAAAGTACTTTTTTCTATAAATTTATTGTCTTCAAAAATATATTCTTTAGCAATTTTTAACCCAGCCAAATTTGGTCCAGAGCTCTCAAATACATGAAGGGTTTTATCATCAATTTCCAAAAAATAAATTCCATAACTACAAACCGATTCTTTTAGTTTAGTTGATTCCCCAAGCCTAGGAACTCTTCTTGGTTTTTCAGGTTTTCGCTTATTTGATCTAAAATCCCAATGAAACAAGCCTAAAATTGTAATATCTTTTATTACATCCATTTTGTATTGTGCTAACCATTTGGTCATTAATGGTGTTATAAAAGCTGGTAATTCAACTTCTAAATTCATTATACTAAAGACTTTAAATGTTCATAAATCATTACCATTGCTAAAGTGTCAAGCTCACAATAGCGTTTTAGGGATTTAGAAATTTCCTCCCTTTCCTGTTTGGTCATATCGGTGTATTGAATCTTTCCATAAGCTGTTAATGCTGCACCACCGTCATTAATATTTTCTAATTCAGATAAGGTATCATTGATTTGGTCTTGAGTCATATTTTCATAAAGTGGAGGCAATAAGTCATAGGGATTAATTATTTCGTCGTTTTGTTTTTGTAACCAAACTTGTTTGGATTTAAAGTTTTTACTACTGACTCCGATTGCCTTAATAGATTTACTATACTTATTTTGAATAAATTCACTTGATTTTAAAACTGCTGGCAGTACTTGTTTAATGGAATTAGAACCTTTTGTGTGTGGATTGTAATAATACTTTTTAATAACCGCACAAAGATCAACCATATCTCGTGTTCCATTTCCTGAAAGGCGGGTTGGCACCTCCCACGGATCTGGGTGTTTATCTTTAGGGTGGCTTATGGTTTCTATAAAAGAAACAAGCTCATTTTTAAAGGGATAATCACTGGATTTAAGCTGGTCTCTTATAGCATTAAGAATAGTGTTTTCGTGAGTTGAATATTTAAAAATAGTACCCTCATCATGAATTAGCGCATCTAATAAATGTTGTGAAAATATAAAATTTGGAAATTCCCCAGGTGTAGTGTTGATGTATTCATTGGCATGTTCTATACGACCATCTTCGTAATATATATGATGTGAAAACTGAAAGGCTATCTGTTCATAAGGTTTACGACCCTCATGAAAAGGTAAGGGTACTGTAGAGGTTTCAAAATCAATAAAATGATATGGATACACCCAGGTGGCCATTTCGGCTCTTAATCCTTCAATATCTATGAATTCGGAGGTGTCTTTGTCTCGTTCTTTTTCTATTTGCAACCATTGCCGCTCTGTACGGCTGAGTTTTCCAGCCGCTTCTTTATATTTGATATCTTCAGGAGTTAGCTGAGATTTAAATAATAATCCTTGTGCCATTAATTTTGGATCTTTTAAATCCCAAACATTAAAAATATTAGAAGTATTAAAATCAGTAGCTGTCCAATTATATTGTGTTTTAAAACAATGTTCAAAACCAGATTTTTTTTGTGGTGTCGTTTCTGAATAATCTACCTTATACTCACACTTCTTACAGGATGAGAATTGTGCAGGCCAATTAGGGTAATAATTGTTTATGCGAACATCTCGTAACAAATCTATGGCTTCATAAAAATTTAAATTATCGTAATACAAAAATTTCCCAGAATGAATTTTTGAAACTACCTCAGATAAATCTTCTCGATACAATAAGTTTTCCCCTAATTGGCTTTTATGATCCACTAAAACATCAACACCTGTTCTTTTATTGGTCTTTTGTTTTACTCTAAAAAATTGATTTAGCCCATCTATCGTGGCTACTTTTGATTTATCAACTAAACATAGGTAAGGGATTATTTTATAATCTGGCAAACATAATTTTGCAACATAGGTTTGAAAAGCTAAATCAAACAGATAAGGTTTCCAACCACTCACAAGTTTTCCTTTTTTACCAATAAAATTATAATCATTACTAGAATCAATAGATTTAGCTTTGACTTCTATGAGCTTGATATTAGATCCGTTTTTTACCAATATATCGGTTCTTATAAATAAATCATCAACATAGAAAGCAGCCTCATAAATAACTACATTTTCTAGTTTTAATAGCTCAGAAGTTTGATCTGCTAAATCTTGGTAATCATAGTTTTCTCGGTCTTCAGGATCTTCAATTAAGATACCTCCAGGATATTGTAAACGAGCATACTCCTCTATTTGAAAACCACCACTTGCTAGGGCTTGTAAAAAAGAGTCTTCATTTTTCTTATTTAGATAGACTTCTTTGCTATTTGAAAAATAGAGTTTGTTGGGGCATTCTAAGCCTTGTTTAAATCTTGATTTGGAAAGTGCTCTCATAACAAATAATTTAAAACTGCTAGCCAATTAGGGTATGCCTCAGAACCAAAATGAATCCATTCACCCTGAAAATTCTCGGCTCCGTTGTTGGGTCTATCATCAATCAAAATATCACCCATTACTAGGTCCTTTCGATGCGTTAAGATCAATCTTCTGTTAATTTTATCTCCAAATTGTTCTTCAATCCATAAACGCTTATCGGTCCAAGCCGACGGATTGTTCCAAGGAGCTGTACTTAGGAAATATACGTCATATTTCGGAGATTTTAGTAACTTTTCAACCGATTTAATTGCAGCATCTATGGGTTTTAAATGTCTAAAAAGACCTGGGATAGTATCGGGGTCTTTATCGTAAGGTGGTTGATACCTAAGCGGATGAGCGTTCATAGCAGTTGCAAAATCTGCAACGACACCATCAAGGTCTATAAATAAATTTTTTTTAATAATATTATCTTTATAATAATTGTCTTGATTTTTTAGCAAGATTCTCCAAAGCAATATTATTCCAATCGAAATTTCCAATGCCAAAAGTAAAAATAATAATTTTTTTACCTTTTATTTCCAACTCATATTTAACTACTTCAGATTTTCTTGTTTTTGACACCTGATTTTTTGTTTTATATGGAATATTAAATGTTTTGTTTTCTAGCTTTTTTATTTCATGATTATTTTTATTAACATAAAATTTTCCAGCACTTTTATTAAAAAAAAACAAACCCTTAATTGCTTTGTGTCTTGAAATAAGCGTATTAAATTCTTTTAGTATTTTGCGATCAAAACCTTTTAAACTTTCCTTTTTTAAATCTTTTTCAAATGATTTTTGACTAATTCTCCAAATAGGGAAAAGATCCATGAATTGATATTTATCTATTCCTAAAGCTTCAACAAATATTTTATGTTTTTCAAAATGTTTATGGTATTCATGAGCTAATTTTTGAAGAAATAAAATGTCATCGTCATTATTTTCATCGCTAAGAAACTCATCATAGTTTTTTTGATCATTCAAATAATTATACCCATCAATTTTATTGACTATCTTCTCTGTTTTTTTTAAAATATCATCTTTTGTTAATTTTAGTTTTTTAATAAGTAATTTATAATCATCTTCCTTCGCGTTATTTAGTGCTTTACCCAATGCCACATATGAATTTGAGGGATTGATTCCTAAAACAAGATATTCTGTATCACCTTTCAATGTATCAAATGCCCATCTTATACCTGGAAAAAATGTTTTTTTTGAATTAAAAGAATTATAAATTTCAATAATATTTTTCTTGTAAATCTCCATATTGTAATATTTCGTTAAAATTATTCGGGAAGTATATTTTTATCTCCCTCTTCAAATATTAGACATCCATTATCTAGTATTATTCCAGAACTAACTTCCTCTTGTAGCATTTCTATTTTATCCTTAGGAACTGCAGCTTCATAAAGCATGTTTTCTTGAGATGCTTCATTAAGGTACCTTTTAACAAATTCTAACCGCATATTGTATAGCTTTTCTGAAATTTCATTAGAATCATAGCCAAAATCCTCAAATGATTCATATTTTTCTATCCATTCTCCCTCTTCATCTGTAAATTCATCAAAATCCCAAGGTGAGCCGTTTGACCCTCTAACATTAGTTTTGATATCACAAAAGTAATAGGTGTCAATAACTCCATCTCCATCGTTATCTAAATGAAAAGAAAGAGTGTATTTCCCATTTGTTAGCGCAACAATAGAATTACAAATTTTATAGTCTTCACCGCTATTTTCATTATTGAACGTTTTAATATAGGTGTATGATTTCATAGAATTCTATTTATAATTCTTGCATTACTTCTTTAAACAAATCTTCATCTACACTGAATCTTGAATCTGACATATAATCTGTAATATAATCTTCACAATCATCTTTATCATCTTCATTTATATCCAACATTTCACAACACTTATTTAACATATTTTCATCATCTTCATCAAAATTTACAATGGGACTAAGATCAATTTCTCCTATCCTTGTTACAACTAGAATAGGATCATTCTCCCACCAATCAAAACCGTCTTGCTTCATATCCTCTATGGTGTATCCATATTCATCTCCAGAAGGGTATGAGTTAGTTAGAAACTCATGATATATTTCTCTTATAAACTCTTTAAATAAATGATAATTGGTTAGAGTAATAAAATCATCAGAGTAAAAATTATCCAGCAAAGCATCATACATGTTTTTAACCTCAGAGTCTTCTCTATTAACATCAAAATTCTTTATAGTACATATAAGTTCCTGATTGCCTTTTCTAAGTTCAATATCAACGCTTAAATCTTTACTTGATGGTTTAGTCATTTTTGATTTTTCTGTATCTACTTTTTCAATTGAATTATCCTTTCCCACTGGCACAGAGTATTGCAAAGATTTATTTTTTTGTATATGATTATAAATTTGAAAAATTTCATCAGGCTTAGCAATTGCTTCACCTAATACCTCCCCACTTACTCCATCTGGCAACTCTCCATCATATAAGTCTTCAAATCCTGTGTGACAAGCAATTTGCCATCTAAAAGCGTCATCATCTAGCCAATTATCCTCATATTTATCGCCCGCAGAAATAGTAAATGCACCATCATAAGATTTATCCTCTGAATAGAATTCATTAATCATAACTTTCCATGTATTAAACCAACGACGACAGTCATCATCTTGCTCTTTCCTGCCCACAACTACTCTATCTTGCATATCGAGAGTAATCTCAAATTTCTCATAATCCTCTAATTCTGGACTGTTTTCTAAGTAATAGACTAAATATCTTCCCCATTCAGCTTTATAATTATGGAAAAGATTATCAGGAATTTTCATTGTAGGAAAGTCGTAAATAATTTCTGCCACTTCTTGATTATTATTATTCGTTTCAGTAATATCAGTTGAAGAATCATCCTTCTCAACTATCTCAGATTGCTCCATTGAAACTTTATATTTCAATTTCTTAGCCAAGCTTAAAAATGCATCCATATTTTTAGAACCCCATTGGTTAGAAACCACTACTTCAACACCAAACTTAATTTTTAATGGCATTTTGGTGTTAAATCGCTTAGGGTCCTCCACTTTTGCCGCTTTTCTAATAAATCCCTTACTTCCTTGAATTTCATCTTTAAAAACAGAGCTCAATTTATCAAAAGAAGGTTTATTCTCTTCTACATAATCTTTTACAATTTCAAAAACCAATTGTCTTTTGTTCAAATTCTCTCCTAAATCTTTTACTGTGTATTTTGTATAGTCTCTTGCCATTTTAATGATATTTATTTAAGTTGATTGTAAAACCTCCGGTTTTTTTGCGCCAGAGTTATATTATTAATTTTTTAATGACAACAATTTAAGGATTTAAAAGCTTATATTTGGTTCATAATTGGTTCATTAATAATATTTATTTTGATTGATATTTTAAAAAAGGAAATTGAAAAAAAAATTGGAAAAAAAGTAACCAATAGAGGAGATTGTGAATTGGTCTCCAATGTTATTTTAGAGACTCTTGAGGAAGAAATTAGTTATAGTACCATTAGACGATTATACGGGCTTGTTAATGAGACAAAACCAAATAACAAAACATTAGATACCTTATCCAAATTTATAGGCTATAAAAATTATATTCATTTTTCTCAAAATTACAGTTACAAACGAAAAATTGATCTAAATGATATTATTTACAAAATGGTTTCAGAAAACGATTCAGAGGAAATCATCAACCTTGTAAATAAAACAAAGAAAGGTTCTGAAGATTTTATAAGTATGGTTATAATTTTAATACGTGAATTATGGCATAACGGAAATTATAATTTAATAAACAAAATATTCAGATTAAAAGCACTTAATTTTAATTCGTTTTCCTATTATGAGGTGCTTAAACTGGGAAATTCTATTGGATTATTAATTCGAAAAAAATCAAAAATAGCCCCGATTCTTTTAAATAATATTAATTTTTTAGAATGTGTATTTTTAATTTTCGTAGACTATTCAAACTTGAATACATATTATGGGGATTCGTTAAAAATCATCA
>Ga0209405_1002377_pt1 | contig 12370 bp, 9 predicted proteins | sample COGITO_mtgs_1105_6_FD_184803 | JGI IMG/M metagenome (GOLD analysis project Ga0209405, IMG submission 184803) | Pelagic marine microbial communities from North Sea - COGITO_mtgs_110516 (SPAdes) (version 2) | ecosystem: Environmental > Aquatic > Marine > Epipelagic ...
GTGTCACCATTGACCAGTAAATGCGCGACAGCCCAGATCGAGAAACCGGTTAGCTGCGGGTGGCGCACCTTTGTGCCCAACCAGATTTTGGCGCCTTGGGCGGCACTGGCGGCATAGAAATAGAAAGCGACAACCATTAACAGGTTGTTAATCCCCACCCACATCGGGTCACGGCCCCAGTAAACCGCGCCATCGGCGTCACGATAGCCCAGCACCATCAGCAGAACGCTGATTAGTATGGTGACTGCCATGATTGGATAGCCTTTTGCACCCAACGATTGACGTACACCTGGGGCAAGCCGTTTAAACAAATGCGCCGCCCACCAGAGGGCAACACCTGCGATAAGTAATTTCATGTGGTCTCCAATGCAGCGATAGCGTCCGCTTTCGCCAACGTCGCGCGGGCGGTCACGATATGCAAGTTCTCAACGATGCGGCCATCAACGACGGCCACGCCCTGCCCTTCGGCCTCGGCCGCTTCAAAGGCTGCGATCTGGCGGCGGGCCAAATCAACCTCATCCTCGGTTGGCCCAAAAGCGGCGTTGGCAATCGCGACCTGAGCGGGGTGGATCAAGGTTTTGCCATCGAAACCCATGTCACGACCTTCTTCGCATTCGGCGCGTAACCCGTCTTCATCCTTGAAAGCATTATAGACGCCGTCCAATGCAACAATCCCCGCAGCCTTCGCTGCCAGCAGACAATGTTGTAACGACATCATCAACGCGGCACGCGTGCGTGAATTCAGATCCTTGGCCAGATCATTCGTGCCCAGCACAAATCCGGCAATGCGCGGATGCGCGGCAATGCTTGCGGCATTCAGTATACCTTGAGGCGTTTCCATCATCGCCCAGATCGGCAAGTCTGGAACCAAGGCGGCGAGTGCGTCAACATCAGCAGGATCATTCACCTTAGGCAGCAGAATGGCATCGCAATTCATTGCCGCAACGGCGGCTGCATCCGCCGCACCCCATTCCGTATCCAGCCCGTTGATCCGCACGATCCTTAAACGCGCGCCGTACCCGTCATCGGCCAAAGCGGCATAAAGCGTATCACGTGCTGCGACCTTTGCATCCGGCGAAACCGCATCTTCCAGATCAAAGAGAATGACATCAACAGGAAGGCCGCGTGCCTTATCCAGAGCCCGGTCCTTTGACCCGGGAATATACAGGGCGGAGCGGTATGGGCGATCATGCATCGAATCTTCCTCGCAATATTGTTGCGCGGAGAACGCCAGATTATGACACATCATTCAAGGTTAAATTGCCGCAACGCAGCGACAAACCCCATCGTTACGGTGTGTTAACCAATTTCGCGTAAGTTCCCCTGACAATTTGATCCACTTGCAGGCTCGCCGCGTTCCGCCGCGACTGCGACGCAAAAGGGGAACCAAATGAGACGAACACTTTTTCTGATGTCCTTCGGGATTGGCGCAGTGATGCTGGCCGCACAGCAGACGCAAGCGCAGGACGCAAATTGCGCCGACCATGCCACAGTGGTTGAACGGCTGGGCGAGCATTATGGTGAAAGCCGCCAATCCATCGGGTTGGGCAGTGATAATTCGGTGGTCGAGGTGTTCGCCTCAATGGACACAGGCTCATGGACCATCACGGTCACACGGCCCGGCGGGCCCACCTGTCTGGTCGCAGCGGGCCAAGCCTATCAATACGTCAACGAGCCATTGGCGAATTTCGACAGCCGAAGCTGAAAACCAGCTGTCCGGCTTACGCCAAAGCAACCCAGATAAGCCGGACACCTGTAACCAAAAGCAAGACATATGTGAGCCCGAAGAACAGTCGCTCTGGCACCAGATGGTGCGCCTTAACGCCGATCCATGCGCCCACCAAAGCAAACGGGGCAAGGAACAGGCTGCCCATGATCGTGTCCCAACTAAAGATGCCTATAAACGCATAAGGCACAACCTTCATCCAGTTTACCGCCCAGAAGACAACGACCGTGGTCGCCTGAAACGCCGTCTTGCTCAGGCCCTGTGAAAGCAGGAAAACAGCAGATGGCGGCCCTCCCGCATGGCTTACGAAGCTGGTAAAGCCACTGACCATGCCTGCAATCCACGCGAACGGTGCTGAAAATGGCATCGTCTTGACCGTCAGCCAACCCAGCGCTCGCGACCACTGGAACGCGACGAACGCCAGGCAAATCACCCCGATCAGCAAGCGGAACACATCCGCATCCACCGATGCATAAAGCCAAGCGGCAATGATGCACCCCGGAACTGCGCCGATCATCAGCCCCTTGGCAGATGGCCAATGCCATTTACCCCAATAGGGTTTCAATGTCGCCGCATCCACCAGCATGAAGAGCGGCAGAACAATCCCCAAAGCAGCACCAGGAGGGACGACCAACGCAAGAATCGCCCCTGCAACGAAAGCAGCACCAGATCCGAATCCGCCCTTTGAAATACCGCCAAAAATGATTGCCGGAACGCCCACCGCGAAAAATTGCCATCCAAACTCAATCACTTGACGGTTCCGAAAACTGCTGCATTCACCTTTCGTTAGAGGTTTGCGTGACCCTTGGCCACTCCATTCAGGGTCATGCCGCGATGCAGCACTCTTGCGCAAATGGGTACAAACGCTTACCCAAACGCCGAAACCAAATCACCAAAGGACCTGTTTCAATGGCCAGACCCAAGATTGCCCTTATCGGCGCCGGACAAATCGGCGGCACGCTCGCGCACCTCGCAGCTGTCAAAGAACTCGGCGATGTAGTGCTCTTCGATATCGCAGAAGGCATCCCCCAAGGTAAGGCGCTTGATATCGCCGAATCCGGCCCAGCGGCCAAATTCGACGGCAGCTTCAAAGGCGCAAACAGCTACGAAGACATCGCTGGCGCAGACGTTTGCATCGTGACAGCCGGTGTTGCACGCAAGCCGGGCATGTCCCGTGATGACCTGTTGGGCATCAACCTCAAGGTTATGAAATCCGTTGGCGAAGGCATCGCAGCCCATGCGCCAAATGCCTTCGTTATCTGCATCACCAACCCGCTGGACGCGATGGTATGGGCGCTGCGCGAATTTTCCGGCCTGCCCCACCACATGGTTTGCGGCATGGCTGGTGTTCTGGACAGCGCACGCTTCCGTCACTTCCTTGCCGAAGAATTCAACGTGTCCATGCGCGATGTCACAGCATTCGTTCTAGGCGGCCACGGCGACACGATGGTGCCGCTGACGCGTTATTCCACAGTTGCAGGCATCCCATTGCCTGATCTCGTGGACATGGGCTGGACCACACAAGAGAAACTCGACGCAATCGTGCAGCGCACACGTGATGGCGGTGCGGAAATCGTTGGCCTGCTGAAAACCGGCTCTGCCTTCTATGCACCAGCCACATCCGGCATCGAGATGGCCGAAGCCTACCTCAAAGACCAAAAGCGCCTGCTGCCGTGTGCGGCACATGTTGATGGCGCTTATGGTCTCGACGGTTTCTATGTTGGTGTACCAACCGTAATCGGTGCAGGCGGCATCGAACGTGTGGTCGAGATCAAGATGAACAAGGACGAGCAAGCGATGTTCGATAAATCAGTCGACGCCGTCAAAGGCCTTGTTGAAGCTTGCAAAGGCATCGACGACAGCCTGACCTAAACAGATTAAAGAAGGGTGCTTCATTGGCATCCTTCTTTTTTACCTATTGACTGAACATTGTTCATGAATTAAGTTCATGATAATACAGAGGAGTACTCCCATGCGTTTCCCAGCCGCCATTACGATAGCCAGCATCACGCTGGCCACCACAGCCACCGCCGAAACTGACTATTCCGCGATGATCGCGCAGACAGGCCTTTCCGCGACAGAGGCCAGTCTGTCCACCCTACCAGACCAAACACCATCCGACATGTTCGCACTTGGGGGTGTCCGGTTTCTGGGCGCAGTCGAGGGCGCCTTGCAACAGCTCTACGCCACCCAAATCAACCGCGAGATGGCGGAAATGAGCGACCTGCCCTTTCTGCGCTTACCGCTGCCGCCAAACCCCAATGCGGTTCCTTTCCAGCCCGACGTGATAGCAGGTACATTCGCAGCCGCCCTTGATGATCTAGAAGGCAGCCTCTCAGCGCTCGACACGATCACTGATGCTGACAGCGTCAGTGTCACCATCAACACCGCTGATCTATGGTTCGACATCAATGCAAACGGCACGCGCGAAGCGGGCGAAGGGATGCTAGAGGTCGCCGCCTCGCAGTTAAACCGCCGCCTTGATGGCACACTCACTGCGCCTGTGGTGCGCTTTGATACCTCAGATGCCGCGTGGCTGTCAGCCTATGCGCATCTTCTGTCAGGGGTCAGCGAAACCATCCTCGCACTCGATCCAACATCCGCCATTCAGCGTGTGACAGAGAGCGCCGCCGCAATGGAAGCCCTGAACGATGGAGGGCGTCAGATGATCTTTATGCCCGAAGAGGACACTTGGATTGATGTAATTGCGATGTTCGTTCATGCCATCGAAGGCCAGCCCGATGTAGAACGCTCGCGCAACGCGCACGCCCATTTCCTTGGGATGATTGCTGACAATCAAACCTTTTGGTCACGCGTCGCGACCGAGACGGACAATAAACTGGAATGGATTCCCAACCCCAACCAGACCAGCGTTCTACCGCTTGAGTTCCCTGCAGACATAGGCAGTCAATGGCGCATGGTTCTGGCCGAAGCCGAGGCGGTGTTGAAAGGCGATCTGCTGATCCCGCACTGGCGGTTGGGCAACGGCGCGGGCATCAATTTGGCCAAAGCCATGCAAGACCCGCCCGAGATCGACGTCATTGCAATCATTCAAGGTGAAGGCGTGCTGCCATACCTTGAAGAAGGGACGCGGATGTCAGGCCGCAGCCTGACCCAGTTTCAACGCATGTTGGGCGGCGATGCCGGGCTCTACATGATCATCTTCAACTAAGGCACATAGGTCCGTCATCATTCACCGCGCAGGTAAGACAACACATGCGCCTTCTTGTGCCGCAGCCAAGCATCAACAGCTTGCGGCGCAAGATCGACAGATTGATCCGGAAAGTACTGCTGAAGTGCGGCAGAAGGATCAAATGCCGGGACCGCCCAAAGGCCATAGCGCTTCAGCAACGCAATCCTTGCATCATCGGGACATTTCAAGCGATGATACAACGCGGCCCCGCCATCGGGGTCAGCGATAAGCGCATCCGCCTGTCGGTGCCTGTGCTTTGACGGTGGCATCCCGTCGTTTTCGGCCAAAGCATGGATCATGCGCGACAACTTGAAAACCCAATGGGCCGCGGTCAGCCCTTCGAAATGCAGCAGCTCAAGAGCATCCGTCTGCGCTTGCTCCACTACGACATCCGCATCACTCTGCGAAGGATGGGGGCGGTGGATCGACATCTGCAATAATCGGCCGCGCCGCACAAATGCTTTTCCTTGCGCATGTCCCGTTAGGCCGCGATAGGTCAGGTCGTAATCAGGGCCGAAAATCGTACGCCCCGTCTTATGGGGCTCCCGATAGGGGCGACGAAACGCGCCGTCAAAAATGCTTTCTTCTGCGGGACCATTGCGTTCAGCGACAGGCAAAACCAAGCAATCCGTCTGATCTAATGCCCCCGCCAATACGGACTGCACTGAAACGCCTGCCCAGACAAATTCATCTGCATCGCAGTGCAATATCCAATCCGTCTTTGCCCGAGCATCGGCATCGCGCGCATTGCGCACCTGCCGAACCTCGTGTCGGCGCGGGCGGCTTTTACCAACCCTAAGCCAATGCGCCGCATCGCATCCCACCACGGTGACTTGCGCAAGATGCGCTAAAATGCTCTGCACCGGATCATTTGGGCGATCACAATAGATGAACACTTGTGATGCACCCAACGCCAGATGCCATGCGACAAACGCCTGCACCACGGCAGGCGGTTCATCGACGGTCGCTACGACAGCCCAAGTTGGTAGGTTCTTCACCATGACACCTTTGCTATCATTATCACGAATCTTTAAAAAGCTGGATAAAGTAGACTAAAATCAAAGAATGAAGCTATTTGTGATCACACCAAAAATTGCTGTGATCACAAATGTGCGAATTTCTGCCCTTTTGGCACTTTTCCCTTAGAACCCCTGATTTTTCTATGTTTAGCTGCAAGCAACCGTAGCCAAATTGGAATTGTCTTATGAACATTCACGAATATCAGGCCAAAGCTTTGTTGCGCAGTTATGGCGCCCCCGTCTCTGACGGACGCCCTGTCACTCGCGCCGAAGATGCCAAAACTGCCGCTGGCGAAATGGACGGACCCCTTTGGGTCGTCAAGGCGCAGATCCACGCGGGCGGACGCGGCAAAGGCAAATTCAAAGAGGCCGACGCAGGCGAAGCAGGCGGTGTACGCCTCGCCAAGTCAGTTGAAGAAGCGGCGCAAGAAGCCAAGAAAATGCTGGGCCGTACATTGGTCACGCACCAAACCGGCCCTGCAGGCAAACAGGTGAACCGCATCTACATCGAAGACGGTTCCGGCATTGAAACAGAAATGTACCTTGCCCTGCTGGTTGATCGCCAGACAAGCCGCATCGGTTTTGTCGTCTCGACCGAAGGCGGCATGGACATCGAAGAAGTCGCCGAAAACACGCCTGAGAAAATCCTGAACTTCACGGTCGACCCTGCAACCGGTTACCAGCCATTCCATGGGCGTCGCGTCGCATTCGCACTTGGCCTCAAAGGCCAACAGATCAAACAGTGCGTCGCGCTGATGGGCAACCTCTACCGCGCCTTCACCGAGAAGGACATGGAGATGCTGGAGATCAATCCGCTGATCGTCACAGACGGCGGTGATCTTAAAGTGCTCGACGCCAAAGTCGCCTTCGACGGCAACGCGATCTACCGCCACGCCGACATCGCCGCCCTGCGGGATGAGACAGAAGAAGACCCCAAAGAACTCGCCGCGTCTAAGTTCGACCTCAACTATATCGCGCTCGACGGTGAAATTGGCTGCATGGTCAACGGCGCAGGCCTTGCTATGGCGACGATGGACATCATCAAACTCTACGGGGCAGAACCAGCCAACTTCCTCGACGTAGGCGGTGGTGCGACGAAGGAAAAGGTAACCGAGGCCTTCAAGATCATCACATCTGACCCGCAGGTCAAAGGTATCCTCGTGAACATCTTCGGCGGCATCATGCGCTGCGACGTCATCGCCGAGGGCGTGGTGTCCGCGGTGAAAGAGGTTGGCCTGAAGGTGCCTCTGGTCGTGCGTCTGGAAGGCACGAACGTCGAAGCTGGTAAAAAGATCATCAACGAATCCGGTCTCGACGTGATTGCAGCGGACGACCTGAAAGATGGTGCGCAGAAAATCGTGAAAGCCGTCAAAGGGTAATCGTAGGGCGGGGCTTTCCCCGCCGTGCTTTTCATCGGCGGGGAGAACCCCGCCCTACATAAAGAATTTCCAAGGAGGCCCAAATGGCCATTCTCGTAAACGAAAACACCAAAGTCATCTGCCAAGGCCTCACCGGCTCGCAGGGCACATTCCACTCTGAACAAGCGATTGCTTACGGCACCAAGATGGTCGGTGGCGTGACACCCGGCAAGGGTGGGCAGACCCACCTCGACCTGCCAATCTTCAACTCGGTCCACGAAGCTAAGCATGTGACCGAGGCCAACGCCTCTGTTATCTACGTGCCCCCACCTTTCGCGGCTGATTCAATTCTCGAGGCGATCGACGCCGAAATGGAACTGATCATCTGCATCACCGAAGGCATCCCTGTCCTCGACATGATGCGCGTGAAAAAGGCGCTCGAGGGCTCTACCTCACGGCTCATCGGGCCAAACTGTCCCGGTGTCATCACACCGGATGCCTGCAAAATCGGCATCATGCCCGGCCATATTCACAAGCGCGGTTCGGTCGGCGTTGTGTCACGTTCCGGCACGCTGACTTATGAGGCCGTCAAGCAGACGTCCGATAGCGGCCTTGGCCAGTCTACAGCTGTCGGCATCGGTGGCGACCCGATCAAAGGGACCGAGCACATCGACGTGCTGGATATGTTCCTCGACGATGATGAGACACATTCCATCATTATGATCGGCGAAATCGGCGGTTCCGCCGAAGAAGAAGCCGCTGAATTCCTGACTGCCCAAAAGAAAAAGGGCCGCTGGAAGCCAACAGCCGGTTTCATCGCGGGCCGCACAGCCCCTCCAGGCCGCCGCATGGGCCATGCTGGCGCGATTGTTGCAGGCGGCAAAGGCGATGCCGAAAGCAAGATTGAAGCGATGAAATCCGCAGGTATCATCGTGGCAGACAGCCCCGCCACACTGGGCGAGGCTGTGCTGGAAGCGATCGGGAAATAACACCGCGGGTCGGGGGCTTCCCCCGACTTGCACCCATCGGCGGGGGCGCACCCCCGCCTTACGTACAGGCGTCTCGGGCGTGGTCCGAGACTTTCACATCGGTAACGCATTGAGGTCCCCTCATGAACGATCATTCCCCCAACGACGCCTTCCATGCTTCGTCATTCCTGCAAGGGCATAATGCCGAGTACGTAGAACAGCTCTACGCCCGCTACGCCGACAACCCCGGTGCGGTCGATGAAAGCTGGCAAGCGTTCTTTCGGTCCTTGGGTGATGCCCCTGCCGATGCCAAATCCGAGGCCGCAGGTCCAAGCTGGGCGCGCACCGATTGGCCGCCCGTTCCCAATGATGACTTGACCGCGGCATTGGACGGTCAATGGGCAGCAGAGCCAGAGGCCGCTACAAAGAAGATCAAGGAAAAAGCCGCCGAAAAAGGTGTTGAATTAAGTGAAGCTCAGATGCGCTCTGCGGTACTGGACAGCATTCGCGCCCTGATGATCATCCGCGCCTACCGGATTAGAGGCCACCTGATTGCGGACCTCGACCCGCTGGGAATGCGTGCAAACACGCCTCACCCCGAACTCGATCCTGCCTCGTACGGCTTTACCGCCGCTGACATGGACCGCCCGATCTTTATCGACAACGTGCTTGGCCTCGAAGTGGCAACCATGAACGAGATCATCGCCATCGTACAGCGCACCTATTGCGGTACTTTCGCGCTGCAGTACATGCACATCTCCAACCCCGAAGAAGCGGGTTGGCTGAAAGAGCGTATCGAAGGCTACGGCAAGGAAATCGCCTTCACCAAAGAAGGACGTAAGGCGATCCTGAACTCTTTGGTTCAAGCCGAGGGTTTTGAGAAATTCCTCCATGTCAAATACATGGGCACCAAGCGTTTCGGTCTTGATGGCGGCGAAAGCCTGATCCCTGCGATGGAACAAATCATCAAACGCGGTGGTCAACTTGGCATCGACGAGATCATCATCGGCATGCCACACCGCGGCCGTTTGTCTGTGCTGGCAAACGTGATGGAGAAACCTTACCGCGCGATCTTTAACGAATTCCAAGGCGGTTCATTCAAACCCGAAGATGTAGACGGATCAGGTGACGTAAAGTACCACCTTGGTGCCTCCTCGGATCGTAGCTTTGATGACAACACAGTGCACTTGTCGCTGACAGCAAACCCTAGCCACCTTGAGGCTGTGAACCCAGTCGTCATCGGCAAAGTCCGCGCCAAACAAGACCAAAAGAACGACGAAGACCGCACCCGCGTCATGGGTGTATTGTTGCATGGCGACGCAGCCTTTGCAGGCCAAGGCGTTGTAGCCGAAGGCTTGGGCCTATCCGGCCTGAAGGGTCACAAGACCGGCGGCACAATGCATATCGTTGTGAACAATCAAATCGGTTTCACCACTGCGCCACACTTCTCGCGCTCATCACCATATCCAACCGATATTGCGCTGATGGTTGAGGCACCGATCTTCCACGTTAACGGCGACGATCCAGAGGCCGTAGTCCACGCCGCGCGCGTCGCGACTGAATTCCGCCAGAAGTTCCACAAAGACGTGGTGCTCGACATCATCTGCTACCGCCGCTTTGGTCACAACGAAGGCGACGAGCCGATGTTCACCAACCCGGTGATGTACAAGAAGATCAAAAAGCAAAAGACGACACTGACGCTCTATACAGATCGCTTGGTCAATGACGGTTTGATCCCCGAAGGCGAAATCGAAGATATGAAGGCTGCGTTCCAAGCCTACCTGAACGATGAATTCGAAGCGGGCAAAAGCTACAAACCGAACAAGGCAGACTGGCTCGACGGCAAGTGGTCGCATCTGGATCGCAAGGACGAGGACTATCAACGCGGCGTGACCGCGATTGAGGACGCGACCTTTAATGCCGTTGGCGAGGCACTATCCAAAGCACCGGAAAACTTCCCGCTGCATAAGACAATTGGCCGTCTGATCGAAAATAAGGCCAAGATGTTCGAAACCGGGGAAGGGATTGACTGGGCCACGGGCGAGGCGCTGGCTTTTGGGTCGCTCCTCACCGAAGGGTATCCCGTCCGCCTCTCCGGCCAGGATTGTACGCGCGGCACGTTCAGCCACCGGCATTCTGGCCTGATCAATCAAGATAACGAAGACCGGTATTACCCGCTCAACAATATCCGCGAAGGCCAGGCGCAATACGAAGTCATCGACTCCATGCTGTCAGAATACGCGGTGCTGGGTTTTGAATATGGCTATTCGCTTGCTGAACCCAATGCGTTGACCCTCTGGGAAGCACAGTTCGGTGATTTCGCCAACGGCGCGCAGATCATGTTTGACCAGTTCATCTCTTCTGGTGAAAGCAAATGGCTGCGCATGTCCGGCCTCGTCTGCCTGCTGCCACATGGCTACGAAGGGCAAGGGCCTGAACACTCCTCCGCGCGTCTGGAACGGTTCCTGACCATGTGTGGCGGGGACAACTGGATCGTGGCCAACTGCACAACGCCTGCGAACTACTTCCACCTGTTGCGTCGCCAGTTGCACCGAACCTTCCGTAAGCCGCTGATCCTGATGACACCGAAATCTCTGCTGCGGCACAAAATGGCGGTGTCCAAACGGGAAGAATTCACCGTCGGTTCGTCATTCCACCGCGTGTTATGGGACGATGCGCAACACGGCAATTCGGACACCAAACTGCTGGCCGATGATAAGATCAAACGCGTCGTGATGTGTTCCGGCAAAGTCTACTTCGACCTGTTGGAAGAACGCGACGCGCGCGGCATCAATGACGTCTACATCATGCGCTACGAACAATTCTATCCGTTCCCCGCACAATCTGCGGTCAACGAATTGGAGCGTTTCAAGAACGCCGAAATGGTCTGGTGTCAGGAAGAGCCCAAGAACCAAGGCGCATGGTCGTTCATGGAGCCGAACATCGAATGGGTCCTCACCCGGATCAAAGCGAAACACACACGGCCTGTCTATGCCGGACGCGCCGCCGCCGCCTCGCCTGCTACAGGCCTGGCCAGCAAACACAAAGCAGAACAAGCAGCCCTCGTGAATGATGCGCTGACAGTCGAAGGAACAAAGTAATGAGCACCGAAGTCCGCGTCCCAACACTTGGCGAATCCGTGACAGAGGCCACTGTCGCCACATGGTTCAAGCAACCCGGCGATGCTGTTGCCGTTGATGAAATGCTCTGCGAGCTGGAGACAGACAAAGTCACCGTCGAAGTGCCCAGCCCCGTGGCTGGAACACTATCAGAAATCGTGGCCGCAGAAGGCGAGACCGTTGGCGTTGACGCGCTGTTGGCCCAAATCGCCGAAGGCGACGCAGCACCAGCGCCCAAGAAAGCAGACGCACCCGCAGCACCTGCCGCACCAGAGACACCGACGCCGCCAGTGGCAGGCAAAGATGTTGAAGATGCCCCATCTGCAAAGAAAATGATGGCAGAAAACAACCTCTCGGACGTGACAGGCACAGGTAAAGACGGGCGCGTCATGAAAGAAGACGTGCTGAACGCACTGTCATCCGTAACATCGGCCGCACCAGCCGTCGCTGCACCTGCCGCACCGCGCGCACAAGTCGCCGCCGATCAGGCAGCCCGCGAAGAGCGTGTGAAGATGACCCGTCTGCGCCAAACCATCGCGCGCCGTCTGAAAGACAGCCAAAACACCGCCGCCATGCTGACCACCTATAACGAGGTCGACATGACCGAGGTGATGGCCCTGCGCAACGAGTACAAAGACCTGTTCTTGAAAAAGCACGGCGTGAAACTGGGCTTCATGTCCTTCTTCACCAAGGCCTGTGTGCACGCCCTGAACGAAGTGCCAGAGGTGAACGCCGAAATCGATGGCACCGATGTAGTCTACAAAAACTACGTCAACATGGGCATCGCGGCAGGCACCCCCACGGGCCTTGTGGTGCCGGTGATCAACGACGCCGACCAGATGTCATTTGCGACGATCGAGAAAAGCATCGCCGCAATGGGCGCCAAGGCCCGTGACGGCAAGCTGAGCATGGCCGAAATGCAAGGCGGCACCTTCACCATCTCCAACGGCGGCGTCTACGGCTCGCTGATGTCGTCACCCCTCCTGA
>Ga0209405_1002439_pt1 | contig 12185 bp, 12 predicted proteins | sample COGITO_mtgs_1105_6_FD_184803 | JGI IMG/M metagenome (GOLD analysis project Ga0209405, IMG submission 184803) | Pelagic marine microbial communities from North Sea - COGITO_mtgs_110516 (SPAdes) (version 2) | ecosystem: Environmental > Aquatic > Marine > Epipelagic ...
AAATAAATGGTGTCAAAAAAGATTTAAAATAAGTAATAAAAGAAACATTATTAATGGTCTCTGGATAAAGAATCTTCTTAGTTATATATTGTTTTGCCAATGATTCAACTAGCCAACAGTGATATAAATGTTGAAGAATTGACCAACCATAAGATTTGTTATTTAGTTCAACTAAAGAAAGCTTAGAAATTGAGTTAAAATATGCTAAACGATCAATTTCGAGTTTAGAATCAGAAAAATTCATCATTTAACAAATAAACAAAATAAATTTAACATTAATATGTAAAGCAAGCTTTACTTTTAATATTTTTACTATATTTGTAAAGCATACTTAACATTTATATTAGTATATGAAACTTAAAACACTCAGAATTATGACAATTATTACATTAATAGTAGTCGTATTGGGTCATCTTTTATCAGACTCTCCATTTCAAACAAATGGAACAATAATATTTGTTATAATAACTTTACTGTTAGCCATGTCATTAATTAAATTATTTTTTCAATTGTACTTGCACAAAACATCATAGTACTATGGAATTAAAAAATAGTATTAAAAAATATCGACAAATAAAAGGGCTTACTCAAGAAGAATTAGCCTTAAAATCTGGTGTTAGTAGACAAACTATCATATCAATTGAAAGGTATCGCTATAAACCAAGTTTAGAGTTGGGACTAAAAATAGCTTTAGCTTTAGAGGTAGATATCAACCAATTATTTTTCCTAGACTTCAAACAAGAAGAAACAATTAAATATAAAGAGACAAAAGAAACTGAAAAAAAACCAATTAAATTTCAAGACTTTAAAGAGAAAGATTGGAAAAAATTATGGGTAAATTTGAAAAAAAAATAATTGATGGATAAAAAATACGATATTGTAGTGTGGGGTGCAAGTGGATTTACTGGAAGATTAGTGTGTGATTATTTATTTAAAAATTACACATTAAAAGGTAGAGACCTAAAATGGGCTATTGCTGGTAGAAACTTCGTTAAACTAGAAGGAATCAGAAAAAAATTTGCTAACGATACGATTCCTATTATAATTGCAAACAGCAATGACATCGATAGTTTAAACGAACTAACTAAAAGTACAAAAGTGGTATGTACAACTGTTGGTCCTTATGCAAAATATGGGTCCAAACTTGTTCAGGCATGCATTGAGAATAAATCTCATTATTGCGATTTAGCTGGAGAAGTTCAATGGATACACAAAATGATTCAAGAAAATCACGAATCTGCAAAAACAAATAAAGTAAAAATTGTCAATTGCTGTGGTTTTGATTCAATTCCATCTGATATGGGAGTATACTTTATATATAAAGAGTTAAAAAAGATAAAACAATCTATTAAAAGTATTGACATGCGTGTTGCCGGAGTAAAAGGAGGAATTAGTGGTGGAACATATGCAAGTTTGAATAATGTAATTAAAGAGTCTTATGAAGATAAAGAAATATATAAAATTTTATCGAACCCATACAGTCTAAACCCTAATGGATATCAACAAGGCAATGATAGAAAAGATCTTAGAAAAGTTATTTACGACAAAGTTTCAAAAAAATGGATTAGCCCATTTATTATGGCATCAATTAATACAAAAATAGTAAGACGAAGTAATGCAATAAGCGGATTCTTGTATGGTGAAGAATTCAGATACAGTGAAGCAACTACGTCGGGAAAAGGGATTAAAGGAAAAGTAAGAGGGTATTTAAACTCATTACCATTAATCTTTGTTGCAGCAAAACCGAAGTCAATTTTAAAGAAAATAGCTAATAAGATACTTCCTAAACCTGGGCATGGACCATCAAAAAAAGATAGAGAGAGCGGGTATTACAACCTAAAATTTTACATAAAAACTAATGACAATAAAGAAATCATTGCAAGGGTTATTGGAGATATGGATCCTGGCTATGGATCAACATCTAAAATGCTCGCTGAGTCTGCAATCTGCTTAGCAAAAGACGATTTAAAAGAGAGCTATGGAGTACTTACTCCATCAACTTCGATGGGTGAATCATTACTTAAAAGACTAAAAGAAAATGCAGGACTTAGTTTTAAGCTAGAATAAAAAATTAAAACATTATAATTAATAATTACAACTCATTAATTTATAATTACAACAATCTATTGACAGAATTTTGATTTTTACATGAAACCAAAAATAATATGATTATGAAAAAAATTAAATTAACAGCATTACTTATCGCCATTGTTGCGATAAACTTTTCATGCCAAACAACTTCCCCAGACAGATCCATAGGATTTACTAACTGGTCTGATGATGGAGAAACTTACAAATGGCACTTAGGTACAGACAAAGCAGTGGATTTAGTAGTTGAATTGGACAAAGTTTGGTCTGCCCAAGATTACACTAAAATGAGGACCTTCTTTGCTGACACAGCAAAATTCTACCACAGGAATGGTAAATCTTTTAACAATACCAATGATTTTATTAATTATATAAGTGAAGGCTCAAGTACTACAGAATGGAAATTTACTTCTGCATACTCAGTTGATCTGGACCCGTCCAGAGGAGGGGAGCATGTTCAAGCAGGCTTTGAACTTACGAGCAAGGCAGGTGATTCAATAATAAAATCAGAAGTACATGAACAATACTATGTTATAGATAACAAAATTGTTCAATGGAGACAGTTTTCACTACCTATGAACTAGTAAAAATTCATATTGATTAAAAAAAGCATCCTATTTGGGGTGCTTTTTTTTATATAAATATTTAGAGTAGGTTGTTAATTTGAATACTGAAATTGTGTTTCTATTGGAACTCCGTATAAAGATTCTAGCTCAGAAATATTTTCTTTATAAAATTTAGTTTCCGGGGGTAAGCTTATATTTTTCCAAAAATTTAAGTCATAAGGAATTTTAAATAAAGTCATGTCTTTTTGTCCAGTTATGCCAGTGTAATCGAACATTTTTTTATTCTCTTCAACTCCAATAACAAAAACTTCATGCCTGTAATCCATAGGAATATATTGTCTAGGTTTTTGACCAGATTGCAACAATAAATTTTTAATTCTTTCTGTTACTTTAGCCGCAGCCTTATACTCTCTATTGTGATAACTTAAATACAACTTTCCCTCTGAATTCTTCTTATAAACATAAATTCCATCCATAGATTTTCCAGTCAATGGAACTTTAGAGAATTCTAATTTATATATTGAATAGGTATCAAAACCAATAAATAATTTTAAAGTTCGTTCATTTCCTCTATCATCTAAACCTGTTCCGTTGAGAATTATTACATCCTCTCCATCGTAATTCGAAACCCCTAATTTTCTCCATTTGTAGGATCTTACTGAAATTGATTTTCTGAGTGGGTTATTCCATTCCATGTATTTTAAAGCGTGAAGCTTTTGTTCGTTATTAACAAATCTATAATCAGCTGAATTTCTAGTTTGAGTAATATTAAAGTCAGAAATATTAGAATAAGGACCTCTATCATTAACATTTATAAAATGTTCAATGTAATATCTACAAATATTGTCCTCTACAGACCACCTTCTATACAGCACTTTTAATTGATGGGATTTATTTAATGTATTCTCTTTCAGGTTTTTTAAAGCAAGTCTGACATAATCTTCATTACTTTTTACTAATACGTCTGATAGTTCTGTTACATTTTCTTCTAAAACAATTTTTTTATCCTCTTGTGAAATATATTCTTTTATAGAGATCTTAAAAGTTTTAAAACCTATACTAGAGATTTCCAAAACATCATTTAGCTCTTTATCAGTAACTAAAAAATAAAAAGCCCCTTCATCATTACTGGATGTTCCTAAGTTTTTGGACAGAATACCAATTGCTGCATAAGGAACTCCATAATTATATTCATCGACTATTACTCCTTCAACTACTGTTTTATTTTGTGAGTAGATAAAGGAACAAAATATTAAAAAAAATAAAGTAAAATTATATCGCATGGTTTCAAATATAGATAAAAAAAAAGAGCTATTAAATTAATAGCTCTTTTTTATAAAATATGATTTAAATTAGAATATATAACGTAATCCAAATTGCATTTGCCATCTAGAAAGAAGGCTAGAATCGTATCCAAATGTATTCTGTAAGTCAGGGTTAAATGTATATGCTGGCATACCATCTGCACCAACATTAACACCTAATGGCTGAACAGCATTTGGCTGTTGAACTAGACCCCATTCAGAGCTTATAAAATTACCGATATTTAAGAAATCAACACTAAATTGAACTGTGTTAGTTTTTCCATTTTTAACTTTAATATGGTAATCTTGTAAAAGCTTTACATCCCAGCGACCTCTCCAAGGAGATAATGCTCCATAACGCTCTGCATATTGTCCACGTCTACCGTTTAAGTATTCATCCTGCATAATGTACGAATCAAAACCAGCAGCTTGACCAGGACCAGTAAAGGTCATTTCATTGATCTCTTGAGTTGTTGGTATATATATTAAGTCATTTAGACCTGAACCATCTCCGTTGATATCACCACCATAAGTATAACTAAATCTTCCTCCTCTACTATATTCAAAGAAAGTTGAAATTGTTGTTCCCCACTTATCGTCATCACCATAACTCCAGTTTTTACTAGCTACACCAATAAAACGATGTGAATCTCCGTATTTAGAGTATGATAATACATCTGCGTTAGCGTCACCAACTACAGGGTTGAATGCAAATGCATCACCAGTAATTTCAGCTTCAATAGAGTTAACATCTTTTGAGTCTAAGTAACTATATGCGAAGCTTGTATACAATCCATTGTCAAAAGTTTTTTGTGCTTTAAAAGCAACATTCCAAATTCTACCTTTATCAGAATTACTAAATGTATAACCATTAGCTTGTGCTCCAAAACCTAATCCATCTCCATTAACTAATACGTGATCAGCAGAAGTATAAATTGGTCTGTTGTCCACACCTGCTAATGTTCCAGAAGGAGTTAATAAACCCCAGTTCTGAACATGTGCTCCATTAGTGTCCTTTGAATAAGAAACATCTGCAGTTAAAATTAATCCATTATCATACTTATGATCAAGTCCTAAGTTAGTTCTCCAAACTTGAGGATACTTATAGTCAGGATCAACCATTTGATGGAACCACCAGTTTGGATTGCCAATTTGATTTCCTAACCAAACAAAAGGAATACGTCCAGAAAATAGTCCTGAACCACCTCTTAATTGCATAGTACTATCTCCATTAACATCATAGTTAAACCCAACTCGAGGAGAAATTAGCCATGAACTAGATGGCATTTGAGTATTGTCCAATAATTGAACAGTTCCATTGTTAGGGTTAACATAAGGAGTGTTTGGTGCATAATCTCCAGTACCATCAATTACATCTTGAGCTTTTTCATCCGTATCAAAGTATAAAGGCTTGTCTAGTCTTATCCCATAGGTTAATTTAAAGTCGTCGTTAACATCCCACTCATCTTGCAAGTAAAAAGCTAATTGACCTACATTAGTTTCAGCTAAAGACCAAGTATCAGCATCCGCTACTGCTTGCGCATTTGACAAAGCCTCAGATAATAAACCATTACTACCAGCAGCAACAAAGTCGGCAACCGAAGCAAATGCTCCAAAGGCACCTACATAACCATTTTCATTTCCATATCCGTAAACTCCTAAATTAAATGAGTTATCAAATTCAAATTTTTCAAAAGAAAAACCTAATGTATAGGTATGATTAGCTCTTGTATAAGTTAAATTATTTGAGAATTGAATAACCTTTTGATCTAAAACATTATTTATTGAAAATGGCTCGTGCCCTGCAATAATATAATTTGATCCTGCTCCATCTTGAATTGTGATAGCTGGCATTGGAGATGACATTGGATTTCTAAAATCTTCGAAATGTGAGTATCCAGCTTGGAATTTATTTGAAACTGCATCAGAAATTGATGAGTTAAGTTCTACCTGAACAGAATTTAACTTATTATTTATCTGATAACCAGAGTTTTCGAATTGTAAAACCGATGCATTAGGACCTCTAAAGCCTAAGGCAGTAGGGTGAGCTGGCTTTTCTTTAGAAGCATCTAACCAATTATAAATAACCGCTAATTGATTCTTTTCATCGATATTCCAGTCCAATTTGAATATTCCTTTGGACGATTCAGTTTCGTGCATAAATCCTTCATAAGCACCAGGGTCATATCCAATGCCTAGTAAAGTGTTTTGTACTAACATTAAATCACTCTCGTCAACTCTAGATTCATTAATTGAACCAGTACCTCTGTTAGGTAACCAAGATTGACCTAAATCTTCTCTTTGATCTTGTTCAAAGTTTGTGAAAAAGAATAATTTATTTTTAATAATTGGCCCACCTAAACTAAATCCTCTTTGAGATTGTGATAGTTTTGGGACAAAAATATCTTCTCCATTAATTTTAGAACCTGTAAGATCTTCATTTCTCATAAAATTATAAACGGTTCCTTTGAGTTCATTAGATCCACTTTTAGTTACAGCATTAACTGTAGCTCCAGTAAATCCAGATTGAGTTACATCATAAGGAGCAGTTGATATTTGAATTTGATCAATTGCATCTAAAGACACTGGTTGAGCATCGGTCTGACCACCAGGGGTAGCAGCATCTAAACCGAAAGGGTTGTTAAATATCGCTCCGTCTAAAGAAAAGTTATTAAATTGATCATTTCTACCTCCAAAAGATCCATTACTTGCAGTTGGTTCTAATCTTGTAAAATCAGCTGCAGATCTTGTAATAGAAGGCAACGTAGTTAATTCTCTACGACCTACACTAGTTTCAGCACCAGTCCTTCCACTGCTGAAAACACTTCTAGAAGTATTTCCTTGAATAACTACAGCATCTAGTTGTTCTGAATCAGGAACTAAGCTTAAAGAAACACTCTCTGCTTGCCCTAAATTAAGAAATACGTCCGTAAAAGTTTGGTCTTTATATCCAACATAGCTAACAGTAATTGTATAGGGTCCACCAACTCTAAGGTTTACTAAATTAAATCTACCGTCAATGTTAGTAGCAGCACCATAAGTAGTTCCTGTCGGGTTATGGACAGCAATTACATTAGCGCCAGGTAATTCGGAATTAGTCTCGTCAGAGATACTTCCTTTAATACCAGATGTTGTTACTTGTGAGAAAGTCATCGCACAAGTAAAAAACATAATTAAAAAAAAGTTTAAATTTTTCATTTCTATAAGTTTTGTTTTTTGTTAATAGTTAATTAGCTCTAATTTATAAAGTAACTAAACGTTTATAAAAAAAAATGATCCATTTTTATTAACAATTATTTAACATTTATTAAGAAAGGCAGAACTTAAACATATTTTTATTATTTAACTAAATGATAATATGTAATTTTAAATATTATAAAATAATAAAAGCAAAATACATCTAAAATATTTTTAAATAAATGAGTAATAAAATAAGACCCGTTTTAAAAAACTTAATAAACTCAAACACTTCTAATATAGAGAGATTCCAGAATGAAGTAATTAGACCAATAATAAAAATGCAAAACAATCTTTTAGTTGTGTTTTTTGAAGATTATCTAAAAAATAGAAAAATTGAATTCTATATACTTAAATATGAAGATCAAGAAAATAAAATTAATACAATATTGACAAAGGATATAAATTTTAAAAATATTCTTCTTGGAAGTATTGTTGGTCACTTCGATGAAAATGAAATTAAAGTTTACTTAAAATCTACATCAGAGTTTAATAAAAGGGTTATTCAAATGATAAAGCAGAGATTACTAGATAATTGCATAACTCAAGATGAAGCATCGTGATAATCATCAATATCTCTTCTATCCTTTTTAGTAGGTCTACCAGTACCTTTTTTTCTGTAATAATCTTTTGAATATTTTAACAATTCATTTTTTTGAAATTCCTCTACTGGTGTTAAGTCCTTAATATATAAATATAGAAGCTTAGCTCCTACTCTACTCTCTGGAATACCGAGGACCTGTATTTTATAGTTAATTTGATTTTTTCTTATTAAAAACAAATCATTTAAGTATACTTCTTTAGAGGGTTTGCAACTTTGGTCATTCATCTTGATGTGACCTTTTTTACAATAATCAGTAGCAATACTCCTTGTTTTAAAAAACCTAATAGACCATAAATATTTGTCAAGTCTCATATAATATAAATTATAGTAATCGAATTCTAAAGAAATGCTTTTTATTATAATTAACGTCAAAGTATATGCCATTGACCGCTAATGTACTACACATGTAAATAATTTTATTCCACATGATATTAATTGTTTCTAGTAAAATAATTCGTCTTCCACAGAAAAAACATTATTAGAAAAGTAGATGTGAAATAGTATTGAGAAGGTTCGTTAAATGGGTCAAGCAAATCAGTTTGATTACTGTAATTTGAAACTCCAACAAGAAAAAGACCAATAGCTACTACAAATAATATAGTTTTAGTGTAAGGTTTAATTTTAGTCCACATAATAATATTTTAAAATTTTTTTTTGACAATAAAATTTTTAATTCCCCAACTTATAAATGCAATAATTGCACAATAGGCCAGAACAAATAGTAAATCATATACAAAGTTATTACCTAGTAAATTGAAATAATTCTTGAATATATAAACATATAAGAAAAAATCTAGAAGTACAGCTATTCTAAAAAGCATTTTGACTTTTGAGGATAAATAACCAAAAAAAAATGTATACAACATGTTAAATTTATAACTACAAATATATTAAAGAAATAGAAGAAAAAAATCTAATAATTATTCAAAATTAAAAATTATTTTTATCATGATTGTCATAAAGGTAAAGAGGTAGCGCTAAAGAAAAACCTACAATACATAAACAAAATAAATATTTTGTTGGGTTTATTTTTTTTGTTTTGAACTGATGTATAAGAAAAATTAAAAATGCTGTTGCTGATACTATCAGATCCATTGATATCATTGAATTTGGATGTGAAGAAAACATTTCGGTCCAAAAGCCACTCATAGACCAATCATTTGAAGAAAGGAATAGTATTAAGTGGTAATAAGGAAAAGCAATTCCTAGTAAACACATTATTAAGTATATTTTTTTCATAGGGTATATTATTAAATAGTTGTATAAAATAAATTTAGTACTATTTTTTATACATTGCGAACTAACTAAAAATATTATTATGAAAAATTACTTATTATTATTGTCGCTTGTGTTAATTACATTTTCTTGTAATAACGCTGAGCAAAACTGTGAAGTTGTTTCTAATGGATTTGCTCCTTTTGAAGGACAAACAGTAATGATGGCTAGCCAATCTTCAGTAGATGCATTTAAAGTTATCGATAAAGCTTGGGCTGATAGGGATTATGAAGCTTTAAAATCACTAATTGCTGATAATTCAATGCTTGAATTCGAAGATGGTTCAGTTGCAACAAATGGGGAAGAATTTGTTGCAAAAATTGAAGCAGAATACCAATCAACATTGACTAATGAAGAAACTACATGGGGAGATTGGACTAATACCTACGCTTTTGCTATTAAGCCATCTAAACCTGAGGGTTCTGACTATTCAAATAACAGAGGAGAGTGGGTTAATGCTGGCTTTCAAGGTTCTGATGGTTTCTACATGGAATGGTATCAGATTGAAGATGGAAAGCTAATATCTTGGAGTCAGACAAAACGTGCTTTAGCTGCTGCGGAATAACATTGATTAAACTACTGAAAAAGCTTCCTTTTAGGAGGCTTTTTTTTTAAATAAAATTAGCTAAGCAGAATTTATACCGGCATTAATATTACCAAATAAAGATCAAGTTACCATCTTATCACAAATGATAATTTAATCACAATTTTTTGACGTATATTTTTTTTTAATTCTTTTAATTTCTTTTATACATATTGTTAAATTTTAAGAATTGACAATTTTCTCCAAAATACATCATAACTCTAAGATATTTACATAGATAATAGCTTGAAATGAAAATAAATAAATCTTCAAATTTGAGCATGTGTAAATCAAAACAGCATACATTTGTATCTATGCACAAAGAAAACCCTTATAATGATCGATATGATCTTAAAAGATTAGTAGATTACTATCCATTATTACAAAAACACATATCCAGAAGTCCGTCTGGAAGTGATACAATTGATTTTCTGTCTTCCACGGCTGTATATTCTTTAAATAAAGCTATACTTCTGGCAGATTTTAAACTTAATGATTACGATTTACCGATGGGATATCTAATACCTCCAGTTCCTGGACGACTAGATTACCTACTAAACCTAAATGAATTCATTTCAGAAAGGTTTAATTTAAAAAATAAATCTCAACTAAAAGGGTTAGATATTGGATCTGGTGCAAATGGTATATTTTGCATTTTAGGAGCCCAACACTTTAATTGGAAAATGGTTGGAATAGAGAGTGATTTTAAAGCAATAGAAATAGCAAATAGTAATATACAGAAAACGCCAGAATTAATAAAAAAAATTAAAATACTACATCAATATAATAAAAGTTTTCTTTTTAAAAATATCATTAAAACAGATGAAGAGTTTGATTTTTTGGTTTGTAACCCTCCATTTCATAGCTCTAAAGAGGAGGCGGTAAGAGGCACCCTTAAAAAGCTTAGCAACTTAGGTGATAAGACAAAGAAAAAAAAATTCTCTCTGAATTTTGAAGGTCAATCAAATGAATTATGGTGTAATGGTGGAGAAACATTGTTTATTAAAAGGTTAATTAAAGAGAGCGTTCTTTTTAAAAAACAAATAAAAGTTTTCTCTAGTATTGTAGCTAAATCAACTAGTGTAGCCTTGATTGAAAAACAATTAAAAAAAGCAAAAACAAACTACCATTTTATATCCATGGAAATTGGGAATAAGAAAGGGCGTTATGTTATATGGTGGTTTAACCACTAATTCAACTGTAACAAATTCTAATTAAGTTATGGTCATCTTCTTCTGAATAATATTTTCTAAGTTCATTAAACTCACAATCGTTTTTTTAAGAGAGAATATTAATTTTTAATCTAATAACTTATTTTTTCACATGATAATTGTCACAATTATGTTTTACTGTTATTGACAAAAAATAAATAAAACAGATATTAAATAAAAAATTTAATTTTTATCCCAACAGTAAATAAATAGTATTATTGCCTTCATTATAATATACATTTTGATCTAAATGATCATTAAGTTAATTAAATCTGTTAACAATGTTTTTACTTATAATCAATAATCAGAGGTATGAGTAAAGTTTTTATCCTTTTAGTGTTTTCTGTCGGAATTAATGCGACAGCACAAGTAGCTACTAGTGGCACAACTAATAGCGGAACCAATGCTTCTGCAATTGGTTATCAATCCTCTGCAACAAATACTGTATCTACAGCAATTGGAAGAGAAACATTAGCAAGTGGAGTAACATCCACTGCAATGGGTTATCAAACATCTGCAACAAACACCGCCTCTACTGCAATGGGAAATAGTAGTACAGCAAGTGGAGTAACATCAACTGCAATAGGAAATAACAGTACAGCAAGTGGAGAAACATCTATAGCAATGGGATTTGAAACAGAAGCTACACATAGCGCATCAATAGCTATGGGATATCAAACTTCATCAACCGAGGGTGCATCTACCGCTATGGGATTTAAAACAACAGCAAGTGGTTTTGGTTCTACATCCATTGGATATGAAACAATAGCAAGCGGAAATTCTTCTACAGCAATAGGGTGGTTAACAACAGCAAGCGGTAAAGCATCTATTGCATTAGGGAAAAGCACCATAGCTAGTGATTTTGGCTCCTTAGTAATTGGACAATACAATTTAAGCGGCTCAACGGTTACAAATAGCGCATTACAACCTAATCCTGCAAATACTGCTTTTGTAATTGGAAATGGCACTGCTTCTAATGCAAAATCTGATGCATTTAAGGTAATGGTTAATGGCAATGCCACTGTTGGTAATGACTTAACAGTAAGTGGCGATATTGTGGTTTCATCAGATGCAAGGCTCAAAGCAAATATTGTATCTCTAGGTGCTACTCTTTCCAAACTACTCTTAATTGATGGGAAGAGTTACACAATGAAAAAAGACGGCAAACAAAAAATTGGAGTTTTGGCTCAAGATATTCAAAAAGTATTTCCAGAGCTTGTTACAACTGATGATAAAGACATGTTGGCGGTAAACTATCAAGGGCTTGTACCAGTGCTTATTAATGCACTTAAAGAACAACAATCAGAAATAGACGAA
>Ga0209405_1002440_pt1 | contig 12182 bp, 7 predicted proteins | sample COGITO_mtgs_1105_6_FD_184803 | JGI IMG/M metagenome (GOLD analysis project Ga0209405, IMG submission 184803) | Pelagic marine microbial communities from North Sea - COGITO_mtgs_110516 (SPAdes) (version 2) | ecosystem: Environmental > Aquatic > Marine > Epipelagic ...
CTTTTCGATACGGACAAACACGCGCATGGCCTGCGGTTCCAGCAGAATACGATCCGCGACCCGTTCCGCCAGCGTTTCGAGCAGGTTCAAACGCTCGTCAGACAACTCATAGGCAATCGCCTCTGTGACTTTGTCATAGCTCAGGATGCGGTCAACGTCGTCGTCTATCGGGCCGGTCAGGGGGCGCACTTCGACCACGACATTGCAGCATATGCGCTGGGTCACACCGCGTTCGGCCTGAAACGCGCCGATTTCGACGTCCACGATATGATCCCGCACGGAAATACGATCCAACGGAGCGTTGTCCGCAGTCGCCTCAGACCGTTCAGAGGGATGCGAAAAAGCGAGACGTATTTCAGAGGCCATAACGGGGTGCCTTTTGTAACAAGGGTCAACGCCGCCGTTCTAACGCTCACCGGCGCGCCACAACAGGGGCAAAGACGCCGCCCCCGTGTTCGAAAACGTCAGATCGCCTTAGTTATTGGCCGTGCGGTACGTGTGGCGGTAAAACACGTGCACACCGATGGCCGCCGTCTTGTTGTAGACGCGTGACCAACGCGGGTTCACAGCCGTTGTGTGATAGTGGGTCGCGCCACTGGTCAAGGCAGGCGCACGGCCGTCCATCACTGCGCGGGCCACTTTTCCGACGTTTTCATAGGCCTCAGGTTCGTTGATCGTTTCGGGCGAACCGTCACAGGTGAATGTGAACTGACACTGATACTTGCGCCCCGTTCCCTGATTGATCACAGCGCACAGATTGTCTGGAAAGCGCGAGCTTTTCACCCGGTTCATAATCACCTCGGCCACAGCAAACTGGCCTTTTAGCGTTTCGCCGCGCGCCTCAAAATACAGTGCCTCTGTCAGGCATGCCCAATTGGCGTTTCCAGTGGGCGTGGGCTGGGTATCCAACCAGCTGCGGGAAAACGATACATCGGCCTCCGTTTCCGGGGCCGTCAGAAATCCAGTGAACCGAGACGTTGGAATTGCGTTCAATCCCCGCAGTTCTGCCTTGCGCACCGCGCTGTTTGCGTCTGTATTGGACGCCTCAGCTGTGACACTTGTTGCCATCGCAATAACAGCGACACACGCAAATACAGACTTTAGAACGAAACGCATAAATTTCTCCGGCCTCTTTCGAATACCGGGGCCTCTAGACAGAAAAGTATGGATCGTCCAGCTTTGCGGGGTCGCATCGGCATGTTTCCGCTATACGTCACAGTATAGACGGAGAGGTAATCGCGCAGATTAAAGCCTCAAAATATTGTTATTGCTTCGTAATTTTTGTCTCGATGGCGATTTGCGCCGCTGCCAACCGTGCAACAGGGACACGGAAAGGCGAACAGGACACATAGTCGAACCCGGCAGCGCGGCAGAACGCGATTGATTCGGGGTTGCCCCCGTGTTCGCCGCAGATCGACAATGTAATGTCCGGGCGCGCCGCGCGCCCTCGTTCTGAACCGAGTTTCAGCAACTCGCCAACACCGTCGATATCGAGACTGTGAAACGGGTCCTCGACGAACACCTCTTGGCGGACATAATCAGACATAAACCGCCCGGCGTCATCTCGGCTAAGCCCATAGGTCATTTGGGTCAGATCGTTTGTGCCAAAGCTGAGAAAACTACAATGTTGCGCAATATCACCGGCACGCAAGGCAGCACGGGGCGTTTCAACCATCACACCAAGGCGATAGGTGAACGCCGCACCTTTGTCCGCCGCAACCGCAGCGGCGACGGCATCGACATTGGCGCGCACAAGTTCAACTTCACGCTTTGCACTCACCAGCGGGATCATGATCTCGGGCACGACCGGATCACCATCCCGGCTGGCCTCGATTGTGGCCTCAAAAATGGCGCGGGCCTGCATTTCGTAGATTTCGGGAACAGTCACCCCCAATCGCACGCCGCGCAAACCCAGCATGGGATTGTATTCCATCATGGATTCGATCCGGCGTGTCACATCCGATAAAGGCAGGTTCAGCGCATCCGCCAATTCGCGCTGGCCGCTGCGGTCGGTGGGCAGGAATTCGTGCAAGGGCGGATCAAACAGTCGGATGCAAACCGGCTGGCCCTGCATGATGTTGAACAGCTGTATGAAATCGGCGCGCTGCATCGGCAACAGGCGTTCCAGAACCGCCCGTCGATCAGCGCTGGTTTCAGCAAAGATCATCTCGCGCATCACTGTCAGCCGACCTTCGTCGAAAAACATATGTTCGGTGCGGCACAGCCCGATGCCTTGGGCGTTGAAATTGCGCGCTGTCTGGGCATCAGCAGGCGTGTCGGCATTGGCGCGAATGTCGATGTCGCGTTCGACATCGGCCCAGTCCATCAGATCGTGGAACGCATCATCGAGCGCGGGTTCCAGCATCTCGGGCGCACCCAACAGGATAGTGCCGTTGGTGCCGTCCACCGTCACAACATCGCCTGCGGACACGATACGCCCGTCTTTGGTCACCAACTGTCCCTTGAGGGTTTGAAACCGCATGTCCCCCACACCCACCACACAAGGCAGGCCGATGCCGCGCCCAATGACGGCGGCGTGGCTGGTGATGCCGCCGCGTTCAGTAATGATGGCCTTGGCAGCGTGCATGCCGCGAATATCCTCGGGCGAGGTTTCGCGGCGCACAAGAATGCAATCTTCGTTTCGGGCGGCACTGGCTTGTGCCTCGTTGGCGGAAAAGACGAGTTTCCCGGTCGCGGCACCCGGACTGGCAGCAATGCCGGTCCCCAGCAAATCGCGCTTGGCATGGCGATCGATCTGGCGGTGCAGCAATTCATTCAAGGTGCGCGGTTCGACCCGCATCAGCGCCTCTTGATGGGGAATAATGCCATCGCGGGCCAATTGGACCGCAATGCGCACGCTGGCGCGGGACGAACGCGTAACGCGCACCCCGTCCAAAATACGCAACTGGCCATTTTCGATGGCGAACTCGACCTGCATCTCTTCGCGCAGCTGTGTGCGCATCAGCGTGGCATGGGCAACCAGCTGTGCGAAACAATCCGGCACCATTTCCTCAAGCGACGGGCCCCGGCTGTCGCGCGAGATGAACAGGCTATCTGCGTCATTGCGCAGGGCATCGCGCCCCTGTGACTGGCGCAAATAGCGCCCGGTGATTTGCGGCATACCCGTTTTAGAGGACACGAGTTGCAGCACACCAGAGCCGCTTTCGCCCTGCCCGACACCAAAGGCCATTTGCTGGATCACAAGACCAAGCCCGGCATCCAGCGGCGCGCCCTTGGCTTGGCGCAGCAAGCGGGCTGAGGTCCCTTCCCATGCGCGGGCCATGGATTTGAGCACGCCCGCCAATTGTTCGCGCCTTGCGGGAGGGAACGAGGTTTCGGTTTCGCCCGCATAAGCCCTGAGAACTTCGGCGAGCGCCGCGGGGCCCTCGCCGTTGATGTTGTCAAACATATCCGGGTCGAGCCGGTCAACGTGAATTGCATAGCTCTGAACAAATCGGGTGAACAACGCCGCAGCCGCGTCCGGGCCCAACGTTCCGCACAGCACCTCATAACGCGCATCATTCATTCCGATGTTGAGGATCGCGGACGGCCCGCCCCAATCGGGATCTTCGGAGGATGGGCGCACACACAACAGCGCATCCTTGGGGAACTGTTCCACGATGGCGTCAATATCGGGCAAATGGCCACTTGCGATGCGGTGCACCGCATCAAACGACAGCGCCACGGTGGTCGGCACCGGCAGGTTTAGCCGCGCCAGCCGTTGCAGGCATTTTGCCCTCCCGCCATGGGTCTGCGTGGTGATCGGGGCCACGGCTGTGACGAGGGTTGTGTTCGGGTTATTCTGCACTGCGGCGTTCCTCTCGTCGCGGAGCATAGAGTGTAAACTTTACGTGACAAGAGGATTGGTGATGGATGCGCCTGCGGCGGGCGGCGGAGGGGGCCAGCCCCCCAGCGCATCCGCGCCTCCCCCAGGAGTTTATCTGGCGAGATGAAGGATCATCCGTCAATTTTCGTGAGGTCTGCGACAGACAGACACAGGGATCGGATGCGGCTGAGCAGGTTGAGGCGGTTGCGCCGTACCATTTGGTTTTCGGCATTGATTTGTGTGGCCTCAAAGAAGGCATCGATGGGCGTGCGCAGGGCTGCCATGGCGGACATGGCCGTTGTGAAGTCTTGGGTGTTCATCGCCGGGGTGATTTTCGCCTCGGCTTGATCGAGGGCCGCGAAGAGCGCGTGTTCTTCATCGGTCTCGGCGAATTTGGGATCGGCACCATAGGAATATTCGACGCCATCCGCCTCTTCGGCCTGAGTCAGGATGTTGTTGGCCCGTTTGAAGCCCTGGATGAGGTTTTTGCCATCGTCGGTGGAGAGGGTTTCTGAGAGCGCGCGGGTGCGGTCGACTACAAACTTGAGATCGTTATTACCCGTTTTCATAGCAAGTATAGCGTCCACAATATCGTGCCTGATGCCCCTGTCTCGTAAGAGCACCTTTAGCCGATCATGTGCAAACGCGAGGAGGTCGAAGGGCTTCTCTTCGTCGAAGCCTTGAAACTGCCTCATGTGTTCGCGCACCACACCCAGCAAGTCCATGCTGGTGTCGTTTTCCAGAATTAGTCGAATGACCCCTAGCGCCGCCCTGCGCAGCGCAAACGGGTCCTTGCTCCCTGTCGGCTTCTCATCAATCGCCCAGAACCCGGTCAGCATATCCAGCTTGTCCGCCAGTGCCACAGCCACGGACACAGGCGATGTAGGTACGTCATCGGACGGTCCAAGGGGCGAATAGTGGTCTTCGCACGCCTCTGGCACGCCGTCGTCATGGCCTGCGGCGGCGGCATAGTAGCGCCCCATCAGCCCCTGCAATTCAGGGAATTCATAGACCATTTCAGAGGCCAAATCGGCCTTGGCAATGCGTGCCGCTTCTGCCGCCAGATCGGGTTTGGCACCGACCAGGGGCGCAAGTTCGCGCGCAAGGGCTTCGATCCGTTTTACGCGTTCGGCCTGACTGCCCAGCTTGTTGTGGAAGGTCACGTCGGCCAATGGTTTTGCCATGCCTTCAAGCCCGATCTGTCCGATCGTGCGCAAATCGTTTTCCCAAAAGAACTTGGCATCCGCCAGACGTGCGCTCAGCACCTTTTCATTTCCGGCAAGGATGGTCGCACCTTGGTCGGCCGTTTCGCGGTTGGCCACTGTCACGAACCGTTCGATCCGGCCCGTCTTGGGGTTGCGCACACTAAAGAACTTTTGGTGTTCTTTCATCGAGGTTTGCAGAACTTCGGGCGGCAGATCCAAGAAATCACTGCCGATCTTGCCCATCAACACCACAGGCCATTCCACCAGCCCGGCGACTTCGGCCAACAGGCCCGCGTCTTCGACCACTTCAAGACCACTTGCAAAGGCCCTGTTCGTTGCATCGTGCCAGATCGCATCGGCGCGTTCGGTCGCGTCCAGCACCACAAAGGCACGTTTCACCTTGGTGCTGTAATCCTCAAAGGAGGTGACGGAAAACGGTTCGGGGGCCAAAAAGCGATGCCCGCGCGTGGTGTCACCCGAAATGATCCCGTCCACGTCCATGGGCACAACCTCGTACCCCGCCTCGTCCGTCAGGATGCACAGGATGGAGTGCAACGGGCGCACCCATTTCAGTGCACCGGTGCCCCAGCGCATGGATTTGGGCCAGGGGAAATTGCGGATCGTGCTTTCCAGCACCTCGCCGATGATGTCGGCGGCGGGCCGGCCCGGCTTTTCGATCACGGCAAACAGAACTGCACCCTTGGGCGTGTCACGTTTCACGACCTGATCGCGGGTCAGGCCCGCACCGCGCAGGAACCCTTTGATTGCTTTTTCGGGTGCGTCGGCCTTGGGGCCTTTGCGTTCTTCGCGGATGGTGGGGGAATTTGCCAGCAACCCATCCACAGTCAGGGTCAGACGGCGAGGCGTCGAAAAGGCAGCGGCTGAGGCATAGGTCAACCCCGCCTCGACCAGACCGTTTGTCACCAGCTTTTGCAGGTCTTGGGCAGCGCGCGTTTGCATCCGCGCCGGGATTTCTTCGGAGAAGAGTTCGATCAGAAGGTCAGGCATTAATTCGCATCCCGTCTCGGGCATTCTTCGCCCACAATTGTCCCGTCATAGGCTTTTTCGCCGCAGTCGTTGAGTTCGTGCCAGACATAACCGCGCCCGTCCTCGGTGATGGCCACGATCCGGTCCACGCCAAAGTCGACGTTCTTTTGGCCGAGAAACGGCAGGGCCGTACCTGCATCCAGTTCGGCGGCGATGGCGTCGGCGTCAAAACAGTCAAACCAGTGCGGCGCGTTGCGCGGCGTTGCATCCTCTAGCCCGACGTAGGTTTCGCTGAGCAGGGCAAGCGACATTTCGGTGGTAAAACAGGCGCGATAGCGGATGGGCGAGCTTTCGGCATCAATCGCTTCGAAATTGTCGATGCGGATGGGTTCGGGCGTGTTGGACACGACAGATACCAGATCAACCTGCGCGACCTCGACGGTTTCGTAAAACCCATAGACCTGCAAGTAATAGAGCCCAGCACCGCCCAGAAATGAAGACGCCAAAATGCTGATCACAATGATTTTCCCGTTCATTCCGCAGCCTCGGGCACCCAGCCGCCTGCGCGCGTCTGAACGAACGCATCCGCGCACTGCTTGGCAAGGGTGCGCACGCGTCCGATATAGGCTTGGCGTTCGGTGACCGAGATCACGCCGCGTGCATCAAGCAGGTTAAAGATATGGGACGCCTTTATACATTGGTCATAGGCCGGGTGCGCCATGATGATACGCTTGCCGGTCTTTGGATCCACGTGTTCTGCCGCCAGCGTCTTGGCGCATTCGGCCTCGGCCTCTTCGAAATGACGCAACAACACTTCGGTGCTGGCGGTGTCGAAATTCCAGCGCGCGTATTCTTCTTCGGTCTGTTTGAAAATGTCGCCATAGGTCAGCGGGATCGGCGTTTGCGGATCGTTGAACGGCATGTCCATCACGTGATCGACGCCGAGGATATACATCGCAAGCCGTTCGAGCCCATAGGTCAGCTCGCCCGAAACGGGGTGGCAGTCGTGCCCGCCGACCTGCTGAAAATAGGTGAATTGCGACACTTCCATGCCGTCACACCAGACTTCCCAGCCTAACCCCCACGCACCAAGCGTCGGGCTTTCCCAATCGTCTTCGACGAAACGGATGTCGTGCAGCGTCATGTCCACACCGATCGCCTGCAGCGAACCGAGGTACAGTTCTTGCAGGTCCGGTGGGCTGGGTTTGATCAGCACCTGATATTGATAATAGTGTTGCAACCGGTTTGGGTTTTCCCCGTACCGCCCATCGGTGGGTCGCCGCGAGGGCTGCACATAGGCCGCCGCCCAAGGCTGCGTGCCAAGGGATCGCAGTGTGGTCGCGGGGTGGAACGTCCCTGCCCCGACTTCCATGTCATAGGGTTGCAGAATCGCGCAGCCTTTGGACGCCCAATAGGTTTGCAGTCTCAGGATGATCTCCTGAAACGAACGGGGTGTCGTCGGGGTGTCTGACATGGCGTATCGCCCTTTGATGGATGCGCGCCTTTCCTACGGCCCGGCCCTGATGAGGTCAATTGCGCGCGAGGTCTTCTTTTGGGGGTATTCCCCCATTTTCATTGCAGCGAATTCCTGCTTAATCTTGGCGCGGACAAAACGGCGTAAAGACCATCAAAGGGGATATCGGGTGATTTTCAGACGGATAGCGTTTGCGTGGGCAATGATCCTTGTGTGCTGTGGCACGGCCATGGCGCAGGACCAGGTCGTTTGGGTGCAGGTCGAAGCGCATCCAAACCTTGCGTCCGCGACGGAACGTGCGCAAGTCTATGCCGCTGATGTCCCGGATGTGAACGGGTTCACGTTGGGTGGCGGCTGGTACGGGATTGCCTTGGGGCCCTACACCCGCGCAGACGCGGAACAGGTCCTGCGGGTTTATCGCAACGAAGGCATCATTCCACGCGATGCCTACATCGCGCTTGGCACGAGCTTTCGCCAACAATTCTGGCCAATCGGGGCCAACGTTCTGAACCGCGGCGTCGTGGACGCCCCTGTTGCAGCGGCCCCAAGTCAGGCCGCAACCACGGGTTTGGTCACCACACCTGCTGCACCACCTGCTGCACCGCCCCCCGCCGATGAAACCCCAGCTGAAGCGCAACGCAGCGAACAGTTGCTCAGCCGCGCCGAGCGTGAGGAATTGCAAGAGCTGTTGCAGTGGGCAGGCACCTATCCCGGTGCCATCGACGGCGCATTCGGGCGCGGCACACGCAACGCAATGGCCGCGTGGCAAGAACGCCAAGGCTTTGACGTTACCGGGATTCTGACGACCGGCCAGCGCGCCGCCTTGCGTGATGATTATAACGCGGTTTTGAACTCTCTGGGCCTTGCCACTGTGCGTGATGACACTGCGGGTATCGAAATATCGCTACCTATGGATGTCGTCGCATTTGAAAAATACGAATACCCCTTTGCGCATTACACCGGTGCACGCAGCATTGCGGCAACTGTGCTGTTGATCAGTCAGGCGGGCGATCAATCGACGCTCTTTGGCCTGTATGACATTATGCAGACGCTGGATGTCGTACCGCTCGACGGCCCGCGCGAGCGCAACGAGGACTCGTTTGTGCTGGTGGGTGAAGACGCGACGCGCGTGTCCGAAACCCGTGTGACACTGGAAAATGGCGAGATCAAAGGGTTCACCCTGATTTGGCCTGCTGGTGATGAAGAACGGCGGACGCGGTTGATTGCAGAGATGGAGCGCAGCCTTGTGCGCCTGCCCGGCGTCATCTCGCCCAGCGAAAGCACCCAAAAGCAGGCGATTGACCTTGTTGCAGGTCTTGAGGTGCGAACACCGCGCCTGTCCCGCTCTGGCTTTTTTGTTGATGGCCGTGGCACCGTCATAACAACGGCCGAAGTTTTGCAATCCTGTGGCCGTGTGACGCTTGATGATGACACGGAAGCTGAAATCACCCTCATTGACGCCGCCACTGGCGTTGGCATCTTGAAACCGACAACCGATCTGGCCCCCTTGGCCGTCGCACGGTTCAGCGATTTGACCCCGCGCCTGAAGTCCGAGATCGCGACCTCTGGCTACAGTTTTGAGGGTGTTTTGAAAGCGCCTTCGATGACCTTTGGCACGTTGAGCGATGTGCGTGGCCTTGGCGGCGAAGCAGACGTTTTGCGCCTTGAGATGGCCACCCGTCCCGGCGATGTGGGCGGCCCGGTGCTGGATTCTGGTGGCGGCGTTTTGGGAATGCTGCTGCCCGCCACGCAATCAGGCCGTACCCTGCCAGAAGGCGTACAGTTTGCCCTGGACCGCGCGATATTGCAGGACGTGCTGGGACAGGCCGGAATGGCCGCGGCAGGCACTGACAGTTCAAACCCGATTGATCCGTTCGATCTGTCAGGCGAAGCCACAGGTATGACTGTCCTGGTCAGTTGCTGGGATTGAAGCGGCTAAAACGGGATGTGTCGCGAGGCGCGGCGCGGGGATAGCTAGGCGGGCTTCGCCCGGGAGATAGCAAGGGGGCTTCGCCCCCGGCGCTGAGCGCCTCCCCCATGGTATTTTTCGTCAGAAGAAACGGTAAAGGGCCCGGCGCTATGCGATGGCCGGGGTGAGGTAGATCAACGTGGGGCCGTCTGCATCAAAGGCAGCGCGCACAGCAGTTTGCATGTCATCAAGAGTCTTGGGGGCGACTGAGTACGCGCCAAAGGCTTCGGCCGATTTGCAGAAATCGGGGTTATGCGCGATCACTGCATTGGGCGCGATTTGGGCACGCACCATGCTGTCTTCGATTTCGCCGAGTTTGGTGTTGTCCCACAGGATGATCGGGATCGGTAGGCCCAGTTCCACCGCCACGCCAAGTTCGGCCATAGTATAGTGAAATCCGTAGTCCCCGATGATCGCCATCGTCGGTTTTCCGTTGCGCGCCACTGCCCCGCCAATCGCGGCGGGCGTCGCATAGCCCAGCGTGCCAAAGCCCGTTGGGTGGTGCCAGTGGCCCGGACGATCCATCGCCCAGACCTCCTTGGCGGTGTAGGCCAGTTGAGTCATATCGGAGTAGATCATTGTCCCCGCCGGCACGGCACTGCGCAGCGCGTCGCACACCCGTACGATGCCGGGCCGTTCGGCGTTGATTTCGGCGCGAAAGGCGGCCGCTTGGCGCGCCACGCGATCCCTGTCCCACAGGAATGGCTTGTCTTGGTCCCAATCCTTCAGACGACTGGACAGATCAGTGTGGAATGTTTGTGATTGGCAGTGGATCGCCAGGTCGTCTGGCCCAACTGTCGCCAATACCGCCGGGTCGATATCCACCCGGATCATCGGGCAATTGTGCCCGAGGTGGTCGCGCCAAAGATCAACCTCGGCCAACTCGGTCCCGATGGCCACAACCAAATCGGCCTCTTCCATGATCTTGGCGCTGTGCGGACGCGCGAGGATCGCACCCAGACAGCGTTCATCACTGCCATCGATAATGCCGCGCCCGGCATAGGTGGTGACTGCCAAGGCACCGGCACGACGCAGTATGCCAAACATGTCGGCGCTGCCCCGCCGCGCGCCGCCGCCTAGCACGAAAACCGGATATTGCGCCTGCTGAAGCGCCTGTTCGATGCGGTTCATCGTATGGTGATCCAGATGCAGCGGTGACACGGGCGCTGCGGGTGCTGCAGGCGCTGCAACCGCTGTCGCCTCGAGCACTGAAATGGGAACCTGGATATGTTTGCTGCGGGGACGTTGTGTTTCGAACTCGACAAGGGCGCGGTCGATCAGCGTGTATGCGGCGGCGGCCGTACCCGCCTCTTCGGACCAGTCACAGACCGTGGCGGCAGCACCGCGCTGATCTTTCATCTGGTGCAGCTGTCCACGTTTGCCCGCCGTCTCGTCGAGACAGCTAGAGATCACCAGCAAGGGCACAGAATCGCTGTAGGCCTGCCCCATCGGCGTCATGGTGTTGCATAGACCCGGACCCGTAATAACATACGCCACGCCCGGCTTGCCGCTCGCGCGCGCATAGCCATCGGCCATGAACCCAGCACCCTGTTCGTGACGGGCCAGCACATGCGTGATCCCGGCCTCTTCGATCCCGCGATACATTTCCTGGTTGTGCACGCCTGGGATGCCAAAGATCACATCGACACCACGATCTTTCAACATATGGGAAATTTGCGCACCGAGGGGGCGGGAAATGGCCATCAGGCTCTCCAGAATTGAACTGTGAAAATCACGTAGACAGCCAGCAATTCAAGCCGCCCGATCAGCATGGCCGCAGCGAGTAACCACTTGGCCGTATCGTTAAGGCCCGCAAAATTTCCAGATGGCCCGATTTGATCGCCAAAGCCGGGGCCGACATTGGCCAGCGCGGTGGCCGCACCGGACAGGGAAGTGACAAAATCCAATCCCGTCATCGCAAGCGCCACAGCCAATAGCCCCAAGGTGACCGTGAAGAACACGAAAAACGACATCACCGAATTCAGAACATCATCATCCACAGGACGACCCGCGTAGCGCGGCGTGAAAACCCCATGGGGGCTGCGGGTTTTTTGCAACTGTGCCTTGATCGAGGCAAACAACAATTGATAGCGGAATATCTTGATTGAACAGGCGGTTGATCCCGCACAGCCCCCGATGAGGCCGGTAAAAAACAGCACAGCAATCGCAAAGCTGCCCCACTGCCCGTAGTCCGCATTGGCAAACCCGGTCCCCGTCATAAGGGATACCGAATTGAACAGCGCGTATCGCAACGCCTCTTCGCCGCTGGCGTTGGCCTGTGCCCAATTCCAGCCGGTGATCAGCGCCGCGATGATAAACGCTGTGACCAGGAACACATGGATTTGCGTGTCCCTTAACAACGGACGGGCTGTGCCTGCGCTGAGTTGCACAAAGCGTACAAAGGGCAGCGCCGCCAAAATCATAAACACGCAGGCGACATAGGACACCGGCCCGGCAAAGGCCGCAAAGGACGCATCGTAATTTGAAAACCCACCCGTCGCGATTGTGGTCATCGCGTGCACCACCGCATCAAACGGCTGCATCCCAGCCGAGATATAGGCCAACGCACAGATCAGCGACAAACTGACGTATATGACCGAGATCCGGCTGGCGATCTCTGTGGCGCGCGGCAAGATTTTCCCGAAAGTATCGAAACCTTCGGTGCGAAATATCTGCATGCCCCCGACCCGAAGTTCAGGCAGAAACACCATGGCAACAACG
>Ga0209405_1002441_pt1 | contig 12181 bp, 10 predicted proteins | sample COGITO_mtgs_1105_6_FD_184803 | JGI IMG/M metagenome (GOLD analysis project Ga0209405, IMG submission 184803) | Pelagic marine microbial communities from North Sea - COGITO_mtgs_110516 (SPAdes) (version 2) | ecosystem: Environmental > Aquatic > Marine > Epipelagic ...
TCAACATAGGCATCAGCCCCAAACGCTGGGTCTTGATCGATAAAGACATCAAGATTTTTGGGCTTGGGCGCCGTGGCCTCGTCAAAGGTCCAGGTGAAATCGCCGTTGGTGTCAAAGACGAGCGCCCCGCCGCGAACATCCATCGTTTCTCCCGCCGGAACCAATTTGCGGACCAATTTAGTTTTACCGGGGTTTTCCGGATCGGCGATCCGGGTCTTGATCAAAATGGATTTCACATCGCCGGAGACCTCATAGCCAGAGGTTCCAGCATTGATCCGCTCCATAATATTCCCGCGCATGACCATAATAGGCTCTGTTCCGCCCCGCTCATGGGTGGCAAACCGATGCCCCAATTCCGTGGGCGTGAAAGAGGTCCAAAACCCAGAGGTTTTCGCGGCCACTTCAGATCGCATCGATGTTGAAACAAGGGCCACAAAGGGCACAACCCAAATAAATACGATGAGGGCAAGGACAATATGGCTGAGAGTTTTTGTCATCTATCTATACCTTAATTCCCAAGCTCTCTTTGTTCGCGGCGAATGCGCCAGCCGTTGAACACCATATTGGGCACAACTGTCAGCATGAGCATCACCGCGATAGACGCATAAAGATTGTCCACATTATCACCGCCAATCGACCAATTGTTACGCGCGTTTTCCATCATGGTCGCCAGCAATAATTTATCGTCGTCATTGGCCGATAGCGCATAGGGGATATCGAACACCTTAAGTACCAAGACCACCAATGTCGTCCAAACCACCAAAACCGTGGAATAGATCTGCGGCAGCTTCACGCGGAAGAACATCTGAAACGGATTGGCTCCGTCAATCTTTGCCGCCTCAATGGTGTCCTCCGGAACACCGCGCAGCGCCGCCGAAAAGATCACCATGGCAAAGCCGGTTTGAATCCAAACCAAGATCCACATCAAAAAGAAATTGCCCCAAAACTTCAGGCTATACAGCGGCTCATTATATTCCGCCGTATGTCCCAACAAGGATTTGAGCAATCCGATTTGATAGGAGGGTGTCATGCCATTGATGGTCTCGAGCGGCTCAATCCCGCCGCCGGCAAATATATTGCGCCAGATCACCGCGGCCCCGACAAAGGAAATCGCCAAGGGCACAAAGATAAAGGTTTTGGCCACAACTCCCCAAGAGACGGAATCGGCCAGCACGGCGATCAAAAGGCCGAAGATGATGCAGGTCGAGGGCACTAAAATGAGCCACATCAAACTGTTGCGCATCGCCAGGCGGAATTGCAAATATCCCAGTGACTCAGGATCCCAGAGAAAGGCATAGTTGCGCACTGAGGGCGTGCCATCATATTCTTGAAACGACAATGAAAGCGTGGATAAGGCCGGAACAAGCAAAAACAACAGCAGTAAAACCAAAGTCGGACCCACAAAAATCCAAGGCTGTATCGCTTCAATTATATTAGATTGGCGGCCAAGAGAATTTTTGCAGCGCACCCGCGCCATACTGGCGTTGAGCCAATTCGAAATGCCAAAATAAAAGAACGAAATTCCCACTGCAATCACAACCGATCTCAGGGCAAATCCAATTTTTGCAAACCGCTCTTGCGTGTCAAATTCGGGAAAAGACCATTGCCAATGCGCATGCATCCAAAGGCCCAAGTTTGCCATTGCATCGTCTAATGGCGTTGTTACCACAAAAGCGAAAATTGCTGTGATGGGCAAAAGAAAGACAATTGTCAAAAAAATCGCAAGGCCATTACTGGCTATGATCGGGCTGAGGGCGCGCATCGCATGATCCTTAAATCATATCTGGTAATAGAGGTGCTTAGAAAAAGAGGAGCGCAAATACACTTTGCGCTCCTCAAGCTTATAGCCTTAGGTCCATCTTATTTGATGGCATCCCATGCGGCTTGGATGTTGTCACCTGTGGTTTTCGCATCCTGGCCATTTGCAAAAGCAGTCATCTCTGACCAGAAAGCACCGGCACCAATCGCCCCTGGCATCAAATCAGATGCGTCGAAACGGAATGTAGTGGCGTTGGACAGGATTTCACCCTGTTTGCGCAAAGCAGGTGTCGCATAGGCATTCAAGTCTGCACCTATGTGGGCGGTCAGGAATGTGCCTTGTGACATCCAAGCTTCATGTGCGGAAGCTTCGGTCATGTATTGGAAGAACGCCCGTGTTGCTGGGGAGTCTTTTGCCATGGTCCAAAGCGTACCCGCGCCCAAAACTGGGTTGCCGAGGTTTGCAGAGGCATAGGGCGGGAAGTAGAAGAAATCCGCTTCGCCATTTGCCACTTCTTCGCCTTTTTTCGGGAAAAACGCTGGGATGAAAGACGCTTGACGGTGCATCAGACAGCTGGCCGGCGATGAGAAAAGACCCTTCGGCGCGTCACCAAAGAATGTTGTTGCAACAGAGGAAGCGCCCCCGGCAACATAGTCATCATTGCGTGAGAACTGGCCGTAAACTTCCATCGCGTTCAGCACTTCAGGGCTGTTAAACGGCAGATCATTGGAAACCCAGCGGTCATAGTTTTCTGGCGACGTTGTGCGCAGCATCAGATCTTCCATCCAATCGGTCGCAGTCCAACCGGTCGCATTGCCCGATTCCACACCAATACACCATGGGGTGTTGCCATCGGCCACCATTTGATCGGACAGAGCAATCAGCTCTTCCATCGTGGCAGGGATTTCATAGCCGTTGTCTTCAAACTGTTCTGGAGAATACCAAACTAAGGATTTCAGATCCATTTTGAAGGCAAAACCGTAAAAATCTTCCTTGCCATCCGCATCGGCATATGTGCCCAGATCAACCCATGAAGACCCAGCGCCGTAGTTATCGGACATCCAATTGGCCAAATCGTCACCCAGCGGCACCAAGTGACCTTCTTTGGCCATATCAGCAGCCAAACCGGGCTGCGGGAAAATCGCGATGTTTGGCGCGTTGTTGGACCGCAAGTCGGCAACGACAAGCGCAGCAAAATCGCGCGAACCGGAATATTGCACAACCGCGCCAGTTGCTTTTTCAAAGCAGCTCACGGTGTTCAGCAACATTTCTTCGTCCTTGCCCTCCATGGAGCCAGCAATGGTGATGACTTCACCCGCAAAATTGCCCAGGTCACCAAGCTTAGAGGGCGTATCACAAGCATCCGCTTGCGCCATTCCGGCGAAAGACATGGACAAAGCCGCCACGGCAGCTCCGCTCAAAAATTTATTCAAAAAAGACATATATTCCTCCCAAAAGTCTATCCTATTCACAGTTTTTACCCCCTCAAAACGCGCGTCAAACATTTCGAAACGCCTCTCAAAACGGCACCCTAAAAACCAGCATGGTTTCCCGAAACACAACATAGATTACGAGACAAAACGCAAGTAATTTTTACGCCTTAAATTTATCAAAGCGCTTTGGATATTGTCTGGCTATTCTGCGATCTACGCGCTGTCAACTGACAAAAAAGCTCTCTAATGAAAAAATATATCTTTATTATTTTCAAAAAATGAGACAGAAATAGCACAAATTGGCCAAAATTTTTATAAAATTGGATTTTCGCCTGGTCGCCAAGAAAGTTTTGTAAAATATTGGAAGCGCTTTGACTAATTTAACAAATCTTAAATCTCTGTCCCAAGAACTTGGCATGTCTCAGACCACAGTGAGTCGCGCGCTAAATGGCTTCCCAGAGGTCAGTGAAAAAACCCGCCAGGTGGTCCTGGAAGCAGCGGCAAAACACAACTACAAACCCAACACGCGCGCCCGTCGCTTGGCCACCGGGAAATCGATGACAATCGGGCATTTGGTCTCGGTTTCCAAAGAATATGAACTGGTCAATCCGATTTTTGCAGATTTCATCGCCGGCGCCAGTGCACGCTATGCGCAAAGCGGCTATGATTTGTTGCTCTCGCTGGTGCCCGATGAAGATGAATTTACCAGCTATAAGGAATTGGCCGCGCGGTCTACGGTGGATGGTGTGGTGGTGCACGCACCGCGCGTCGACGAACAACGCATTGCCCAGCTCAATAGCCTCAATCTGCCTTTTGTTGTGCATGGGCGCTCAAGCAATACACTGGAGAAATACAATTGGGTGGACGTCAACAATGAGCGATCCTTTTTTCGAGCGACGCAATTGTTGATCGAATTGGGCCATACCACCATTGGTTTGATCAACGGTATGGCGGGTGTGGATTTTGCCGTGCGCCGAACGCAGGGCTATCTGCGTGCGCTCAAAGAAAACAACATCGAACTCGCTGATGCCTACGTAACCCATAGCGAAATGACCGAGCCAAATGGCTATAAAAATGCCCTTGCGCTTCTAGACTTGCCCGACCCGCCGACGGCCATCGTCACCTCTTCGATCATTATGGCCCATGGTATAAAGCGCGCGCTCGATGAACGGGAGTTGAAACTCGGACGGGATGTCTCTGTGATAACCCATGATGATGACTTGTCTTATTTTCGCGACGCCGCTGCCGTGCCCGTCTACACCGCCACCCGCTCGTCCGTGCGCGAAGCCGGCCGCCTGAGCGCGGATCTTTTGCTCAAAACCATCGCCGACCCCAGCCGGGACCCTGAAGGTATATTGCTGGATGCTGAGTTAATTCTCGGCTCCTCCACCAAACCACCGCGCCTGCGATAGCAAACCGCTATGGCACCTCGCAGCCATTAGCAGCTTCAAAAACCTTGAACCACCGTTCGCGGTCAAACGTAATGGCACAAACTGCATCCAATGTAGCGATGCACGAGAGATTGTTGGTGCCCAGCACAGGCATGATGCGCGCTGGATGCGCCAAGAGCCGAGCCACTGCAGCCGCGGCCACATCACGAGCACCAATCATTTGAAACAAAATCAGAAGCTTGGGGCTCTCCCCCCGGAACAATGCGCCGCCAGCCAGCGGGAACAAACCATGGGCGGCACACCAAATTCCTGCAAAAAAACCAAATCGCCATTGGTAAATGCGCTATTCTCCACAACGCTCATTTCGGTCTGATTGGTGGCCAGAGGCGTTTTCATTATCGATTGCAACGAGGTCCAGTCATCGCGTTTAAAGTTCGATACACCCACTGACGCCACTTTCCCAGAGGCCACCACAAAATCCAGAGCCGCTCCTGTCTAGTGAAGAGACATCATTGGATCTGGCCTGTCCACCAGTAAAAGGTCAATTTTTTAATTGCCCATGAGGCGTAATGAATGATCGATCAAAGCGGCAATAGGCGCCGCAGAGGTATCATAGTGCTTCACTCGTGTTCTGGCATATCGCCCAGCCCCGCGCAGCATATTGCATTTCGTAACAATTTCAATATGGTCACGCAGTGCCGCTAAGCAGACTGGCGCAAATTATTGAGCGCATAGATATAAGCCCCACCAGTAATTCGATGCAAGTTCTCATTCGTCTGGCAGCAGCTGTATCACGTTTACGAGGCTGGATCTTAATCTAAACATAAACTATTCTTATAAATTAAAATGCGCCTAAAATCGGTTATCACAAACATTAATCAATCGACAATCCGCTTGGGACCTTATCAGGAATGCCGAGCCTGCCCAATTCAGCAGTTTTACCTGTCAAGCTTTCCAAAAATATAATAATATCAGATACATCATCATCACTTAGATCGATTTTACTAATATCAATTAGTCGCTTTTGGCGATTAATCTCTCTTTGATCAGATTGCACCACGAAATCAATGTCTTCAAGCCAGGGAGCTGGCGGCAGATTAGCCATATCACGTGTCCATTTAGCCCTCATTCCAATTGGATCCAAATGGTGACGCACAATTCCTTCCAGCGAGGGATATGCTCCGTTATGACCATACGGGGCTGTTAGTGCTACATTTCGCAAACTTGGCGTTTTAAATCTGTAAGCGTCTTCAAATTTATCACTTTCGCCCATGCGGCCAGTATCGCGCGCTGTTGGATCGAAAAGCCTGGTGCGGCCTGGTCCAAAAGCAGGTAAGGACAGTGCATAGAAATTTTGGTCAGTAAACAAGGGCCCACGATGACAACTATAACACTCACCACGACCAAAAAATATTTTTCTGCCACGTTCCGCGCCATCGCTTAAATCTATCCCATTGACGACCAATTCATCATAAGGACTGTCAAAACTCTGCCACTCAAAATTTATGAAATCACCCAAAGCGTTGGCTATTTCAACAATACTTACCTGCTCGGGTGCATCAATATTGGAGAATGCTTTGACAAACATTTCGCCATATTCAGGTATTATCCTAACGCGCTTTGCTAAAATTGGCCATGCCGCATCAATTCGATCGTGAACAGCGCCAGCTATCTCATTTTCCTTCGGGTTTCCCGCCATCTCAAATTGAGCAACTAGAGGAAATAAAGCCTGAGCTGCGATGATCGTATCTAATCCGTCTGGGAGCCATTCTTGCGCGGGTGAGTTAAATCCATTTTCATAAATATCACTAATTTCAAGACGACCATCATGGAAAACGACTTTTATTGATTCATGTCCAAGATTCCATAGGGAACTTGAGTTCCTTGGTATTCGTTTTAAAATTTTACTATCGCCAGTACCAGCGGACCTTTTTGGTCCTAGACCTACGCCACCTTCACCAATACCCAAACTCAATCCATCTCCTCCACCATGTTTAGGATGGTGGCAGGTACTGCAGCTTATATTGCGGTTTCCAGATAAAATTTTATCATAGAACAATAGTTGTCCTATCTTTGCTCTTGCAATTTGCGTGGGAAGAAAGTGCTCTTGAGAAAGACTATATTTTTCCGCATAACTTGGATTTGAAGCAAGTAGATATAAGGTAAGACATTGAAATATTTTTGGCCACAATTTTTGAGTAGGGTAATTATTACCCAGATTTTTATATTTGTTAGTTTTATTGGATCTATGGCGCAGGCGGAACTTGAGGAAGCCCGTGATCTGATGGAGGCTGGAAAATTTATGGAGGCTCGTGCGGCTCTTTGGCCTGCTGCTCGTTCTGGAAACGCTGAAGCGGAAGAGCTCATTGGCATAATGTATGCGATGGGGCTTGGTGTTGAACAAGACTACGAACGCGCCTTTGAATGGTATTTGCGAGCAGCAATGAAAGGACATCCAGGAGCACAATCGGGAGTGGCATGGTATTATGAAGTCGGACTCGGAATGCCCTCGATAGATCTTACGAGAGCTTACATGTGGTATGTTCTGTCCGCAATTGGCAATGATCCTGATGCGATGATAAGTCAGGAGGAGGTCGTTAAAAAAATGTCCAGCGAGCAGATAGCTAAAGCACATCTTTTAATCGATGATTATAGAGTTTGGCTTTATCCATTTAAATAGGCTCCTTACCATTCAACATTTAGTTTTCATAGACGACTTTAATAGTTGTGCCGCGCGAACAAACTCGCGCGACACTTTCAAAAATGTTAGTTTATATCGCTTGCTCTACCGGAATTTAGTTCTGCTTCGGCTGCAGCTACTGCGGATGTTAGAGCGTCAAAAACCTCTTCGCCGCCATCAACATTAGCCTTAAACCAATCGTACACTGGCGCCGCGGCACTCTTGAACGCAGCTTTTTCTTCTGGAGTTGGAACATAGAGGTCGCCACCACCTGCAACAAAATCAGCATATGCTTGAATCGATTTACGCTTGGGTGAGGCAAAAGTTGCTTGCTGAAGTTGAGCAAAACCATCGACCACGATTGTGCGCATGTCATTTGGTAGTGACATAAACTTGTCGTTGGACATCCACCAGAGTGCACCCATGTACGCGTGACCGTCTAAAGTTACGTATTGCAGCCCTGCATCAGGAAATTTCATGCCCATGATGTCAGTAATGCCATTTTTAGATCCTTCAACAACTCCTGTTTGAAAGGACGTGAAAAGTTCAGGCCAAGGGATGGGCGTTGGAGAAGCACCAAGTGCCCGCACTAATTCTTGTGGCAAATCCGCTACAACAGTACGGATCTTAAGGCCTTCCATATCACTCGGGCTTTGCACACGACGTTTAGTATTGGCGAAGTTACGCCATCCACCCGTGTTACCGATTGTCATCAAGCGAATTTTGTCTCCAGAGTTTTCAAGAGCCATTTTGCGCACTGTGCGCGTAAATTCGCCCGATAAAACATGTTCTGCGACACGATCATCCGCCATTAAGTATGGTAAATCGAGTACTTGAACATATGGAAAAATCCCTGCCGCGCCACCCGAAGTGGAAATGTACACATCTATAGAGCCATCGGCTACACCTTGAAGACATTCAGCACCTTTTGAGCAAAGCTGCGTGCCAATAAATAATTCAACTTCTATAGCCCCGTTTGACGCGCTCTCGACATAATTTTTAAAAACGATAAGGCCGTCATAATCCTCGTCGTTTTCATTTGAATTTGCTGTAGCACGAATTGTGAAATCTGCAGCCTGAGCTGAGATTGCACCAGTTGCAAGTATTGCAGCAACAGTAAGTGACTTAATTGTACCTTTTAGCATGTTGTCCTCCCAAGTGTTTTGCTGTTTAGGTCTAGTTTAAAAACCCCGTCAAACGGGGGATGGTCATCGAGATGGCGGGAACATATGTGATTAGAAAGATCACTAATATTTCAACCAACAAGAATGGGATAATTGCTCTAGCGATCGCCTCAACACGCTCACCTGACACTGATGATGCCACAAAAAGGACTAACCCCATAGGCGGCGTTGCTAGGCCTACTGTGAGATTAACACTCATAATTATTGCAAAATGAATGGGATCTACGCCAAGGCTAACAAATATAGGTCCAAGTATTGGGCCCAAAATGATAATAGCAGGACCGGCGTCAAGAAACATTCCGACTATAAAAAGTAAAATGTTAATTAAAAACAGCAATACTAAAGGATTATTGGACAAAGAAACAATGTAGACAGCCAGAATTTCCGGCGCATGGCTAAGGCTAACAACAGTCTTAAAAGCCATTGCTGCTCCGACTAACAACAAAACTACCGACGACGTCATCGCAGCCTTTGTTAGTACATTTTGGAGGTCTTTTACACGCAAGGTCTTCAGGACAAATAGGCCAATAAATGTTGCATATCCAACTGCAACCGCCGCGGCTTCCGTGGGAGTAAACACGCCGCCGAGAATTCCACCTAAAATTATAATAGGCGTTAAAAGCGGAAAAAATGCTTTCAGGCTAGCTTTCCCTCTTTCATTCCAAGTGTACTTATTGCTGGCAACTGGAAAATCATATCGGTCAGCCATAAATTTCACAGTAAGCATCAATCCTAAACCGACTAAAATACCAGGGACAATTCCAGCCAAAAACAATGCAGCCACACTTTCCCCCATGACATATGCGTATATTATCATTATTCCAGATGGTGGTATAATTGGTCCAATGACAGAGCTGGCCGCAGTAATGGCCGCAGCAAAACGACGCGAGTAACCTTGCTTTTCCATAGCAGGTATTAGCATTGAACCTAATGCCGAAGTGTCGGCCACAGCTGAGCCCGACAAACCTGCAAACAACATAGAAGATAGAATGTTGACGTGTGCCAATCCGCCTCGCAAATGGCCAAGCATAGCTTGAGAAAATTCAACTAATCTTCCAGTAATACCACCCCGGTTCATTAGCTCTCCGGCAAGCATAAAAAAAGGTATTGCCATCAAAGGGAAGCTATCAATACCATTATACACATTTCTGTATAATAGACCAATGTCTCGTTCTTGGCCGTTCAACCACAACAATAATCCCGGTGCTGCAAGCAAGCCAAAAAACACAGGTAACCCTACGAGTAAAAACACTAAAAAGAGGGGGAGAAACCACAGTAAAATTAGTCTATCCTTTCAATTTCTAGGTTCGGGATAGGCCTAAGGCAGATATTTTTATCTGCAATTAGTAAAAGCTGGCGTAAAATCATCTCAATATTAACAAATATCATTAAAGTCACCCCTGTAAACAAAGACAGGTACATATAAAAAAGGCTCATTTTTATCGTTTTCAAGCCAACTAAATACAACGGTATTCTTAATGAGGCACTCGAAAACATCGATCCAGAACCGACATGTTTCCAGCCTAATTGAAAAGCTACTAAAAGTACAATTAAGGAGATTAATGATAATAATAAAGCAATTGCTGAAAATAAATGGCTTGAAAAATATCGATGAAGTGTATCAATTGCCACAAAGCCGCTTTGGCGCAGCGCAATTGGTGCCATCAGGCTGGTTAACCATAGCATGAGAAAACGTGCTGCTTCATCAGGCCATGGCAATGCATTGTTTAAAATATAACGACAAAATACCTGAAGCAAAATAACAAAAACCATCATCGCCAAGGCGATTACAGATATAAAACGTCCAATACGACCCGCTAAGTCATTAAAAAATTGAAATGGCTGCAGCAATAAAAAAAACAAAGTCATGATGCTAATACAAACTTTGTGAGCGCATTTCGAACTCTTAATATGTTTCGCTGTAATTTGCTTTTTAGGGTCATTACGCCACCTCTTGCCCAATGGCGCAGGTATAGATCTCGAACCAAGTTTCTCTGTTAATACAAATATTCAAGGCAGAACCAAGTTTTTTGATACGGTTTAGATTATTGGTGCCAAGCACTGGCACTATCTTGGACGGATGCGCTAAGAGCCATGCCACAGCTGCAGCGGCGGCGTCACCCTGCCCCAAATCGGACAGCAATGCCAAAAGTCGAGAATTTTCTCCAGCGAACAAAGCACCACCTGTTAGTGGAGACCAAGCCATTGCCGGTATATTACGTTCTTGCAAAAAGGCTAAATCACCATTTGTAAAAGCACTATTTTCAAGCACGCTGATTTCAATTTGATTGGTGACCAAAGGGCTCTGCATTGCAGATTGCAGCAAAGTCCAATCATGCGATTTGAAATTTGAAACCCCAACACTTCGCACCTTACCTGATTTCACTGCCATATCCAACGCAGCACCTGTCTCCCAGTGGTCCATCAGCGGGTCTGGACGATGAATCAATAAAAGATCAATGTGATCTACACCCATCAAACGCAGGGAGTGGTCGACAGAAGCCGCTATATGAGCCGCCGAAGTGTCGTAATGTTTGATACGTGTACTGGCATATCGCCCAGCCCCAATCAAAATATCGCATTTCGTAACAATTTCAATCTGGTCACGAAGCTGTGGCGCGGCGCGCAGAGCATTCCCTAATACCTCTTCCGCCTCATAACCACCATAAATATCGGCTTGATCCATCGTCGTGATACCCTGGATCAAACAGGCTTCAATTTTTGCCTGAACATGAGAAGGGCTGGTATTCTGGTCATCAGCAAGCCGCCACATTCCATAGACCAAGCGGCTCAGCGTGACGTTATCACTCAAAGAAATACGTTCCATTATTGTCGGGGTCCAATTCCAAGAGGTGTTGAAGGGGAGTCTGTGGGTACTCGACCATATTCATGTGGCAGAGAACAAGTTTTTAATTCAGGCAAAACCAACTTGCCAACATAGTCACATTCTTCCAAATGCGGATAGCCAGAAAAAATAAATGATCGCATGCCCATCTTTTGATAGGCTTCGAGCTCGGACAATATTTGATCGGCAGACCCCACAAGGGCGGCACCACAGCCCGAGCGCGCGCGCCCCACCCCGGTCCACAGATGCGGCTCGATAAACCCATCCATATCAGCCAAATCTCGATTCCGCGCTTGCCGCGAAACACCATAAGATCCACTATCTAAGGCCCGGTTGCGGATGACGCTGCCGGTTTCATCGTCGAGTTTCGAGACCAATTCCTGTGCAAACTCACGCGCTTCTTGCTCCGTATCGCGCACGATCAAGTGAACCCGCAGACCGTAATCCAACGTTCGACCATAAGTCTTTGCACGCGCATGTACCGCCTGCATCCTTTGGCTCAAATCTTCCCGAGACTCAGGCCACATCAGATAGACATCACAATGTTCGGCGCAAAGCTCGACCGCATCGGGAGAGTAACCGCCAAAGTAAAGCAGCGGGCCGCCGTTTTGTTGATAGGGCCGTGCCGGTTCCGCGCTGACACCTTGGAAATTATAAATTTCACCTTCAAAATTGATCTCATCTGCCGTCCAGGCTTGCTTGAGGATCTGCACGACTTCCCGCGATCTTTGATAACGATAGGGACTCGGTTCCTTTTGACCCGGGAAATCCGATGAAATCACATTCAAGGTCAAACGCCCTTTGAGCATGTGATCCAAAGTTGCAACTGTTCGCGCCAACATGATCGGTTGCATCTCTCCACAGCGAATAGCCGCCAGCATATTGATGT
>Ga0209405_1002477_pt1 | contig 12055 bp, 8 predicted proteins | sample COGITO_mtgs_1105_6_FD_184803 | JGI IMG/M metagenome (GOLD analysis project Ga0209405, IMG submission 184803) | Pelagic marine microbial communities from North Sea - COGITO_mtgs_110516 (SPAdes) (version 2) | ecosystem: Environmental > Aquatic > Marine > Epipelagic ...
GTATGGCTATACAGGAAAATACAATTAGTAATGCTACTTTTTTCATGTCTCTATAAATTTGCTTCATTATTTTGTTATTCTATAAATTGGTAAATATGCTTCTATTGCTGTTTCAAGTACGCCTAAAGACACAAAACTGTTTGGTGCTTCGGGTTCTAAAACTTCGATAATAATATTGGATCTTCTCTGATCAATATTTATTTTATAAGTTTTTTTTGGAAATTTTATATTCTTGGTTTCAACTTCTGTTTTTACTGTTTGACGATTCATTTTTTCATATTTTTTTGAATCTCTTTTATATTCTGAAATTTTATATGTTTCCACTTCAATTTCTTGGTCTTCAGAAAGTGTTTCAATGATTACTCCAAGTGTTTTTAATTTTTCTATAATTTCTGTTTGATTTGCATCAACTAGATAAGCAATTGGTCTTTTTCTTACTAAATCTGCTTGAGACCTTAGTCCATCTCTTATCGTAACATCTAATTCTATAATCTTATTAGCATCTAAGTCGATAGTTTTTATCGTCTTTTTATCAATTGTTTTTTTACTTGTAACAACTATATCATTTTGTTGTTCTGTAGCTTTTTTTATTTCCTTTTTCACTAACATACTATTAGAACTTGCCGTCTCTAAATAAGATATGGCCAGTAAAAATGTGGTATTTATTCGTCTTTTAAAAGACGTTCTGCCAATGCCAACTCCTCTAATTTCAAATAAGGTCGAAATTGTGTTGGTTAGCGCATAGTTAGTTGCACTTGATCGTGCATTTGTGGATCCTAGATTAAAGTGAATTTCGCCTCCAAATTTTCCAGTAGAAATATAGTCATGGTGTTTTAACCCATTCTTGTCTAGTGTTTGTCTCGCATTTTCAACAAACAAACGATCAGTAAGGTGTCTAAGGTTTTGAGGTACGTTTAAATTTCCTGTGTATAAAAACATGGCATCATAAAGCGAAGTAATACCAAAATCACTAAATTGAGTGAAGTCCTTACGATACGGTCTATATTCATGAAAATCTAAACCAACTTCAGGATTAAAGTTTGTGAACGCTTGTTTAAGCGATACACTTTCTTGCGCCATTAATTTGGTTTGATCTCTATTTAAATCTAATCCATTGGCTGCATAGCGATCTTGTTTTAAATAACCATCAATATTCGCCATTGGTACCATCGCAATTTCTACAGTGTTTAAAAGTGCAGTATATTTTGGATTATTTAAAAGTTGGTGAAGTAGGTAAAGCATACCTTCCGTACTGGCAGGCTCATTACCGTGTAAACCACCTTGCATCCAAACTTTAATTTTTTCATCGGAATTTGTTGCGGTTAAATGCACCAACGGAATTTTTTTTCCTTTTTGACTTTTACCAATAAAGCTTAATTTTATAACATCTGGATGCTGCGCTACTAGAGCATTTAAAAGCACCATCAATTCTTCGTAATCTGTAAAACCTTTTTTCTTTTGAAGTGCAGGAGTTATATTTTCTAAAGCTTCGTACTCTGGAAAAAATGCCTTTGTTACTTTCTTAGATTGCGGATTTAACTGCGCAAAAGCTATTGCTGAACAAAAGAAGGTTAATATGAAGATTAGTTTATAATTCATCTTTAAAATGCAAATGTTAGCATGATTCTGGCTAAGTGTTCGTTACCTGGAATAGCTACACCATCGTTATTATTAATTCCTAAACCACCATCAATATAAGTCCAATCAGCTTGAATTTTAGCGCCATAATTTCGAGATAAATATTTGCTAATGCCAATAGTATAATAATTTGGTCGGTTATAGAATGTGGCATTATTTAAAAATGAATGGTCATCTGCTTTTAAGTGTGTGTAACGAGCATCGAGCGATATACCATTTTTAAATAAATAACCAGCTTGTATATTGTAGGCTTCTCCTAACATCATTCTCCCTTTTACATAATTCTCTACATCTTGTATACCATTTACATCAAACGTTGTTGATGTAGAACCATCATTTCTAACACGTTGTGTTATATCACCTGGGACACTAGCTGTGGTTTTAACATATTCACCAAGTGCGGAAAATCCTTGATATTTAAAAAGAAAATCAACACCATATTTTGTGTAGTCTGGTAATGATTCTTCGTCATTATCATTTAAATAAAGAATAGTACCACTATCGCGACCACGTCTACTACTCATACCATTATTATGGCTAAAATTAGCTCCAACAACTAATTTTGGTGTGCGCTCTCTAACTATATCTGCCTGTCTAAATTGACCAAAGTTTGTAAATAAACCAAATGGTAAATAATCTATTCTTCCCCCAATTTTTAATCCACCATGATCCTTTTCCAGAACATTACCACCATCTCCATTTGTTAAAACAAAATAAGGCTTTAAATAAGATCCCTTACCAGTTCTAAAACGTCCTTCTAAAAATAATCCGAACTCTCGTATACTTGCAAATGCAGACGTTACTCGACTTCGTTCAACTAACTGAAGTGTGTTAGAAAGCATAAATAACTCACGATTATCTGTAAATGTTGACCTTTGACCAAATGTTGCTTTAATTCGATTGGTTATGTCATAAGATACATAAGCGTCTAAAAGGAAATTATTGGTAGAGGCATCTCCAGCTTCAGAGGTTCCACTTAAGTCAAAGGCAAATCTGTATTTAAATCGCTCATTCTTTAATTTACCGTCAAAACGTAACCTGATTCTACGCATTCTAAAACGGTTTTGAGTACTGTTTTCATCAAAATCAGTAAATGTTTTTGTCTCCATATAAGGCTGCAAATAACCAGTTATTCTCATTGTATATCCATCATCAGTACTAAAATTTAGTCCTTCACCAAATTTATAGGTATCCAATTTTACCTCTTGCGCTCTAAGCGATATACTTAGAAAAACAAATACAAAAAGACACGTTGTTTTAAAACCCTTCATACTTTTATAATTAAACTATTATTCAAAATTTCCTTTTTCAATTACACTTCCATTTCGCATCATTTGTTGTCCTTTAGCAAACACATCTGTGAGCTGTAAATCTTCTGTAAAACAACACAAATCTGCATCGTAGCCAACGTCTATTTTTCCTTTATGTTTTAGTCCTAGATTTTGAGCTGGATTTGTGGTAATTAGTTTGAATGCCTCTGAAATTGAAACGCCTCCTTTTTTAATCAATAAAACTACTTCTTTAAGATTTTTATCAATTGGTGCTTTTCTAACACCAATTGGGTTTCCTGCGTCATCAAACTTTGTTAAACCTGCATTTCCGTCCGAACTAAAAGTAATACTATCAATACTCACGCCACTTTCTAATGCATATAAAACCGATTTGTATGGGTCTGTATATTTAGATGCTCCAGTTGTGATATCAATAATACCACCTAATTTAGCAAATTCTATTGCTTGGTCAAAAAGTTCTTTGGTACGACCAACATGTGTTGGTGAAATATGTTCAATTGGAAATTTATATTCGTTAACTAACTCGAAAAGCACATCCATTTTAGTGTCTAAATTTCCAAGATGTACGTGGAGTATTCCTTTTTTATTCCCTATAAAACCGCCAACTCTTACATCACGAAGTTTACGTACTAATTCGGTTGCTGTTGGATAGGATGATCGTATATCACTAATGGCAATTTTACAACCCAAAACAATATCTATAAAAATCATATCTCCTTGAATACCATCTGTAATAGTTACAGTATCCAATCCATAATAACCACAAAGCATATATGCTGAAATGCCTTCTTCTTCTAAAGACTTTGCTTTTGCATAAAGTGTTTTAATGTTTCTAACTGTTCCATCAGTTCCTAGTAATCCCATTACAGTCGTAGTTCCGCAAGCAATAAGTTCACTAATATTAATTTCTGGCGTCATGGATGAAAATCCATCTTTTCCACCCGCTCCTGTAATATGTATATGTTGATCTATTAAACCAGGTGTTACTATTTTTCCTTGTACATCAAAAACGTCAGCTTGATTTTTATATACGTCTAAATTATCTGCAATAGCAACAATTTTATTGCCAGCAATTAATATGTCTTTTTTACCTAAATATTCTGGTGTATATAGTTCTGTATTTTGTATTAATTTAATCATGTAGTTATATAAAATGATAGGTTAACATTACTACCAATGCAACTACCAATGGAATAATGTTTCGCTTTACAATAGCAATTGTAGATACTTTAGCAATTTCTGCAGTTGCGATAATAACTCCAGCTATTGGTGAGACCGTTCGTCCCATTGAAGCTGAGAGCTGCATTGGTAATATAATAGATGTGCTTTCTACTCCTAATTTGTTAGCAATTTTTGGAACTAATGGACCAAAGGCAAAGAATGAGGCATTACCACTTCCCATTAGCATTGACGCTAGAAAAATCATGACCGTCATTACAACACCAATACCAATTGCTCCTAAACCAAGATTTTGAGCGAGGTCTAATAAACCATCAATAAAACCAAGACTTATTAAGCCTTTTGCGAAAATATCAGCCGTTATAATTAAGGTTACAACGGTCTTAAAAATGTTTCCCATTCCGTTCCAAAATGTTTTAAGTGAATCGAAAACTGTTTTTATATTTTTGGTTCTAACCAGTTCGCATATCAATGCGACAAACAAACTGATGAACATTGAGGTTGTGGTATCTAATGAAATCGGTACACTAAAAATGCTGAAGATTTTTGAAAAAACGATTAATAAAATAATTGGCAGAACTGGAATTAGTGCATAAATTAATGGTGCTTTTAGTTCAATTTCTTTGGTTTCTTCTTCTATTTCTTTTTCAAAACCATTTTTTTTATCATAATAGCGATTTACAAAGTAATAGGTAATCATCATTACAATACTTAATGGCCAAACGAGAGGAATTTGATAATCTAAGAAAAATAGGATTGTATCAACACTTGCTATATTTGTTGCACTTGCTGTAATAGCTGATGCTGGACCAATGCCAAAAGCTGTGGTTGCTGTAATCACTGAAACGGCAGATAATCTGCTAACACCTAAATTTACTAAAATTGGAAACATGGATGCCATTAAAAGCAATCCTAATCCTGCTGCAGATGGTATGGCAGTAAATAACAATTGCCCTATTGGAATGACTAATGATGCTGCTATGTAAGGTTTCTTTTTAAAGAATTTGAGCGGTTTCATCGCAACATATACTAAAGCATTAGAAGCACCTATTTTATCTATATAGGCTACAAAACCACCAATTGCCATAATCATTAAGCCTACGCCAGCATTGGTTTTGCTAAAAGACTCTTTTATATATCTAAACAAATCAAAGCCAGAAAAACCAGTTGGATCTTTAAGTGTTGGTAAATTATAATTTAAAACTTGAGCAATGATGAGCATTAACAGCCCAGACACTAATAGTATGGCGTGCGGATTATACTTTTTAAGTAAAAGTCTTCCAGCAACTACTATTACTAATAGTGATATTATGGCTCCTAAATAGCTCATTTAGTTTTGTATATTGTTTTTAAAATGAAGTTCCGTTTAATTTTGTGCCTGGTGAAAATAATGCACCACTAGCAGCTTCAATTCCTGCGTGTTGCTCAAATTCCCCTGTTAAATCTGGATTTCTTGTGTAAGATTCATTTGGATTGTTTGATAATGGCTCTACATCAAATGTAAGAACTACATTCCCAGAAGCATCTGCTAATGTTACTAAATCACCAGCATTACTCATGTTTATTTGTCCTTCTGAAGCCGTTTGTACTAATGCACCACCAAAACTTCCGGTTGGTGTTCCTCCACCAAATAAAACTAATACATCATTAGGTTGTAAAATAGTTCCTGCTGGGAAAGTATGCCTTAATTCGGCAGCATCAGAAATAGTATAACCACTTAAATCCAATTCTGGACCCGAATTAAAGAATTCAATAAATTCATCTCCATTGGCATCTCTAACACCATCACCATTGGCATCTCCAGTTATATCTCCAGCTGGATCATAATGAACCTCGTTAATTAAAAAGCCTAACCAAGGGCAGCCATTGTTTTCAATCTCTCCTGCTTCATTTGGACATAAATCATCGGCATCTAAAACACCATCGTTATCAGAATCTGAATCGTCATCTAAAACAGAAATCTCTAATTCTAAACTTGAAAGAATCAATACATTTTGAACATTCTGAACACTTACTATTAATGTTTCAACACCTTCAACACTATCATCTTGAAGACCTGTAAACATTATGCTTCCAGAATCACTTCCTTTATTAATTGTAATATCAGAAGCACTAACCGAATAATCACTTGATTGCGTTGCTGTGCCAGAAATTGATAATGGAATTACCAATTGTTGCGTTGCAGCAGAATTAAGAGTTGCAGAAATAGTAATTGTTCCACTAGCTTCACTAAGATTGGTATCACTAGCTGATAATTCTAAAGCAGGCAAAATGTCTTCTGTTTCACAAGATGTTGTGACAAATATTAAGCAAAGGCAAGCGCAAAGGGTTTTAAATAAAGGTGTCGATTTCATTTTAGTACATTTTGAATTAAATATAGGGATGTTTGTAAAAGTAGCATGTAGCATCCCTATATATCGCTATTAATCAATAACCATTCTATTGAATCAATAATTTAGTAGTTGAAGTTTTATCGGCTATACTAACTTTTAGTAAATACACTCCAGACGTTAAGGTTTGTAAACTTAAAGTTTCAGAATTTAAAATTTGTTGTTTTACAATGCGTCCAGTAATATCGTATAGTTTTATTTTTTTATCTCCTGAAATTGAAGATTTAATAGTTACTATGCCATTGTTAACTGGGTTTGGGAAAATTGAAAGTTCTTCTTTTGAAAATGTGTTAATAGATAATGTACCATCTATTAATAATCCAGGTGAAAACAATAAAGCTGAGTTTGCATCTGTATGTAAAACAAAACTTCCTGTAAAATCTGGTGATCTTGTAACTGATTGGTTTGATCCATGGTTTATTCCTGTATCAGAACTACTGTATATCAAAACAACATCTCCGTTTGTGTTTTCAATAGTGATTACATCTCCGTTATTACTTAAATTCAATTCTCCTTCCGATGCTGTTTGAACTGTTGAGCTTCCAAAACTTCCAGTAGGATTTCCTCCACCAAAAACTACCAGCATTTTGTTAGCTGGAATAATAGTTGAGGCAGGAAATGTATGCCTTAATTCAGCTCCATCAGAAATTGTATAACCACTTATGTCAAGAGATGCATTCGAATCATTATAAAACTCTATAAACTCATCCTCTGCGGAATCTCTTGTCCCATCACCATTTGCATCACCTGTTATATCACTAGCAGGATCATAATGTACTTCATTAATTATTAACGGAATACAGCCTGGACTATCTATATTTGTTGATAAATCACAAACACCACCATCTCCAGTATCACTCACTGAAACTGTTATGTCCGTTCCTTCAGTTATTCCTGTAATGATTATTGTACCAGAAGCAACCGAACTTGGATCATCTCCATCAACGGTTCCTGCTGTTGTGCTAATAATAAATGTGTTACCATTATCACCTCCTGAAAAATCTAATGTGGCCGAATAAGTATCATCGGTAGCTCCAGACATAGTCGTATTACAACTGACAGAAGTTGCTCCTAAAACAGCTGTACAAGTAGCTCCGCTTGGTGTCCATCCAGAACCAGAACCTAAAGGATAGTTACCAGCTAAAGTATTAAAATAGGTTTCTAAATTTGTACCAACTCCTTCACAAGCAGTATTATCATCTAAATCATTTTCTGCGGTAATTACCCAATCCGAAGGATTCCAAGTACCTAAATCAGGATTTGATAATCTAGTAGCAACGGCATCATTATGATTCCAATTAGAATCGGTATCATTATCTGCATCTGTTTCAGTTTTTCCAAATTGACTTACAACGACTCCATTTAATACGATTTGGTAACCATCATCGCCATTAGTAGAAGTACCAGTAACAACGCTATTGGAAGCGTTAAATGTGGTTGAAGGAAATTCAGTCTGCATTAATGCAATATCTCTTACTATATAAACAAATGCGTCTGTAACTGTTCCTAAAGCAGAAATATCTATTTGATTGTCCGCCCATGGTGCACCATTTTGCATGTAGTTTAATATAATTTCATCATCAGCTGTATTTTGTGTTGTATCAGTTCCAAAATTGGCAAAATCTACTGTACCATCCACATATAATTCTACCGTTTTTACAAATGGAGTAGGGCAACCTGCTTCAATAACTTTGGTTATTGTTACATTTTGTGCAAAGCCACTAAATGACACTATTAAAAATAAAAAGTAAAGTTTTTTCATAATAAGTTGTTTTAGATTAATTACTTCAAATTTATAATAAGAGACAAAATCAATAAGATACCAATTAGCTTATAAAGTAAATACCAATTATTTAGAATTGTCCAATTCACAATAATTCGGTCATTTGCTTTACTTTTTGTTTTAAAAAATTAGGTCTTACTGACGAATAACCCAAAATTAGTCCTTTAAGTTTTGGATCTCCAACATAACACTTACTTAATGAGAATACAGTTACGTTATGGCCTTTTAATTGTTGAATTAGCTTATTTTCATCTTCAACAGAGACATCGTTTTTATATAATGCTAATACATGAAAACTAGAAAATGATTTATGTTGTATATACATGTTTTTACTCTTTTCATTAAACAATGAAATAAATAAATCATGTCGTGTTTTAGCAACTTCAATGCTTTTTTTTATGTGTTGATATAAATAATTCTTTTCAATAAATTGATTCATAACTACCTGGATTGAAGGTGTAACAAATCTGTGTGAATGCTCTTGAATTGCTGCGACTGTATGCACTAAATATTTTGGAACAATCATGTACCCTAAGCGTATCGAAGGATGCAATAATCTATTAAATGTTCCCATATAAATGGTTCTATCTTCGGTGTCTAAGCTAAAAATAGTTGGAATGCTTTCATCAGCATTAGCAATTTCATTTTCATAGTCGTTTTCAATAATTAAGGCCTTATTTTTTGCTGCCCAATTCAACACTTCTTGTCTTCTCTTTAAACTCATTTTAATTCCTAATGGATAATGATTAGAAGGTGTAACATGCGCCAATTTAACCTGTTTTTTTATAGTATTCATTTGGGTAATATCAATACCTTCATCATCTAAATCAATAGGTATTAAATTAGCTTCAGAACTCTTAAAAACAGAATGCACATTCGGGAAAAGTGGGTTTTCAATCACTACTGAATCGCCTTTATTGATTAAAGCATTAGTGATAAGGTATAAAGACTGTAAAGACCCAGAAACAATGACTATTTGGTCATGACTACATTTAATGTTTCTACTTACATACAAATATTTACGTATACTTTTTTTTAATTCCTCAATACCAGTTGAATTTGAATACGATAAGCCAGAAGATTTAATATGCCGCCAATAAGCATCAAGCAATTTTTTCCATTGATTTACAGGAAAGACATCTATTGGTGGTAAACCAGGACGAAAGGCTAAATTGTTATCATGAGGTCTGTTAAGTAATGAGACGTTTTTTAAATATGAAATACCTTTTTGTGAAATAGTTGGATATAGCATTTTATTACTAGATTTTTTTTTACTGATTTCTTTCTCACTATTTATCGAACTATCATAGTTAACTTTATTTCCCGAACCAGCTTTAGATAATATTAATTTTTCTAATTGCAGTAATTCATAGGCTTTATTTGTTGTTGTTCTAGACAAGTCTAATTCTTGAGCCAAAATTCGTGTTGATGGTAATAACCAGTCGTGAGGTAACTCATGATTTAAAATGCATTGTTTAATAGAGCGATAGAGTACAACATACTTGGTATAAGGTTTAAATTTTTCTTGATTAAGATATTCTTTATGTATTCTATTTATAGCAAATTTATAATTGGTATTCATAATTTGTAAAAATTGGTATTGTAAAGATAAATAAATAAAATCTTTATTTGCAAGATGAAGTCTCACAATCACATCCTAAGTATACTTTTTGTTCTAAGTATTTTATCTTCTTTCATATCCTGCTCTGAGAACTCAGATAATTCAATTAATGAATCAGTAATACTAGACGAGTTTGTTACAGGCGGTGGTTATTTTGAATTTTCAGATTTTCAATCTTTAGTTATTAAAACCTATTATCATATCCCTATATATGTTACTAATAATACACCAATTGTTTTTGTTTTTCATGGTGCCGGAAGAAATGCCAAAGATTATCGGGATGCCATGATAGCAAAAGCAAATCAATTTAATTTTATTGTTATAGTACCAGAGTTTTCAATAGCTAATTTTCCTGGTGGTGATGGTTATAATCTTGGGAATGTGTTTATAGATGGCGATAATCCTTCAATAGGCACATTGAATCCTGAAGACGAATGGGCTTTTTCAGTAATAGAACCCTTATTCGATTTTATAAAGCAAAGCCTGAATAATTTCACACCTAAATATCATATTTTTGGACACTCTGCAGGAGGACAGTTTGCACATCGTTTTATGATGTTTAAGCCCAATGCTAGATTCTATAAAGTTGTATCTTCTGGTTCAGGATGGTATACAGTCCCAGATTTAGATATTAATTTTCCATATGGTTTTAAAAACAGTCCACTAGAAGACAATTCTTTTGAAAATTTATTTGAAAAGCAATTAACAATACAAATAGGTGAGTTGGATAACGACCCTAATTCGGCTGGTTTAAGACATAATCAATTTGCTGATGCACAGGGATTAAACCGCTTAGAAAGAGCCAATCATTTTTTTGATGAAGCTTTGCAATTATCTCAAGAAAATAATTTAGAATTTAATTGGGATTTGCATATTAATGAAGAAGGAACTCATAATTATTTAACCGCTTCAGAAAGTGCGGCAAACTTAATTTTTAATTAATTCAAATATGAAATTAACCAAACAAAATATTGGGCTATTTCTTGGTCCAATTATGTTTATTATTATATTAATTTTCTTTCACCCTGAAGGACTAAGTAAACCTGCAAATGCGGTTTTAGCTTCAGCAGCTTGGGTAGCTATTTGGTGGATTACTGAAGCTTTACATATTGCAATTACAGCTTTATTACCTATAATACTATTTCCTTTGAGCGGTGGGTTGGCATTAAAAGCAACGACGGCTTCTTATGGACATAAATATATTTTTCTCTTTTTTGGTGGTTTTGTATTAGCAATTGCTATTGAGAAATGGAATCTTCACAAGCGTATTGCTTTAACTATTATTAGAATAGTTGGAACCAATGTAAATCATATTATCTTGGGATTTATGGTTGCTACTGCTTTCTTATCCATGTGGATTTCTAATACTGCAACTGCTGTTATGATTTTACCTATTGGGATTGCTATTGTATTACAACTTAAAGATAACCCTGATACTATTGAAGATGAAAATCAAATTTTTGGTAAAGCTTTAATGCTAGCAATAGCATATAGTGCGTCAATTGGAGGAATGGCTACACTGATTGGCACACCACCAAATCTAGTTTTAGCAGGTGTAGTGCAAGAAAGTTATGGTGTAGAAATAACGTTTTCTCAATGGTTTATATTTGGATTTCCAATAAGTCTTGTATTTTTATTTTTAACTTGGATCTACATAACAAGGGTTGCATTTAAATTAAAACTAAAAGAGTTCCCTGGCGGAAAAAGTGAAATAAACAACCAATTGAAAAAATTAGGAAGTATTTCATATGAAGAAAAAATGATTTTTTTGGTATTTATCTTAACAGCATTTGCATGGATTAGTAGGTCATTTTTACTTCAAAAATTTCTTCCACAAATTGATGACACTATTATCGCAATGTGTTCCGCATTTGTTTTATTTTTATTACCCAGTAAAGAAAAAGGCCATAATCTGATTAGATGGAAAGATGCCATAAAATTACCTTGGGATATACTTATATTATTTGGTGGTGGGATGGCTTTAGCACTTGGTTTCGAGTCTAGTGGATTAGCTCTCTGGATTGGAAATCAGTTAATCGCATTAGAAACACTTCCTTTAATTCTATTATTATTAATTTTAATTACCGCAGTTAATTTTTTAACGGAAATTACTTCAAATTTAGCAACAACAGCAATGTTACTTCCTGTACTT
>Ga0209405_1002481_pt1 | contig 12039 bp, 10 predicted proteins | sample COGITO_mtgs_1105_6_FD_184803 | JGI IMG/M metagenome (GOLD analysis project Ga0209405, IMG submission 184803) | Pelagic marine microbial communities from North Sea - COGITO_mtgs_110516 (SPAdes) (version 2) | ecosystem: Environmental > Aquatic > Marine > Epipelagic ...
GCAGGTTGAGAGTTGGCTTGGAGGCGCTGCGGATGTGGTGATGTCTGACATGGCAGCATCCTCATCGGGGCATAAACAAACCGACCATTTACGCATTATCGCCCTGTGTGAAGCAGCGGCTTATTTTGCATTTGACGTTCTGGCACCGGGAGGCACATTCGTTGCGAAAGTTCTGGCAGGCGGGGCAGAAGGGGATTTGCAAAAAATTCTCAAACAACAGTTTACAAAGGTCGCCAACATCAAACCCCCTGCATCTCGCGCTGACAGCTCCGAGAAATTCGTGGTGGCAACTGGCTTTCGCGGCAATGTCAGAAACCCAGAAATCCAAACTTAGAACGGGGTTTTTGAGCGTAACGCAAAAGAGAGGCTTTGGCCTCTTCCAGCAGAATAGGCACAGTCTGCGCGGTGGGTTTTGTCGGTTTTTTCAGTGTCTTGAGGTGCGGTGAAACGGCGTCAAACAGATTTTTCTGAAGGGCGGGTCTTGCTTGTATCGACCGCCGTTGTATGCGCGGTTTTTGTGCATTAGTTTTCCCTAGCGCGGGCTGCAAAGAAGGTACTTGTTGGTCAGGTCTTAGCAGATATGGAGATGCATGAACCCGTTCCTGCTGGTGAAGCAATTTGAAAATTTGCGCCCGCCGGTGGGTTAAAAACGGTCGTTGGTTTGGTCTGGGGTGCACATTTTGCGTTTGCACGGTTGCCTTTCCTTTCTACATTTAAGCAGTGAGAGACCTCATTATTTCTAAACACGCTATCCAGGCTTGGTTAAAATGTCCCTAAGGTTTCGGCAAGACAGATAGCGGATATCTCTGGGCTTTACCGGGGCGACGGTTGTGGGAAATTGTTGGTGCGGCTCCATAGCGCGCCTTGAACGCCCGCGTAAACGCTGAGGGGTTGTCATAGCCACAGCGCAAGGAAATTTCCGCCACCGACAGTGTGGTGGTGTCGATCAATTGCGCGGCCTTTGATAGTCTAAGATGTCGGTATACTGTGCCGGGTGGTGCCTGCAGATTGTCTTTAAACCGCCGTTCTAATGTTTTTGGCGGGCAAGATAATAATCGCGCCAATTGCGGCAGCGAAAGTGGGGTCTCAATCGTGTCGCGCATCAATTTCAGCGCATCGCGGATCAAGCGGCTCGTGGGTTGGGCTCCGGTTTTTTGGACGCTGTCTGGCGCCCCCGTCTGCATGAATAAATGTGCAATATCGAGTCGCATTGCCTGGCCAAGGTGGTCTGCAATCAATTCCAATGTGAGGTCTAATGCCGACATTGCGCCGGCGCAGGTAATCCGGTTGGCGTCATACACCACGCTGCTCTGTTCAATGTTTAATGACAAAAAGGTTTCGGAAAAACTGTCTATTACATCCCAATGCACTGTTGCGCGCCGCCCTTCCAACAAACCCGCCGACGCCATCAGCCAAGGCGCGGTGTCCAAGCCCACGACAATGGTTGCGTTCAGCGCGGCTTGGCGCAGAGCCCGCCAGACCTTGGCGTTATCGTGATTTTGGTAGTCGTAACTGGCGAGCACAAAAAGATAGTCCCACCCGCCAGCGTCCAATAGGGCGGCTTTTGGTAAAACAGGCATGCCGCTTGAGGATACGACCGCCGCACCAGAAAGCGTCAGCAGCTCCCATTGATAAACCACGCAGCCAGAAAATGTATTGGCGGCGCGCAGAGGCTCGAGACAATTGGCCAGACATAGGTTTGAAAATTGATCAAATAGGACAAAGCCGATTTTTCGCGCTGCTGTGGGTGATTTTGTCCATTTATGCATGTTAATTGTCTTAAACCGCATGATATTATCTGGCAACACGCTTTTAAGCTTTCAGAAAAAAGGAAGGATGCCGATGCCACTTGCTATGAACCGCGAGGTATTTATCACCTGTGCTGTAACCGGCTCTGGTGCCACGCAGGATCGCAGCCCGCATGTGCCGCGCTCACCACAGCAGATTGCCGACAGTGCCATCGCCGCCGCGCGCGCCGGTGCAGCGGTGGTGCATTGCCATGTGCGCGATCCCGAGACCGGTGCACCAAGTCGTAGTCTGGCTTACTACCGTGAGGTGACCGATAGGATACGCGCCGCCGATATCGATATGGTGCTGAACCTGACCGCAGGCATGGGCGGTGATATTGTCTTTGGCAATGCCACGCAACCCTTGCCGCTTGCGGCGGGGACCGATATGGTTGGTGCCGCTGAACGGGTTGCGCACATTGCAGACTGTCTGCCCGAAATCTGCACGCTTGATTGTGGCACGATGAACTTTGCCGAGGCTGATTATGTGATGACCAACACCCCCGGTATGTTGCAGGCAATGGGGCAGATGATGACACAGCTGGGCGTGACGCCCGAGATAGAGGCCTTCGATACTGGCCATCTGTGGTACGCCAAACAACTGGTGGCCGATGGGGTTCTGGGCCCCGATGCATTAGTGCAGCTGTGCATGGGTGTGCCGTGGGGGGCACCCGATGACCTCAATACCTTTATGGCGATGGTGAATAACGTTCCGGACAACTGGATATTTAGCGGCTTTGGATTGGGACGCAACCAAATGGCCTATGTTGCGGCAAGTGTATTGGCCGGCGGCAATGTCCGGGTCGGGCTTGAGGATAATCTGTGGTTGGGCAAAGGCGTCCTTGCCACCAATGCGCAATTGGTCAGCCGTGCCCGCACCATCATTGAAAACATGGGTGCCCGGGTTATTGGCCCGGACGAGGTGCGCGCCAAGTTGGGCTTGACCAAGCGGAATCCGCGGTCGTGACGGCCGCGCAAAAAGTTGTTATCACCGGGGGTGCGTCGGGCATCGGGCTGACATTGGCGCGCCGGTTTCTGGCGCGTGGCGATCAGGTGGCGCTGTGTGATGCCGACCCTGGGGCGCTGGCGCAGGTTCGGCAAAGCTTTCCCGAGGTGATCGCTGTTCAGGCTGATGTGACAGATGAGGCTGCCATCGGGGCGTTTCTGGCCCAAATAGAGACCCAATGGGGGCAGGTTGATGTGGTCTGTTCGAACGCGGGCTCCAGCGGGCCTGCGGGCCCCATCGAAGATCTGGCGTTTGACGATTGGCAGGCTTGCATCGGGGTTAATCTGCATGGGGCATTTCTGACCTGTCGTTGGGCAGCGCGAATGATGAAGGCGCAGGGCGCGGGACTTATTTTGTTGACATCTTCCACCTCTGGGTTGTTTGGCTGTCCGCTGCGTTCTCCTTATGTCGCGGCCAAATGGGGCTTGATCGGGTTGACCAAGACGTTGGCGATGGAGTTGGGGCCATTTGGGGTGCGGGTCAATGCGATTTGTCCCGGCGCGGTTGAAGGCTCGCGTATGGACCGGGTGCTGGCGATTGAGGCTGAGGCGTCGGGTAAGACCCCCCAGCAAGTTCGTGCGCAATATACCGGTGGGGTGTCGCTGCGCAGTTTCGTGTCGGGGGATGATATTGCTGACACTGTGTTGTTTCTGGCTTCGCCCGCAGCTGCAAAAATCACAGGGCAGGCGATGACAATCGACGGGCACACCGAATCCATGGTGTGAACTGTCCACAGTCAGGTCGACATGTCGAACGTATGCAAAAGGATACAGATAATGAAAACAGCGGCAATAATTGGTGGCGGGGTGATTGGCGGTGGCTGGCTTGCGCGGTTCTTGCTTAATGGCTGGGATGTGCGTCTGTATGATCCTGATCCTGCATGTGTCCGCAAGATTGAGGCGGTTTTGGAAAATGCGCGTCACGCGCTGCCAATGCTGTATGATTTTGCGCTGCCTGACGAGGGTCGCCTGACCGTGTGCGCCACCCTTGTCGAGGCGGTTGCTGGCGCTGATTGGATACAAGAAAGTGTGCCAGAGCGTCTGGACGTTAAACATGCAATTTTTGCTGACATTCAGGCGTATTGTTCCGCTCAAACCATCATTGGATCATCAACTTCGGGCTTTAAACCGTCAGAACTCCAGCAAAACTCACAAAACCCACAGCAAATTATTGTGACCCATCCGTTCAACCCGGTCTATCTTTTACCCCTGATCGAATTGGTGCCATCACCCGTAAACAGTGAGGCGCTGATTGCCCGGGCGCAAGATTTGTTGCGTTCAGTCGGTCTTTATCCGCTGCGGGTTCGCAAAGAAATTGACGCCCATATTGCCGACCGGTTTCTTGAGGCTGTTTGGCGGGAAGGGCTGTGGTTGATCAAAGATGGAATTGCCACAACCGAAGAAATTGACGATGCGATCCGATATGGCTTTGGCTTGCGATGGGCGCAGATGGGGCTGTTTGAAACGTACCGCATTGCCGGCGGAGAGGCGGGTATGGCACATTTTATTGCCCAGTTCGGTCCGTGCCTGAAATGGCCTTGGACCAAATTGATGGATGTCCCTGAATTAACTGAAGAATTGACCGATAAAATTGCCGCGCAGTCGGACGCACAATCTGGCGATAAATCTATTCGCGAGCTTGAGCGCTTGCGAGACAACAATTTGATTGTGATGCTACGCGCGCTCAAACAACAAAATAGTGCGGCGGGGGCCTTGCTTAACCAACATGAGGCGGGCTTGCGCCCGACGCTGGATACAAACGGTCCGATGGTCACGGTGCGGCGGCATGTGCCGGTCGATTGGACCGATTATAACGGTCATATGAATGAGGGTCGCTATGGGCAGGTGTTTTCAGATGCGGCCGATGCGGTGATGGTGCATGTCGGTGCGGATGCCGCCTATATCAAGGCAGGGAAAAGTTATTTCACCGTTGAGACAGCGGTTAAATATCTGCAGGAAACCCATGCGGGATCGGTTGTCGAAGTACACAGTAAAGTCACTGTTGGGGCAGGTAAAAAACTGGGTCTTTTCCATGAAATGCGCCGGCTCGATGGTACGGTTTTGGCGACCTGCGATCAGCTGATGATTCATGTTGATCTTGAAACCCGTCGCTCCAGCCTGCCGACGGGGGACGTGCAAATAAAGGTCGAAGCGCTTGCTGAGGCCCTTAAGTCAGAGGACATGCTATGAATTTTGGATTGACGGTAGAGCAAGAAATGATCGTCTCGACGGTGCGCAGCTTTGTTGAAAACGAGATTTATCCCCATGAAGATCTGGTCGAGCGGAGCGGTGAGGTGCCGGTCGAGGTGGCAAATGAAATCAAACGCAAGACGCTAGAGTTGGGATTTTATGCCTGCAATTTTCCCGAAGAAGTGGGCGGCGCGGGGTTGAGCCATCTGGATTTTGCACTGGTCGAACGGGAATTGGGCCGGGGATCAATGGCGCTCAATCATTTCTTTGGGCGACCCCAGAACATCCTGATGGCATGCAAAGACGAACAGCGCGAACGTTACCTGCTGCCTGCGGTGCGCGGTGAAAGGATGGACGCATTGGCCATGACCGAACCCGAAGCTGGCTCGGATGTGCGTGGGATGAAATGTACGGCGGTGAGATCTGGTGGGGATTGGGTGGTCAATGGCACCAAACACTTTATCTCTGGCGCAGATCATGCTGATTTTGTGATTGTTTTTATTGCCACAGGGGAAGATGACACACCGCGCGGTCCTAAAAAACGCCTGACTGCGTTTTTGGTTGATCGCGGCACGCCTGGCTTTGCGATCCGCGACGGCTACCGCTCGGTCAGCCACCGTGGCTATAAAAACTGTATTTTGGATTTTGACGATTGCCGCCTTGCTGATGCGCAGGTTCTGGGCGCGGTTGACGGTGGGTTTGAAGTAATGAACGAATGGCTCTATGCCACCCGCATCACCGTGGCGACGATGAGTGTGGGGCGGGCGCGGCGGTGCTTTGAGTATGCGCTGAACCACGCCGCTGAACGCCGGCAATTTGGCCAGCAGATTGGCAAATTTCAGGGCGTCTCGTTTCAAATTGCCGATATGATTACCGAAATTGATGCCGCCGAATGGCTGACCCTTTCGGCGGCATGGCGGCTGGATCAAAAGTTGCCGGCAAACCGCGAGATCGCCAGCGCCAAGCTGTATGCGACTGAAATGCTAGCACGGATCACCGATGCTAGCTTGCAGGTTTTTGGCGGTATGGGGTTGATGGATGATTTCCCGATCGAGCGGTTTTGGCGTGATGCCCGCGTCGAGCGGATTTGGGACGGCACCAGCGAGATCCAGCGCCATATCATTTCGCGCGATCTGCTGCGACCGCTTGGGGCCTAGAGGGTGCGCGATCTGTCCCGTCTGCTGCGCCCGCGCAGTGTCGCGGTAATTGGTGGCGGTGTGTGGTGCGAAAACGTCGTGCAGCAGTGCCGCGCCATCGGTTTTTGTGGGGCAATTTGGCCGGTGCATCCCACACGCGCCGAGATAGCTGGCGTGCCGGTATTCGCGGGGCTTGCGGCGTTGCCGTCGGCACCTGATGCGGTGTTCATCGGGGTCAATCGCACCCTGACTGTGCAACTGGTGGCGCAACTGGCCGAGATGGGGGCGGGTGGGGCCACCTGCTTTGCCTCGGGCTTCCGCGAGGCACAGCTTGAAAGTGCAGACGGTGCCGATTTACAAGAGCAATTGCTGTTGGCGGCCAAAGACATGCCGGTCCTTGGACCAAATTGTTATGGGTTTATCAATTATCTGGATGGTGTCGCGCTTTGGCCTGATCAGCACGGTGGCCTGCGGGTCGATCACGGGGTAGCGATTGTTACACAAAGTTCCAATGTTGCGATCAATCTGACCATGCAGCGCCGGGCATTACCTCTGGCCTATGTGGTGACAGTTGGCAATCAGGCCCAGATTGGTTTGGCCCAGATCGGTCAGGCGCTGCTGGATGACCCCCGCGTCACGGCGTTGGGATTTTATATCGAGGGTGTCGGCGATCTGCGGGCGTTTGAGGCGCTGGCCGCGCAAGCTCGCAACATGGGAAAGCCGATCGTCGCGCTCAAAACTGGGCGCTCGCCGCAAGCCCGCGCCGGTGCGGTGTCGCATACCGCCTCATTGGCGGGCAGTGGTGCAGGGGCTCGGGCGCTGTTGGCGCGCCTTGGTGTGGCCGAGGTAACGGGGCTTGAGGCATTCTTGGAAACGCTGATGCTGCTGCATGTCACCGGGGCTTTGCCATCAAGGCGCATTGCATCGCTGTCATGTTCCGGCGGGGAAGCAAGCCTCATGGCAGACAGCGCGCTGGATCTGAACCTCGAGTTCCCGTCGTTGACCAATGACCAGAAAACGGCGTTGCGCGCGGCATTGGGTCCGATGGTGGCCCTGGCCAACCCGTTGGATTACCACACGTATATTTGGGGCGATGTGGAGGCGATGACCGCTACATTTGCGGCGCTGCTGGGCGGTGATCTGGCGCTGAGCTGTATTGTTGTGGATTTTCCACGTGCAGACCGGTGTAACCCGGCAGCTTGGGACTGTGTGGTCACAGCCGCTGTGGCGGCCAAGGCGGGCGCTGTGGCGGCCAAGGCGGGCGCTGGGGCCAGCGCCGGTGGGCATCTGGCGCTGATCTCAAGTTTGCCTGAAACAATGCCTGAAATTGTCGCACAAAACCTGATAGCACAGGGCATTGTACCGTTGCGCGGGATCGAAAGTGCATTAAAGGCCATTGAATGTGCGGTATTTATTGGAAAGACGCGACAGACATCTCCGCACCCTTTGCTTTTGCCGGGGCCTGTGCAAATCTCCCAAGAACCGCGCTACAGCCATATTTTGAACGAGCACACTGCCAAGGCGCGATTGCAGACACATGGCGTGCCAATCCCCGAGGGAATTTTTTGTGCCACGGCCAATATGGCCAATAAAAGCGCCGAAACTCTTGGTTTTCCGTTAGTTCTAAAAGGGCAGGGCCACGCCCATAAATCCGAAGCCGGTGCGGTGCACTTAAATGTGCGATCATCGCAGGCAGTTGCGCAGGTGATTGCGGATATGGACAGCGAGGGTTACCTGCTTGAGCAGATGATCAGCGACGGGGTGGCCGAGGTATTGGTGGCAGTGCTGCGTGATCCGGCGCATGGGTTTGTGTTGACGCTTGGGGCAGGCGGGGTGATGACGGAAATCCTGGAGGATGTGTCAACGCGTTTGGTGCCGGTCACTGCGCAGGACGTTCGCTCAGCGTTGGCAGAGTTGCGGATTTATCCAGTATTGTGCGGATACCGCGGCAGCCCTGGCGTCAATATTGACGCTTTGATACAGGCGGTGCTGGGTGTGCAGAGCTTCGTGCTGGAAACGGCCGCCTTTTTAGAAGAAGTTGAGATCAACCCGCTGATCTGCACCCCTGATCGTGCAGTTGCGGTGGACGCGCTTATCACACTGGGAGTGAGCAATGACCGAAACACCAATTAAAACAACCCGCCGTGGAGCGGTTTTCGAGGTGACGCTGGACCGGCCCAAAGCCAATGCCATCGATTTGATCACCAGTCGGGTTATGGGGCAAGTGTTTAAAGAATTTCGCGATGATCCGACGCTGCGTGTGGCGGTGCTGACAGGGCAGGGCGGGAAGTTTTTCTGTCCGGGTTGGGATCTTAAAGCGGCCGCAGACGGTGATGCGGTGGATGGCGATTATGGGGTCGGTGGCTTTGGTGGATTGCAGGAATTACGCGGCATGAACAAGCCGGTGATCGCAGCGGTAAACGGGATCTGCTGTGGCGGTGGGTTGGAACTGGTACTGTCCTGCGACCTGATATTGGCCGCCGAACACGCGACGTTTGCGCTGCCAGAAATCCGATCAGGTACGGTGGCGGATGCCGCCAGCGTCAAGTTGCCAAAACGTATTCCGTATCACATCGCAATGGAAATGCTGTTGACTGGGCGCTGGATGCAGGCCGAAGAAGCTGCCCGTTGGGGCTTGATCAATCGCATTCATCCTGCTGATACCTTGATGACCGAGGCCCATGCCTTGGCTGATTTGCTGGCGTCTGGCCCGCCGCTTGTCTATGCCGCAATCAAAGAGATCGTGCGTGAAACAGAGGATATGAAATTTCAAGATGCGCTGAACCGGATCACGCAAAGCCAGTTTGAGACGGTGGATGCCTTATACAATTCAGAAGACCAATTAGAGGGCGCTCGCGCCTTTGCCGAGAAGCGCGATCCGCTTTGGAAGGGCCGCTAGGACTTGCGATTTAAGTCCTAGCACGCCATAGCACCCTTGGGGTGGGTCAAGTCATGAAACAAGCCGTCAAAACGCTGCGTCTTAAAGTTCAGACGCACGCCAACAAAACTGGTGAGGCGCGCGGTGGGGTTGCTCTGGTCGCGCTATGGATGTCGGGGGCAATCGTGTCATTCAGCACGATGGCGATTGCCGGGCGTGCGGTAAGTGATGAATTGGATGCGGTTGAGATCTTGCTCTATCGCAGCATTTTCGGACTGGGGATTGTTCTGGCTGGGGCGTGGTTTGCAGGCACTTTGTCCCAAATCAACGCCCGACACCGGGGACTGCATTTGTCGCGGAATCTATGTCATTTTTCGGGGCAAGCGCTGTGGTTTTCGGCGCTTCCCTTGCTGCCTTTGGCGCAAATTTTTGCGCTTGAGTTCACCTCTCCTATTTGGGTGTTGGTGCTGTCGCCCTTGATCTTGGGCGAAAAATTGACGCGCCTGCGGGTTGGCGTGGCTCTGGTCGGCTTTGTTGGCATTTTGATTGTCGCACGCCCGGGTGTGGTAACTATGAATATTGGCGTTGTCGCGGCCGCATTATCGGCGGTGTGTTTTGCAGGATCAATTATTTTGACCAAGCGCCTGACGCGGACAGAAACGCTGACATGTATATTGTTTTACCTGACCGCAATGCAATTGGTTTTTGGGTTGGTTTGTGCCGGTTTTGACGGCCATATCACCCTGCCCTCGTTGATGGTATGGCCGTGGTTGGTCTTGATTGGATGCGCAGGTGTTTGTGCGCATTTTTGTTTGACCACGGCTTTGACGCTTGCACCGGCCACAGTGGTGGTGCCTTTTGATTTTATTAGATTGCCGGCGATTGCGGTGGTGGGTTTGGTGTTTTATGACGAGGCACTGGATATCTTTGTCTTGATAGGCGCCGTTGTGATCTTTGCTGCAAATTACGCAAACATCTGGGCTGAGACCCGTCAACCGCCATCAAACCGGTGAGCGCGCTTGCAAAATCGTGGCGTGACCGGGTCTGTAAATCTTTGGGCTTGAGAATAAGATTTGACCCTCCGGTGCAGGGCCAGTACCAATTACAGCGCAAAAAGGAGCCTGTTCATGCTATATCAATCTGCCAAAGACTGGCATGCGGCCTCGCATAAAAATGTCATGCTGTTCGGCATGTCGGGTCTAGGCAAGACCCATCTGTCCAATATGTTGCGTGCACAAGGGGGCTGGTTTCACTACTCCATAGATTACCGGATCGGAACACGGTATATGGGCGAGCATATCGCCGACAGTTTTAAGCGCGAAGCAATGAAGGTGCGCTATTTGCGCGATCTACTGTTAACAGACTCGATTTACATAGGCTCTAATATTACTTTCGAAAACCTCGCGCCTTTGTCCACCTATTTGGGAAAACCTGGCGCATCGGCGCAGGGCGGTCTGGATTTCGATGATTATATGCACCGACAGGATTTGCATCGCAGTGCCGAGATTTCCGCGTTGCTGGATACCGGGCATTTTATTGATCGGGCGCAAGATATTTATGGTTACCGCAATTTTGTCTGCGACAGTGGCGGATCGATCTGCGAAGTTGTATCGCCCGAAAATCCTGCCGATCCGGTACTCGTGGCGCTGGCAGAGCGCTGTTTGATGATCTGGATAGAGGGCTCTGACGCCCATACTGCGGCACTGATTGATCGCTTTGACCGAGCGCCTAAACCGATGTGCTATCAACCGGAATTTCTGCGCTCCTGCTGGTCGGAATATCTTATTAAAACCAGCACTTTGCCGCAAGATGTTCGCCCTGATGATTTTGTCAGATGGATTTATGCAAAAGCCTTGGCCCACCGTCAGCCTCGCTATCGGGCGATGGCAAACTGGGGTGTGACGGTCAGCGCCGACGAGGTTGCCAAGGTTACCGATACGGCTGGATTTGAGACATTGATCGCGCAGGCCCTTGAGCGGCGTCGCTAACGTTCTTATTTAACCAAGTCTACAATTCAAGGATATCTCTGCCATGCCGATTAAACTTCCCGCGACGCTTCCCGCCTATAAAACGCTTGCGGCAGAAGGCGTAATGGTGATGGATGAAGATCAGGCCGCACGGCAGGATATTCGCCCGCTGCGGATTGCGCTACTAAATTTGATGCCAAAGAAAATCGAGGCTGAAATTCAGTTCACGCGTTTGATCGGTGCCACCCCACTGCAGATTGATCTAAGTTTGATCCGGATGAGCGAGCATGAGACCCGCAACACATCCGCCGCACATATGGAGAGTTTTTACCGGCCGTTTGCCGAGGTTGCGGCCAGTGGCGATAAATTTGATGGGCTAATCATCACCGGTGCGCCAATTGAACATCTGCCGTTTTCGCAGGTCAGTTACTGGGATGAGTTACGGCAGGTGTTTGACTGGACCCAGGCGCATGTGCAGTCTATTTTTGGCGTTTGTTGGGGTGGTATGGCGATGATCAACCACTTTCACGGTATTGCAAAACAACCGCTTGACGCCAAGGCATTCGGCTGTTTCCGGCATCGGAACCTGGCGCCCACGTCGCCTTTTCTACGAGGGTTTTCTGATGATCTGGTGATCCCCGTATCACGTTGGACTGAGGTGCATCAGACCGATATTGAGGCCGTCGGTGGCTTGACCACTTTGCTGGGGTCTGAAGACGTTGGGCCATGTCTGGTTGAGGATCCTGCGCATCGGGCGCTATATATATTCAACCACTTGGAATATGACAGCCATTCCCTCAAGAACGAATATGACCGCGATATCGCGGCAGGTGCGCAGATCAATGTGCCTGTGAATTATTATCCTGACAATGATCCTAGCCAACCACCACAGAACCGCTGGCGCAGTCACGGGCATCTTTTATACGGCAATTGGATCAATCAAATCTATCAATCCACGCCATATGATCTGGCGCAAATTGGCGGCTGATAACGCGAGATTTCTATGTTGCACCATCATTCACTGACCGTAAACCGATGATCCGCTGTGGTCCAAATAACCTATGCCTGTGGATGCG
>Ga0209405_1002486_pt1 | contig 12022 bp, 14 predicted proteins | sample COGITO_mtgs_1105_6_FD_184803 | JGI IMG/M metagenome (GOLD analysis project Ga0209405, IMG submission 184803) | Pelagic marine microbial communities from North Sea - COGITO_mtgs_110516 (SPAdes) (version 2) | ecosystem: Environmental > Aquatic > Marine > Epipelagic ...
CTCAGACGGTTTTTCGAAATGTTGCTTAAGCTTCATTTCCCGAAAAACGCCTTCGCGTTGTAGCTTTTTCTTCAGAGCGCGGAGCGCCTGATCAACGTTGTTATCGCGGACACTGACCTGCATGTGGTTGTCACCACCTTTCTAGTTTAGAGTTGCATGGATTGCAGGAAATGGTCCTATAGCAATAACAAGCTAGCTTGTCTAGCAGGCACAAACTGAGGAATTTACATATGGCTGCACTGGCAGATGAGGACTTGAAGGCGCAACTCTTAGGCGCGATACTGCCCCATGTGGCGTTTGATGGTTGGTCCGAAACCAGCGTGAATGCGGCTTGCCAAGACCTGTCGGTTACGCGGCAAATGGTGGCTTTGGTCTGTCCACGGGGAGCGATCGATCTGGCGGTACGCTTTCATCATGATGGCGATGAGGCCATGCAGGTTAAATTGCAGAAATCTGATCTTAACGCCATGAAAATAAGAGAAAAAATTACATTTTCGGTATGCGCAAGATTGAACGCCATCAGCGATAAAGAAGCGGTTCGTCGTGGCGCGACACTGATGTCTTTGCCACAGCATGCGGCCGAAGGGGCCGGCTTGGTATGGGGCACATGTGACCGGATATGGATGGCGATAGGGGACAGTTCGGATGATGTGAATTGGTATACCAAGCGCCTGACCCTCAGCAGTGTTTACAGTGCGACTGTGCTGTATTGGCTGGGCGATCATTCACCGAATCATCAAGACACTTGGACGTTTTTAGATCGGCGTATTGAAAACGTGATGCAATTTGAGAAATTTAAGGCACAGGTGAACGCCAATCCGCTTGCCAAACCACTCTTGGCAGGACCAAATTGGCTTTTATCTAAGATTAAAGCACCAAGTAGCGCGCCGGTTGTTGATTTGCCGGGCAACTGGTCGCGACGGCTTTAGGCGAAGGTGATCTACCCCATGATGAGAGCTATTGAAATTTCTGTCCCTGGGCCTCCGAATGTTTTGCAATTGGCTGAGCGGCCGATCCCTGTCCCGGGACCAGGACAGGTGGTTCTTAAAATCGCCTATGCAGGGGTCAACCGGCCCGATGCGCTGCAACGGGCTGGATTGTACAATCCACCAGCCGGCGCCAGTGACTTGCCCGGCTTAGAGGCTTCGGGCGTCATCGCCGCCTGTGGCGCGGGCGTTTTGGACCTGCAGCAAGGTCAGCAGGTTTGTGCGTTGCTGCCCGGAGGCGGTTATGCTGAGTATGCGGTGACACAGGCAGCGCATTGTCTGCCGGTGCCCAGTGGATTTGATCTTAAACAGGCGGCCTGTCTGCCCGAGACGTTTTTTACTGTGTGGTCGAATGTGTTTCAGCGCGGCGGTTTGATGGCGGGAGAGCGCATCTTGGTGCATGGTGGATCTTCGGGGATTGGTACCACGGCGATTCAACTGGCGCGGGCGTTTGGCGCGCGGGTGTTCACTACGGCCGGCTCTGATGCCAAATGTCGCGCTTGTCTTGATTTGGGAGCAGAGCGGGCGATCAATTACCGCGAGACGGACTTTGTGCTAATAATGCAAAGCGAGGGCGGTGCAGATGTTATTTTGGACATGGTGGGTGGCGATTATATTGCACGTAATCTTGATGCGCTTGCTGATGACGGCCGTCTTGTTCAGATTGCATTTTTGCAAGGCCCAAAAACAGCGCTTAATTTCACACAAGTGATGACGCGCCGGTTGACACTGACCGGCAGCACTTTGCGTCCGCAGTCGGATGTTGCAAAAGCGCGCATTGCTGCCAGTCTGCGGACGCAGGTGTGGCCGTTGTTGTGCGCGGGTCGTGTCGCACCAGTAATCGACAGTTGTTTTGATCTAGATCAGGCGGCGCAGGCGCATGCCCGGATGGAAAGCAGTGCGCATATTGGTAAGATTGTCTTGCGACTTGATGGTGACTAAACAGCGGCAAGGCGCCTCAAAAGGCAGGTTATTCCAGTCGATGGCCCATGTTGATTGGCTCTTTCCTTATTCGAAAAACCAGCTTATGTATGAGACGAGTTCCCCACAAATGGAAACCCGCCTGATGACAGGCTGCCTGCTTCAGGGCGAGGGGGAAGATGTATTAAGGAGAGACCCAATGGGCAAACCTATCATGGCAAAAGCGACCGCTGTTTGGTTGGTCGACAACACCACACTGACCTTCAAGCAGATCGGTGATTTTACCGGCATGCATGAATTAGAAGTGCAGGGGATTGCAGATGGGGATGTTGCTACTGGGGTCAAAGGGTTTGACCCGGTGGTAAATAACCAATTGACCAGTGAAGAGATTGCAGGTGCTGAGGCCAATCATCTGAGACAGTTGAAGCTTAAGTTTAATGCGGCAGCTCAGGGTGAGGAAAAGCGTCGCGGCCCTCGTTATACACCGCTTTCGAAACGGCAGGACCGCCCTGCATCGATCCTGTGGTTGGTCAAGTTTCACCCGGAGCTTTCTGACAGCCAGATCGGCAAACTGGTCGGCACTACCAAGCCAACGATTCAGGCGATTCGCGAGCGGACGCATTGGAATATTTCTAACATTCAACCGATTGATCCTGTGGCTCTTGGTCTGTGTAAGCAGTCAGAGCTTGATGCGGTTGTGCAGAAAGCCGCAGCGAAGAAGCTGGCTGAGGGCGTCGTGATGAGCGACGATGAACGCCGCAAGCTGGTCAGCACTGCACAGAGCCTTGAGATGCCCGTAGAGCCAAAATTGGCCGAGGACACCAGCGGCCTGGAAGCTTTTGCCTTGCGGGAAGACGATGAAGATGAAGATGAAGACAGTGGTCCAGTCGATATCCGCGACGCCGACAGCTTTTTCAACCTTCCCAGTGACGGGGGCAGTGGGGACGAGCAACCATAGGCCTCAGACTATCTGCGTGAGATCAAAAGCTGGGCCGGTAGGCCCGGTTTTGTTGTTTTGAGTAAAGGTGCAGCTTACAATTGGCGGTTGGCGCATCCTTTAGAACGCTTGTTGATTGCCTTGTGTTGTTTGTTCACCGATTGCACAGTCATAGCGTGATCGGATTGGCCTTGGCGATCCGATCGAATTGCATAAGCGTTGAAATTAACGCAGGCATTTGGTCGAGGACAATCATATTTGGCCCGTCTGATGGGGCAGTGTCAGGATTTTCATGGGTCTCGATAAACACGGCGGCGATACCCAATGCGACGGCTGCCCGTGCCATGACCGGGGCAAATTCACGTTGCCCGCCGCTGGAGGTGCCTTTGCCGCCGGGTTGTGCGACAGAGTGTGTGGCATCCATCACCACCGGATAACCGGATTGTGCCATTTGGGGCAGAGCGCGCATATCAGCCACTAAGGTGTTATAGCCAAACGAGGTCCCACGCTCGGTTAACAGCAGCCGTTGATTGCCGGTACTTTCGATTTTAGCAATAATATTTGGCATATCCCATGGGGCCAGAAATTGGCCCTTTTTCACATTGATCACCGCGCCGGTCTGTCCGGCGGCGAGCAGAAGATCAGTTTGTCGACATAAAAAGGCAGGGATCTGCAAGATATCGCAGACCTCGGCAGTGGGAGCGCATTGTTCGGGGCTGTGAATGTCGGTCACAACCGGTATTTGGAGCGTATCTTTGATGTGCTGAAGCACCTTCAACCCTGCATCGAGGCCTATGCCGCGCTGGCCGCTGAGAGAAGTGCGATTGGCCTTGTCGAAAGAGGCCTTAAAGACGAATTGCGCGCCGGTGGCGGCACAAGCTTCTTGTAAATGGCCGGCAATCATCTCGGCATGGCCGACGGATTCCAATTGGCACGGCCCCGCAATTATGGCCAGCGGTTGTGTATTGCCGAAAGTTAGACCGGCACACTCTATGTTCTTCATTATGATGAAACCTGTTCGCGGAGTATAGAAGCTGTCAAGGAAAGCATCAGGTAGATTCCGGAAAAGATCAAGGCGGCAAGGATCGCGTTTTCGAACTTCTTTGGATAACTCGGATCCTGTGCCTCTACTGGAGATACACTGGTCGTGAGATAGCGCACTTGTGCGCCGGCCTCTCGTTGGGTCTGGATCAAGTTTTCCAGGGATCTTTGCAGCATCATATCGCGGGTTTGCAAATCGCCCTGTGCCATTAAGATTTGCAGGCTTAGGTCCGCAAGTGACTGCTCTCCCTGTGACGCATCCACCATTTCTAAGTTCATTTCATCAAGCAAAGCATTGAGACGTCTAATATCGCCCTTTAGACCGGAAAGTTTTGCAGTATTGGGGCGTGGATTATCCAGCAAAGCCTGCAGTCGCAGTCTTTTCAGTTGCAGTTCGGTCTCAAAATGGGTGATCCGGGCCCGCATAGCGGTCAGTTTGCCCTGCGGGTCGACCACCGCATTTTCCTGTTGCAACCTTAACAGCCTTTCCTGTGCATCCAGCCGTTCTTGATGGGCTTTTTCAAGCGCTTTTTCAGCGTCTGCAACCTGATTGTCACGTTTGCGGCGTGACAGGTTGTCTACTTTTTCCTCTGAATACGCGATCAAAGCCTCGGCATATTGTTTGGAGACGGCCGGATTTACGGCCGTGACTTCCATTTTCAGTACCCCTTCGGTTGGATCATAGCCAATCTCGAGGTTGCGCTTGTAAAGCTTATAGGCCTTTTCGTTTGAGGCGTTCTCGTCAAGCCGTAGTAATGGGTCGATCCAGCTTTGTGAAAAATGGGCTTTGAACCCGACATCGTTGTTTAGGCGTAACATTGCCTCTTTCGATAACAGATAATTTTGCACTGAGACTGCGTCTTGGCTTGAGGCGAGGCCCGTGCCCGAAAGCAGCCCTCCTGCACCTGAACTAGCGCTCCCCTCGGCGTTCAGAATTAGAAACTCTGCTTTGGTTGAATACAGCGGTGTTGCAACAAAATAAAAGTACCAAGCGGTTATCGCCGTGGGCAAGAAGACAAAAACCACCAAACGTGCCATTAACATTACCGCCTTTTGGCGGCGCCTGCGGGTAATCTCTAGCTGAATTTGCAGGATCTCTTTGCTTCGACGGTCGATCGGATTGACCTCGGTAGACGGTAGTGTTTCGGGCGCTTTTTCAATTTTTTGTGGCAGCTGGACCTTTGTATTGTCGGGAGATGGAGACTTGTTTTGATTTTGCTCTGGTGAAATCCAGTCTAGGGGATTGGTGCGGTTAAATGGATCAATTCCTTTTGCCCTAAGCAGACGCACGGCATCAAAATCCGTTTGCGCAGGCAATTTGTGTTCATTGGCGGTACGACGTGCCATGCGTAGTTGACGCCCGGTGAGCCCCTCTTTTTGGATTGCCTCGATCTGATGAGCGGGTGTCATATCAGTGGTTTTGTCCGATACTGCCGGGGATGCGTTTTTTTGGAGATCGGTTTCGGGTGTTGTCTCTGGATCATTTTGAGGATGAAGATGTTGAGACACGTTTACTTGTGTGTGCCCGTCTTGAGGCTGCGCTTTTTGGGACTGGCCGCCTTCAACAGGGCTGGCTTGAGTATGTTCGGTTTTTGGTTGCTCGGCTTGGCTTTGTGCGGTTTGGACATGCGTGGTTTGGATTTGATTGGCCGTAGAGAACACTTGGTTGTCTGTCGATTTTTCCGGCGCTGTGTCCAGTTGGGGGCTTGGTGTTGTAGGAATACGCCTGATACGAAATTTCCTAACGGGTTGTTTCATAGTCATAAAGTTGCTTTGCCTCCTCCAAGCTTTCGAACATATGTAATTTCCCCCAATGTAATACGGCTGCCTTTTGTGCAAATTTCTCAAGTACTTCAGGCTGATGCGATACAATGATGATTGTGGTTGTTCGCAGCCGCTCCTGAAGGATGCTCGCGGATTTTCGGTTGAATTCGGCATCAGTACTGCTGGGCATGCCTTCGTCGATGAGATAAATGTCAAATTCCAGGGCCAGCATCAGCGAGAACGTAAAGCGTGCTTTCATCCCGCTGGAATAAACGCCCAAAGGCTGGTCAAAATACTCATCCAGACCGCAGAGCCAGCGACAGAAGGCCTCAACATAATCAGGGTCCAATCCGTAGAGCCTTGCAATATACCGCGCGTTGATCATTGCAGAGTGTTTGGGAACCACCCCGCCCATGAAACCAAGGGGAAAAGATATTCTGCAATTCCTGCGAATGACGCCCTCGTCAGGTTTTTCCAATCCGGCCATCATGTTGATTAGTGTGGTTTTTCCAGTGCCGTTCGGCGCCAAAATACCCAAGCTTGTACCCAGCTCTACCTTAAAAGAGACACGGTCTAAAATAACTTTCCTTTGAACACCGGTCCAAAAGGATTTGCTTACATTTTCGAATTCCAGCATGCGGAAAGTGAACTCTGTTAAAGGGATGTCAAAGATACCAGGACCGATTGCCTGCACGGTTATGCTGGACTTTAAGTATGTCTTAAATATGGCGGGTATGCGGCATCTCTATTCTGAAGGCTGTTATGCCGTTGTATCACAACGCCACAACAAATTTTATTATGTCTATTGATGTAATATTGTCGGGCATTCGCAAAGATGCAGCATTGAGTGTAGCGCCTCTGGGGGGGGCTGCCATATTTTCCAATTTCGTGGGCGTGCTGTCTGAATTTTTTTTGGGCTTAAATCTGTTCACTCTTGACCCAGTAATGGGGCAGAACATTTGCGATATAGCTCAGCAAGATCGCCCGAGACAATTTCAGGTGGCTAAAACGTATAATTGCCGCAGTCCTGCCGGTCAGCGCAACGCTTGCAGCAGATCCTATGGACAGCATTTACCCCCCAACGCCCGCCGTCAATGTGACCAGCGGCTAATGCCAGTTGTTCATATTGGGGTCCGTGGCAAGCAGGGCAAACATGATAGCTATGTTATCGACGAGGGCCGAGAGAAATCAAACCGAAACATTGGCAAATGTTGGCCCATGTTTGGTAAATATTGCCGCAGTGACAAGCGCTTGGTAGCCGGTGAGCCCAAGTCCGCCTACACATAGCCATACACCTTACAAAAAAGATGAGCGTATCCCAGTGTGACCCCTAAATTTTTGAAAACACATTGAAGGGTGCAAACTCGCTAATTCTTGCTACCGCTTCTCAATCGTCAGTGGCATCGTTATCGGTACATGTCACATCCCCCGGGGTAGTATAGCCGTGTCTTAAACAATTTCCGGTTTGCGTTTGTGCCGTTGTTTCATGGCTTGCAAGGGCGTTTTTCTGCCCAAGGGTGATTGTGCAAGCGGGCGGTTGTAAAGCCAGACATAGCGGTGCAGCGTCATCCCCAGATCTTGACCTGATCGAACATGGTGACTTTGTAGCACGTCCTTGCGGCGGCCGTTGAACCGCTCAACCATGCCGTTGGTTTGCGGCGGTCTCGGTGGGCAAACCGGAATTCAATACCGAGAGTTGAGCAAAGCGTTTCAAACGCGCACTGTCGTGTTACAGCGCGCCTGCGCACACCGAAAAGGTGGTCGGTGAACGCCTTGCCATACCGGTAAAATGGTGTGGATCAGGATCAGACATGTACGTTCCAGATCGCCTAGAAAGCGACGGGCAGTTGCGGCTGTTTTGTTGCGATATATGCCAATGAAGACCCACCGGCTGGCCCTGTTGATTGCCACAAGGAGATATCCCGGCGACGTTTTATTGGCCATGTGTGGCGGGTATTTCACGTCAATGTGGGTATATCCGGGCTCAGGTGCTTTCAAGCCACTGTGCTTAAGTGTGCCATCCTTGGCTGTACGATCAAGAAGGCGTCCCGCTCCATGCCGACGCAGACAAGGTCTCGACCCGAACGAGACATAGTCGGGTTCAGAAACTCGCGCACCACGGCCAATAGATCGACTAGCGACAGCCGTCACGTTTTGCGCAGTGCATCCCCGCCACAGCCTGTTGCGCTGTGGTCAGGGTGGTCTGAAGATGACGGTGGGGGGCTGCGATGCTTAACACTGTCGCGTTTGCGCCATTTCCAGACAGCCTGCTCAGTGGTTGCATGGCGGTCTGCCAAGACCAGCGCAGGTTCAACACGCGCCTGAATGGCCGCCGGTATCTTTGGTGTTGGTGTCGTCTGGCTATGACGTCGGACAAGCATTGGTGTCGCCCGTCTGAATATCCCCCCAGCACCGATCTGGCCAGAAAAAGCGCAGAACGATGAGGGTCTATGTGATCATCCGGGATGGAACTGGTACGCTCTTTGGCCTCTTCGACGGAAATTTTGTGATACAAATATTAGTTAGAGTGATCCAGATGGCACAGCCCAAACTTCATTCCCGCCATAGGGAGATGTAGAAGAAGCTGTGTAAAATAATATTCGAAGTGACGGTCAATAGGGTCAACAGGACAATCATTCTGGCGCCGTATTTTAGAGCTGTTGTATCCTCGGTTCTCCTTGGGCTGTCGTTTCGTAGGGTGAAACTTAGAATAATCGCTGGGCTAATAAAAGTGACCACAGATCGTAAAAAAAATGGAAGAATTCGAAGGACCCTAATTTTCTTTTTTGCCAAACCATCTGTGTTGCAACGCCGCCGAAGGAACTGAAGGCACCACCTGCAATCTCAAGCAGAGGTTTTAGCTGGTTCTTTTATCACGCAGCCAGTCAAACAAATACATTTCTTCCATTGCGTTGATTACAGCCATTGCAACGACTGAAAGGGCATAATAGCAGTATATTTCGTCAGGTTTTGGCGGATCGCAGGCTCGATAGGCAACTACGATTGCCAAGGGAAAAGGCGCGCAAATACCAGTGTCAGGTGCAATGAAATGCCGGTGCCAAAGCCCGCAAAGGCTTGTGCGCATAAAAACACAAACGTGAATATTGTGAATATATTTATTTAAAGCAAAGCTTTTCCGATTTGTATTGTCTTGATTTTTTAAGCTCATCAAAAGCCTGTTTAAAATAGGCACAGAAAAAAATAACCGCATAATCTTTATTCTGAGGCGCAATAATACTGTATCTGTGTGGGTCTAATTAGGTCAATATATCTAGGCTAATGGTTTAATTCGGTCTTTTGTTTGATTTGGGCAGACGCGGTTTGACGGCATGACTTGAGTGTGGGATCAAAAGCAGTGGCCTTTATGGTGTTGGATTGTGTGGTCTGCAGCGTTCCCTTTGCGGGTTATTTGTTGAGCAGGGGTTTTATATGAAATGTAATTTTTGCATTCAAGCCGATTGCCGTATGTACAGGTGTTCGGAAATTATCTATGAAAGAGGAGAAATTGCAAAGGATTGCACCCGGTGTTGCGTATGTGTGATCCAAATGAGGTGGTGTGGTGAGGTACCTTGGTGGCGCAGTAGTTTTGATGGGGCTCTGGTTGTTGATGTCAGGGGTGTATAAGCCGATGGTTATCGGCTTTGGTGCGGCGTCGGTGGTTCTGGTGCTGATCATCGTTAGGCGGATGGACCGTGTCGATGGCGATCGTCTTGATGCGTCTATCGACCCGTTAAAGGCGGTGGGCTATTTCGCTTGGCTTTTGGTGGAAATAGCAAAGTGCAATTGGACGGTTACAAAAGTCATTCTGTCCCCAGCGTTGCCAACTCGTCAGCATATGTTTGTTGTACCCTATACCCAGCGCAGTGATTTGGCGCAGGTTGTTTTCTCAAACTCGATCACACTAACCCCTGGAACAATCTCGGTCGAGACGGAGCAAGACCATTTTTTAGTGCACGCCCTGTCTTATGACCCGCGTGACGATGTCGAACTTGCGGAAATGGATCGCCGGGTCAGCGCCATTGAAAGTGAGGCATCATGACGATGTTTGCCGTAGCTGCTCTTGCTCTGTTTGTTGCGATGGTTTTGGTGCTGATCCGGCTTTATCTGGGTCCGACGCTTTATGATCGGGTTTTAGCGGTGAATTCCTTCGGGACCCATACAGTTTTGTTTATTGGTGTGCTGGGTTTTTTGACGGGCAGACCAGATTTTCTGGACATTGCTCTTTTATACGCGCTGATCAATTTCATAGGTACGGTCGCAATCCTAAAGTTTTTTCGGTATCGGGCTATTGGTGATGCGACGTGGCTGCCAGCTGAAAAAGGATCGGACGGATGAGTATGCCAGCACTTTTTATTGACATTCTAAGCTGGGTTTTGATCCTGTCAGGATCTTTTTTTGTCGTTGTTGGAGCGGTTGGCATCTATCGGTTTCCAGATTTCTGGGCACGTTTGCATGCTGCTTCCATCAGCGATTCGGCGGGGGTGATTTTGCTGCTTCTCGGGATGGCTTTGCAGGCGGGGCTGACCCTTATAACGGTTAAATTACTGCTTATCGGTATATTTTTGTTCATTACTGGCCCGACTTCAACCCATGCGGTTGCGAACGCGGCCCTCGTGTCTGGCTTGCGGCCCAAAGAAGCCCCGGGTCTCACTGGTGCCGAGCCGGAAACTCAATCGTCATAGGGCGTCATAACATTCAACGAACGGGCAGGCTCTCATCGAAAATCTGATAAATATTACGCTCTTCACAATGCTTGCGGCTACAGCATTTGCTGTGATCCGCACCCGCAGCCTGTTTGCGACAGTGATGTTGTCGGGGGTATTCAGCTTTTTGTCAGCTTTGCTTTTTGTAACGCTTGATGCGGTCGATGTTGCCTTTACCGAGGCGGCTGTTGGCGCGGGCATTTCGACGGTTCTGATGCTGGGTACGCTGTCGCTAACCTCGCGGTTTGAGACACCTTCTCCGCGCTCGTCTTTTGTGCCGTTCATCGTGGTATGCGTGACAGGTGCGGCATTGGTTTATGGCACGCTTGATATGCCTAACTTTGGCTCGCCAGACGCGCCGGCGCAAACCCATGTCGGACCTGATTATCTGGCGCGTATGCCACATGAAGTTGGTGTGCCCAATGCAGTGACAGCGATTTTGGCCAGTTATCGCGGCTTTGATACGCTGGGCGAAACGGCTGTTGTCTTTGCTGCTGGGATTGGCGTTATGTTATTGATAAGTGGCTTGCGGCGTCGCCGTCGTGATGAGGACCTGCCCGAGCCGGACCATGACCGCAAGGAACAGGTCTGATGCGCCATCATTTGATTTTACGTGTTATAACCAAGATGTTGGTTGGCACGATTTTCTTATTTGCCCTCTATGTTCAGTTTCATGGGGATTACTCGCCTGGGGGGGGATTCCAGGCTGGGGTCATCATGGCTTCAGGTTTCATTATATACGGGCTGATTTTCAGCCTTGAAAAACTGCAGTTGGTGTTTCCGCCTTGGCTTGTCCATAAGCTACTGGCGCTGGGCGTGTTACTCTATGCTGGTACTGGTATTTACAGCCTGTTGGGGGGATATGCCTATCTCGACTATACTGCTCTGAGCCCGCACCATCCCGAACATGGCCAACATTTGGGCATTTTGATTGTTGAGGCAGGCGTCGGGATTACAGTCACCGGCGTCATGGTGGCGATCTATTACGCCTTTGCTGCCCGCACTCCGATCATCAATGATGAGGAATGGTGAGCATGGATCTGATGACTGCAGAGTTTATCTTGGGCCACCTGAACTATTGGCTGTTTATCGTGCTGATGATGACCGGGCTTTACATTGTGATTGCCAAAGGCAATTTGGTAAAAAAAATTGTTGGTTTGAACATCTTTCAGGTGTCTGTGTTTATGTTGTATATCTCGGTGGGTAAAATTAGCGGCGGTACCGCGCCTATCTTTCCGTTAGATATGAAAATTGATCCCGAAGTGGTATATTCAAACCCGCTGCCGCATGTGCTGATCCTGACAGCTATTGTGGTTGGGATTGCCACGACTTCACTTGGATTAGCGTTGATTGTGCGTATTCGTGAGGAATTTGACACCATCGAAGAAGACCAGATCGAAGAGATTGAACAGGAAATGGCGCTTGCCGAAATCGCGCGTCATGACGCACAGTCGGCGGGGCAGGCTTGATGGCTGGCGATGCGCTAAATCATGCGTCTATGACGCTGACTGAACAGCTGCCGATCCTGCAGGTCTTGGTGCCGTTTGTCGCCGCACCGCTGATCGTTTTCATTGGCAGCCGCGCCTTGGCTTGGCCAATTGCTTTTGCCAGCAGTGTCGCGTCTTTCGTAATTGCCTCACTGCTGTTGGGGCAAGTGATCAACGGCGACG
>Ga0209405_1002496_pt1 | contig 11999 bp, 8 predicted proteins | sample COGITO_mtgs_1105_6_FD_184803 | JGI IMG/M metagenome (GOLD analysis project Ga0209405, IMG submission 184803) | Pelagic marine microbial communities from North Sea - COGITO_mtgs_110516 (SPAdes) (version 2) | ecosystem: Environmental > Aquatic > Marine > Epipelagic ...
GCCTGTCTCCGGCTGGGGTTATTCACCAGGTGATAAAATTCTTCCCGCTATTACCTTAGGCTCGACCTATGCGGCCTATATTGCTCGGCTCACCCGCGGTGGCATGTTAGAAATACTGTCGCAAGACTATATTCGTACCGCTAAAGCCAAAGGGTTGCCTATGGCAAAAATTATTATTCGTCATGCGCTACGTGGTGGATTATCTCCGGTGGTTGCCTTTTTAGGACCAGCCATTGCGGGCTTATTAGCAGGCTCGTTTGTAGTAGAAACGATTTTTCAAATTCCCGGCCTAGGACGCTTTTATGTGCAAGCTGCCTTTAACCGCGACTACACCATGATATTAGGCACCACCATATTGCTGTCTTGCTTAATTGTATTGCTCAACATGTTGTCTGACTTACTGGCCGTCTGGCTCAACCCACGCCTCGCATTGTCTAACGAAAAAAAATAGCCATGATTGATTCATTAAAAGAATATCAAAACCTCAACTTTGAACAAGGCCGCTCACTGTGGCAAGACGCTTGGTATCGACTGAATAAAAACAAACTCGCCATGCTGGGTTTGTATGTAATTATTTTTTTCGTTGTCGTATCCATTCTCACGCCTTGGCTTGCGCCCTATGGCTATGAAACACAAAACCTAGCACTGGGCGCTTCGGCACCCTCCGCTCAACACTGGTTAGGCACCGATATTCATGGTCGCGATTTAATGACCCGCTTAATGTATGGCGGACGCATATCATTAATGGTCGGCTTTGCCGCCACCGCAGTCTCTTTAGTTATTGGCATTCTATGGGGCACTATCGCTGGGTATATTGGCGGGCTTACTGACACCATTATGATGCGCATTGTTGATATTTTATACGCACTGCCTTTTATGATATTTATTATTTTGTTGATGGTGGTTTTTGGGCGCAGCTTACTGCTGCTGTTTTTAGCTATTGGCTTAATTGAATGGCTCACCATGGCCAGAATTGTTCGCACCCAAGTATTGACGCTTCGTAAACAAGAATTTGTGAGTGCCGCCGTTGTCACCGGCCTTAGTCATTGGCAAATTATTCGCCGCCATATTATTCCGAATGTCCTCGGCCCGGTTATTGTCTACATTACTCTAACGATTCCCAGCGTTATGTTGTTAGAAGCGTTTTTAAGCTTCTTAGGCCTTGGTATACAACCACCGCAAAGCTCTTGGGGTGTATTAATTTCTGGTGGCGTAGAAACCATGGAAGAGTATCCATGGCTATTGGTATTTCCAGGCCTTGCCCTTTCACTAACCTTATTTGCGCTTAACTTTTTAGGCGATGGCTTACGCGATGCACTCGACCCACGTGCGACAAGAGATTAATTATGAGCTTATTAACGGTTAATCATTTATCCATTGATTTCACCACACGTGACGGCACCGTAAGCGCTGTTAGTGATATCTCATTCCATGTCGACCAAGGCGAAACCTTAGGCATTGTCGGTGAATCCGGCTCGGGAAAATCAGTTAGCTGCTATTCATTGCTGGGGTTAATTCCTATGCCGCCCGGTCATATTAAAAATGGCAGCGCGATTTTTGATGGTATTGATTTACTGCAAGCGAATGAAAAAACCATGCGCCAAATTCGCGGCAAGCGCATCAGTATGATTTTTCAAGATCCCATGACCTCGCTCAACCCCTATATGCGCGTTGGCCAACAAATTATTGAACCTTTGCTGCAACATAGTAATATTTCAAAAAGCGCAGCCAAAGAAAAAGCCATTGCCCTGCTTGAAGAAGTCGGCATTAGTGATGCAGCTAATCGGTTTCAGCAATTCCCTCATGAGTTTTCTGGCGGCATGCGACAGCGCGTAGTGATTGCCATGGCGCTGATTACAGAACCTGAGCTATTAATTGCTGATGAGCCAACCACAGCCTTAGACGTGACTATTCAAGCGCAGATACTCGAACTGATTCATGAGTTGCAACAACGCCGAAATATCGCCGTTATTTTTATCTCTCATGATCTTGATGTTATTAAGCGCATGGCCGACCGAACCATTGTGATGGAAAAAGGCCATATTGTTGAGCAAGGTAATACACAAGCTATTTTTGATGCTCCCACACAGGCCTATACACAAAAACTGATTGCCTCTATTCCTAACAGCGCTAAACCTGAAGCCTATCGTTTTACTGGCGATTCGGAATCACGCTTTTTAAGTTTAAATAATATTAGTATTTCTTACGGCAACAAAAAGAATGCCTTTAAGGCAGTCGACAATGTTAGCTTAACGGTTAAGCAAGGCGAGATATTAGGCTTAGTCGGTGAATCGGGTTGTGGTAAAACCAGTTTGTCGCACAGCATTGTTAGGTTAGTTGATATTCAGCAAGGGCAAATTTGTTTGCAGAAAAACGCTTTAGAAGAGCTAAAAGGCAAAGCATTAAAAGCGACGCGTAAAGATATTCAAATGATCTTTCAAGACCCCTATGCCTCGCTTAATCCGCGCATGACAGTTTTCAACACACTTGCCGAACCGCTGCGCTTACATGGCATAGCAAGTAATGCTGATGACTTAAAAAGCAGAGTGTTAACCCTAATGCAAGATGTTGGACTAGAAGCACGCTGGGCGAATAAATACCCGCACGAATTTTCTGGCGGACAGCGTCAGCGCATCGCTATAGCGAGAGCCTTAGCTGTTGAACCCAAATTAATTATTGCGGATGAGCCGGTGTCGGCATTGGATGTGACGATACAAGCGCAGATACTCAGCTTGCTCTTAGACTTGTGTCAGCAACGTCAGCTAACAATGATTTTTATCTCTCATGACTTAGCCGTGGTGCGTTATATCGCTGATCGCACGGCTGTAATGAATAAAGGCAAGATTGTGGAAATTAATGATACCGAAAGTGTTTATCAAAACCCTAGCGACCCTTATACAAAAAGCCTTTTAGCCGCCAGAGTCTAACAAAGAAAAAACACTTATTTGCGTGAGCGACTGCTCCACTGACCACCAACGGCCTTATTACTCGGTTTTCTTCCTGTCTTTTTATTCGGCGCACCGGTGGCACCACGTCGGCCAGCCGATTGACTACCTCTACGATTCATAGATTTTTCGGCGGGAACCAGTTGATTAGGCCCATCACCGATAAGCTCAGCACGATTCATTTTAATTAATGAGGCACGCAAGTAAGCCCAGTTCTTTTCATCGTGATAACGCAAAAACGCTTTTTGTAAGCGGCGCTGCTCAAGATTCTTCGCAACAAATATTTTCTCACCGCGCTTGTACATAAGCTTTTTAAGCGGGTTACGGCCTGAGTGATACATGGCCGTCGCCAACGCCATTGGCGATGGATAAAACGTTTGCACCTGATCAACCCTAAAATCATTGCGCTTTAACCACAATGATAAATTCATCATATCTTCATCACTACTGCCCGGATGCGCAGCAATAAAATACGGAATCAAATACTGTTTTTTCTTTGCCTGTTTGGTGTACTTCTCAAACATTTTCTTAAAGGCATCATAACTACCCATGCCCGGCTTCATCATTTTCGATAACGTTGCATCTTCACTGTGCTCTGGTGCTATTTTTAAATAACCACCCACATGATGCGTCACTAATTCTTTAACGTATTCTTCATCCAACACGGCTAAGTCATAACGTAAACCAGATGCAATCAAAATACGCTTAACGCCTCGCAATGCACGCGCTTTACGATACAGCTGCGTGGTTGGCTTATGATCCGTTTCCAAATTCTTACAAATGGTTGGGTATACACAAGACAATCGACGGCAATTTGCCTGAATCACATCATCGTTGCAATTAAGATGATACATATTGGCCGTCGGGCCACCTAAATCAGAAATCGTACCGGTAAAGCCTGGCACTTGATCGCGAATCTTTTCAATTTCATCTAATACCGACTGCTCAGAACGGCTTTGGATAACGCGACCTTCATGCTCGGTAATAGAACAGAAAGTACAACCACCAAAGCAACCCCGCATAATATTAACTGAGGTTTTTATCATATCGTAAGCAGGAATAACGGCATCGCCGTAACTCGGATGCGGACGGCGCTGATACGGCAACGCAAAGACACCATCCATTTCTTCTGTCGTCAACGGAATAGGCGGTGGATTAACCCAGACTTCACGACCATCATGCTTTTGCATAATCGCGCGCGCATTATGAGGATTACTCTCTTGATGCAATACCCGCGAGGCATGCGCATACAAGACAGGATCATTACGGACTTTTTCAAATGATGGTAAGCGCACATAAGCGGTATCGGCACTAATGTTTTGCTCACTTAAGGTTTTAATCGCTAACGGCATTGGAATAATTTTTACGATGTCTTCGCTATCAGCATTAACGGCTTGCGTGCGATCACGGTCACATTCGCTTTCATCGACATCGTAATGATAAGGATTCGGCATTTTATCAATGGCGTTAGGCCAATCGATACGTGTTGAATCAATTTCAACAAAGCCTTTAGGTGCTTCATTCACAATAGTGGTAGTGCCGCGTAAACGCCCCGCCGCTTTAATATCGCGACCAGAACCTAATAAATGGGCAACCTCACACAGGGCACGCTCGGCGTTACCGTATAACAAAATATCGGCACCGCTATCGACCAATATTGATCGTCTAACGGAATCACTCCAGTAATCATATTGCGCGATGCGACGTAAACTGGCTTCAATACCGCCAATAACAATGGGCACTTTAGGAAAAGCCTGACGACAGCGTTGGGTATAGACAATCACGCAGCGATCGGGACGATTGCCACCTTGGCCACCTGCGGTGTATGCATCATCACTTCGCATGCGTAAATCGGCGGTATAGCGGTTAATCATGGAATCCATGTTACCGCCGGTCACACCAAAAAATAGATTCGGCGCGCCTAACTCGGCAAAGGCGGCATCGGCTGCGGCATCACCTTGGTGCCATGCAGGCTGGCTAATAATACCGACTCGGAAACCTTGCGACTCTAGCATACGGCCAATAACTGCCATACCAAAGCTTGGATGATCGACATAGGCATCGCCAGTAACAAGAATAATATCGCAGCTATCCCAGCCTAAGGCGTCCATTTCTGCGCGTGTCATTGGCAAATAAGGCGCTGGGCCAAAGCACTCAGCCCAATATTTGGGATAAGCGAATAAATCGGGTGCCTTTACTGGCTGACAAAGTGATGATGAGGCCAAAATTTGGGTTCTTTTATGCTGGAGTCTAAAGACAAATAGCGCTGTAGAGCGGCTATTAGGCTTATTAAGCTCAAACCTTCAACTAGGCAAGGACCGAGCGATGAATAAGCGGGCATTTAACCATATGCAGCAAGGTTTGTATTGTGATTACTCGGCAATAACGCCTAACGAATATCGTTAGTACCGCCCTCTTTTAGCGCTTTGACCTTATCGAGAATGCGTTGCGCACGTTCAATATTAGCCAGCAAATGAGAATCATTAGGGGCCAGCGGCAATGCAGACTGCCAAGCCATTAACGCATACTCAATATTGCCCTCAGAATAGTAAGCTTCTCCTAATGCCGTGGCGCGTTCAATTTCAAGCAGTAAGTTAGCATTTAACTGTTGCTGTTCATCAAGTAAGGCTTTATCACCCGGCCGCTGTTTCAGCATGGCCATTAAAATATCTTTAGCTGTAAGCCATTGCTGCTGATCAATAGCAGTAGTGTAATCAGCTAACTGTTGCTGCTGCTTTTTCGATAAAGCACTATTATTATTGCGCGCTATTTGTGCTTTCTGCCGTTCTAACAATAATGATCGTAGCCGCTTTATATCCGTTAATATCACCGGCGAATCTTCAAGACGTTGAATGCTACGTAAATGCGCCAAAGCCAGGCCATACTCTTGCTCGGCCTCGGCTATTGCCGCATAGGCCTTTACCGTCACTATTAATCGATCTCGCTTGTCCCTCTCCTGCTGCCAGCGTCGCAATGCAATAACATCATCTGCATCCGCTTTATATAAGCGCTCATAAAACGGTAAGGTCTTCGGTAAATGCTGGGCCTCTAATTTAGCCAAGCCGAGCGTTAAGCTATCAACATACTGCTGCCGCTGCTGGTCCACATTGGCAAATAAACCCTCTAACACTTTATTAGAGGGAAGGTGCTGACGTAAAAAGCCTTGTTCTACATTGACGGTCTGCCAGTCGTCACGACGCACCAAACGTTTTAAACGCTGCATTTGCTCTTGTTGAAATGCAGCCGCCTCAACTGTCGCTTGTTCACGAACGGCTAGCCAATAATGTTTATCCTGCTCTTCTAAAGAACGATCCAACTGCGTATCGACAATCGCTAACACCTCATTAAAATGTTTTTGTTCAAGTAATAAATCAATGGCTGGTGGCTTAGGTGTCGACAGCCCCTGCAACCAAGTACAACTGCAAAGTATTGTTAGTAGAAAAGCCATCACTATTAACTTGATAGTGAGAATGTGAGCGCGCTCACAACGAAAATCATTTGTGCTTAACATCATATTGTCCTTTAACTAATTGTCCTTTAACTAATTGTCCTTTTACTAATTGTTCTTTTACTAATTGTTCTTTTACTAACTATTCCATGAAGTAAGATTATTCATGTGCAGAGACAAGATCTTCAATCAACCCCGCCAACATCCAACCTTTAGGCTCATTGACTGATTGAATGCGATAAACATTGACCATCTCTTCTTTACCTTTTACGGCAACTAAGCCTGCATTTTCAGTTTTTACTTCCGTATAAAAGCCATTGTTATAAACAGACTCGGATACCAGCGCCTCGCCTGGTTGTGCCGCATCACAAAGCCGCGAAGCTAAATTAACCGCATCGCCTACCACGGTATACTCCATGCGGTACTCCGACCCTAAAATACCCGCCTGCATTAATCCGGAGTTAACACCGACACGTAAATTAATCTGGTTTAAGCCTTTATTTTCACGCTTTTCATTGATCCTACTAGCCACTAATCGTATTGCATTAGCGCAAGACATAGCCTGTAAACGATGATCTTTATCGACACGTGGCGCGCCAAAAACAATCATTGCGGCATCGCCAATAAACTTATCGACCGTGCCGTGATAAATACGTGCACAAGCAGTAAAAATAGATAAATATTGATTTAGCATGCGCGCTACTTCATCGGGCGTCATAGATTCAGACATGCGCGTGTACTCAACAATATCAACAAACAATACCGACGCCTCGACCACTTCACCACCTAACTGTAAAACCTCATTGCCATTTAATAATTGATCAGCAACATCACTAGCAACAAAACGCTGCAATAGTTTTTCTACCTCACGCTTACTATTCACTTCATGGCCGAGCTGCGCATAAATCGATAAAATATCGGCCCATTCATTATTCCATTTTGCACTTCTACCACCGCCGTTTTTACCGCCACCGCTTTTACCGCCACCGACTTTACCGCCACCGATTTTACCGCCACCGACTTTACCGACAGGCAAGTCCTGCACTCGCCCTTCACGCGCGGCTTTACTAATAGCCAGCAAGCGATAAACCGGACGCGACAATAAGCGACTAAAAACAAAAGCACTGACAATAGAAATAAGACAAACCAGCAACACGGCGATTAATAAATCACGCGCAGAGGCAGAAAAAACCCTGCGCATGGGTGAGCGATTAACAGAGACCACCGCATAGGCGCCATCAGCGCCTGAAAAATTGACTGGCGCCATATAGTGACCCAATGGTAATTCAGGCCGTTTTAACCGTATCGCCATAGCAATGGCCGCATCAGGACTATTCACACTGTAATCCGCTACCGAAGACAACTCACCCACACTGCCCGACTGGGCAATTAACTCGCCACTAGGCAAATACACTGCCACACCATACACCGCACTTTTTTTAGCCAGCTGATTAAGCTGTAACTGAATAGCGAGCTGGTCATCGGTAAACACCGGCTCCACTAAGCTACCGGCCAACTGCTCAACAATCGCTTCGCCAAATGCATCGCCTTGGCGTTCTAGCAATCGCTGATACTGAATCATGCCCAGATAAGCCAGCACCATTGCGCCCAGCACCGCAATCACACTAATCGCCAGCCCCAACTTCAAGGCAAAAGGCATATGCCAGCCCCTCTCGGCATCCCAGCAGAGCCTACGCAGAAAATGAGCTGGGCGCTGCCCCGCTCTTCGCTCGGTTCTGCGTTTAACCCTTTCGCTGCGCTTACGAAAGACAGGCGTTGAATGTTGCCTAGCCTCGCTATCCAGCGGCGGGGTCGTTTTTAGCGGTGTCGACATAGTAATGAGTGAGTATTATCCTAGCCATTGGCGACCCGAATTAGGCCGCATGCAGTATGACAGCAGCACCGGCCTTTTTAAGAGTGATCAGCTTGGATTTTTACAAATGGTTTTGGCCAATGACTTAAACGCATAGCTAAATAGCCAGCAGCCGACCTCCTTATATCGTGTTATCCTTCACAAAAGGCTTTAACTGCATAAAAACAACGCAATAGCCTTAAAAAATGACATATTCATCAATCAATAGACGCCCATTAATCACAAGCCTTTAATTGTTATGAAACCATCTCTATGAACCAATCTGCACAAGCCTTCGATCTGCATCATATTTGGCATCCCTATAGCTCACTGAGCAAACCTGTGCCGCCTCTGCATGTTAGCCATGCCGAAGGGGTACGTTTAACATTGGAAGACGGCAGAACCCTAATTGACGGCATGGCATCATGGTGGTCAGCTATTCATGGTTATAACCACCCCATTCTCAATGAAGCAGCCAAAGGTCAGTTAGATCAAATGTCACATGTCATGTTTGGCGGCTTAACTCATACCCCCGCCATTGATTTATGCCGACAACTCGTAGCATTAACACCCGCCCCACTGACAAAAGTATTTTTAAGTGACTCCGGCTCGGTGGCCGTTGATGTTGCCATGAAAATGGCATTGCAATATTGGTATTCGCAAGGAATTAAAAGTAAAACCCAATTTGTCTCACTGCGCGGTGGCTATCATGGCGACACCTTAGGCTCCATGTCCGTTTGCGACCCTGATACCGGTATGCATCATTTATTTAGCGGCATGTTAGCGCCACAACACTTTGTTGAACGCCCTGCTTGTCAATTTGGCGAAGTCGCTACTGATGATGACATGGCCGATATGCAGCGCGTACTATCGATCAACCACAATAGTATTGCTGCCGTAGTGCTAGAGCCAATAGTACAAGGCGCTGGCGGCATGTATTTTTACTCCGCCGATTATCTAAGCCGTGTAAGAAAATTATGCGATGAATTTAATGTGCTGTTAATTGTTGATGAAATTGCCACTGGCTTTGCGCGCACGGGTGAGTTTTTTGCCAGTCATCATGCCGCTATTTGCCCAGACATTATGTGTATGGGCAAAGCCATGACCGGTGGGTATTTATCGCTAGCCGCCACTTTAACGACTGACAAAGTCGCCAATGGCATTTGCGAAGGTGAAGCCGGTGTATTTATGCATGGCCCCACATTTATGGCCAACCCGCTAGCCTGCACCATTGCCAATGCCAGTATTAGCTTGCTCGCGCAAAGTGATTGGCGCAGTAATATTGAACGGATCTCATCGCGACTCCAACACAACTTATTACCCGCAAAGGATCATACAAAAATCGCCGATGCGCGCGTACTCGGCGGTATTGGCGTAATCGAAACTAAAAGCCCCGTTGACATGCATAAAGTGCAAAAGCTATTACCTGAACTCGGCGTATGGCTGCGGCCCTTTGGGAAATTGATCTATACCATGCCACCGTATATTATTAATGACACTGATCTCGATACCGTTTGCGATGCCATAATGACTGTGGCCGAAGAGTGTAGCTAATGACTCGATCTAAATTACAAAACACCTTACATGATATTATTTTTGGCACCGAAAGCCCGCTCGGAAAAGCCTTTGATATAAGCTTAATTGTAGCTATATGCGTGAGCGTAATGGCGGTAATTTTAGATTCAGTGAATATTTTTAGTGAACGCTTTGACAACCTACTTTTTATTCTTGAATGGTCTTTTACGCTTTTATTTACGGCTGAATATATCGCCCGCCTCTACTGCTCTCCACACCCATTACTTTACGCAAGAAGCTTTTACGGCATCGTCGATGCGCTCTCTATTATCCCTAGCTACTTGACCATATTATTTACCGGCGCACAATATTTCTTAATTATCCGCCTATTGCGCGTACTGCGATTATTTAGAATTCTAAAATTATTACGCTACTCAGGTGACGCCAATATACTTACTCGATCGATGTGGCAATCACGTCGTAAAATTTTGATATTTTTATTTGTCGTCATGATTTTTGCCGTTTTTTTTGGCTCATTTATGTTTTTAGTTGAAGGGCCAGAGAATGGCTTTTCGAGTATTCCAGAAAGTATTTACTGGGCAGTGGTCACTATTACTACCGTAGGTTACGGTGACATTACGCCGCATACACCAGTAGGAAAACTATTAGCCAGCCTTGTAATGGTATTAGGCTATTCGATTATCGCCGTACCCACAGGTATATTAACGGCCGAGCTAGCCAATGAAATCCGTCTCGATAGATCCAATAGAGATTGTGATCATTGCGGTCGCAGTGGTCATGATAGCGACGCATTACATTGCAAGTTTTGTGGCAAACACGTTTAAGATAAACAGCATCGATAAGCTTTATCACTGTAAGTTATTTAATATAAGACAATAACAAACATTACACTGCTACCATAAGTTATAAACAGTCTTTATTGATTTTAATCACCGTGGATTAGACGATACCCTCTTATGAGCTTTCACCCTCCTCAACGCACACTAATGGGCCCCGGCCCTTCTGATGTTAATCCTCGTATTCTTAGCGCACTAGGGCAGCCAACTATTGGCCATTTAGACCCTAGCTTTATACAGCTAATGGATGAGATTAAAGACCTACTGCAATATGTGTTTCAAACCAAAAATGAATTAACTTTACCAGTCTCCGCACCCGGCTCGGCTGGCATGGAAACTTGCTTCGTTAACTTAATTGAAGCGGGCGAAACAGTAATAGTGTGTCAGAACGGCGTGTTTGGTGGGCGCATGAAAGAAAACGTAACGCGCTGCGGTGCACATGCCGTAATGGTAGAAGATGAATGGAGTAAAGCTGTTGATCTTGAAAAAGTAACAGCAGCGATTAAAGCTAATCCTAATGCAAAAGCCCTCGCCTTTGTTCATGCAGAGACATCAACCGGCGTGCAAAGTGATGCCGCGGCACTATGCGCATTAGCGCGTGCTGCCAATATGTTATCTATTGTCGATACGGTAACGGGATTAGCAGGCATTAATGTTGACGTTGATGGCTGGGGTGCCGATGCAGTTTATTCAGGCACACAGAAATGCCTATCGTGCATTCCTGGCATTTCGCCAGTGACTTTTAGTGCGCGTGCGATTGACGTTATCACTAACAGAAAGACGCCGGTACAGAGTTGGTTCTTAGATTTGAATTTAATAATGGGTTACTGGGGCAAAGGTGCTAAGCGCGCTTACCACCACACTGCGCCGGTTAATTCGCTTTATGCTCTGCATGAGTCACTGACTATTGTGAAAGAGGAAGGCCTACAGGCGAGCTGGGATAGACACTTGCATAACCATCTTGCATTACGTGCAGGGCTTGAAGCGATGGGTTTATCTTTGATTGTTGATGAGGCTGATCGTTTACCGCAATTGAATTTAGTGGGTGTGCCTGAGGGTATTGATGAGGCGCAAGTACGAGTGCAGTTGTTGGAGCAGTTTGATCTTGAGATTGGTGCTGGGCTTGGGGCATTGGCGGGTAAGGTTTGGCGGATTGGCTTGATGGGGTATGGGTCTAATTCTACGAATGTTAGGCTTTGCTTAAGTGCGTTGGAGACTTGTTTGATTTCGCAGGGGCATGATATTACCGGTGGGGATGCGGTTGCTGCCGCTAATCGCGTTTATGCTGGTTAGGGTTTAGGGCTTTTAGCTTTATCTGATAGTATTCTTATATTCTGGTTTTTTGCTTATTTTTTTAAGTTTTAAATTCAAGACCGTCGGGG
>Ga0209405_1002502_pt1 | contig 11986 bp, 10 predicted proteins | sample COGITO_mtgs_1105_6_FD_184803 | JGI IMG/M metagenome (GOLD analysis project Ga0209405, IMG submission 184803) | Pelagic marine microbial communities from North Sea - COGITO_mtgs_110516 (SPAdes) (version 2) | ecosystem: Environmental > Aquatic > Marine > Epipelagic ...
AGCGAAATCACAAGTACCATCTTTTACGATACCGTCTAATTCTAATCTTTTTACAACTTCTTTAAATTTAACGTTTGGTCTAATAGTTAAACCTCCGTTAGAGATTGTGTTACCTGCTAATAAAGCTGCCGAGATGTATTTTCCAGCACTTTCTCCAGCATAGGTAGTAGTAATACTTGTACTTGTTGCCATAATTTTAGCGAATTTTAAATTTAATTTAATTTAGTTATTAATCATTGACCACACTCGTTCGGCAGCAGTCATTCCTTTATTGTTAAAATTTTTCTGTCTAGTCTCAGTTACACTCTCAGGAGAATGCACTACTTCCTCTTCTAATTCTTCAGAAAGCTCTACAGCTTCTTTTTCTTCAGCAGATAATTTAGCAGGAACATCAGCCTCAGAATAATCAGACTTGTCTTCCATCATTGCTTTAATCATAGATAACAATTCTTGTTTAACTTGAGATAGTTCTTCTTGTGTCGCAAAGTTCATTTGAATTGGTGCTTCTTGTTTAGGCTCTTCTTTTTCTTCAGCTAATTCAACTGCTTCTTCAATTACCTCTTCTTTAGTTTCCTCTGTAGATAACTCTACTTCTTCAACTTTTTCTTCGATAACCTCTTCAACAACTTCTTCTGTAGATAAAACAACCTCTTCTGTAGCCTCAACTTCTGTAGTAACTTCCTCTTTCGATAAACCTACTAATTCTTTGATGCTTGCAAGAATTTTTTTACTGTTCTTCATAATTGATTGATTTTAATATATTAATATAACTATTTTTAATTTAATTGTTTCATTTTTAATCACAAGAAACTAAATATCAAGCAATTACAAACTTGCTGGTATTAATCTAGCTAACTTCTCTATAGTATCTACTTTTGACAATGTACTTGATTCACTTGGTGTTAGTCCGCTAGTATCTGTCTCTGTATTAAATACAGCAGGAGGGTTAATTTGTATAGAGTTGCTTGTTAGGGAAATTATAGAAACACCATCATCTCTATCTATCCAGCAGTTGTTAATTTGCAAAGGAGAACTTTTAATATTGTCAAAAGTTATAGCTACTTTATTGGTTGCGTTTGTTATTTTATTAACTTGAGACCATACTAGCGCACCGAACGCCTCTGCAATACCTACTTGTGTAGTAATAAAATAATAGTACCAAGCTCCAATATCTGCACCGTCAATATTGTTATCTGCGTCATTAAAGTCAAATTGCATATTACCAGAATCCCAGCTAATACCTGTTACGGTAGACCCATCTTTTCCGTATGTATTGTAAACCGCATTATCTTCTTGTGCTATTAAGGCACTCCATCCTGTATCAGTAACAACCACAGAAGTAGTGAACTCTAATTTATCTATTTTTGCCACCTTTAACTCTAATACATCTCCAACAGAAAATCCAACACCTTCATCGTATTGTGCTGTATAACTTGTTCCAGAAACAACCGCATTATATATTTGAGTTGAAGTTGTTTGGTTATATATACAGAGCCTAGAACCTGCATCTAAACCTGTTATGGATATGTTTTTAGGAGGAAAAGTTAAAATAATTCCAGTTCCTATAGTAGTAGGAGTAGGTGCTCCATTGCTAATAAGTATAGTGACATTTCCTCCACTAACATTTTCAACTATACTAATTGTGCCTCCGCTTATTTCGTAGTTTCCAGCCGTTTCAATTACCAGCTTAGTAGCAGTGCTATTTGTTATAGTTGAAGGCGTAAAATATCTAATAGTATTATTTACAACAACAATTGACCCTCCTCCCGTATAAGTTGTTGATGTCGTCTCAACTTCAGATGGTGTAGATGTGTATTTAATTACAGTGCCGTTTGTATTCTCAAGCGTAATTGTGCCAGTTCCAACGAACTGAACAGAAATATCTTGAATGTTGTCATCTGCAATAAAATTGATATTATCAACAAATAGGCGATAATCCGTTGCGTCGGTGGCTTGCAATATGCGGATTGCACAATTCAGGTTTTGGTAAGTGTTTCCGCTCAGTGCATCAAGTGCAGCCTGTTGATTTACCACTGTATCAGCCGAGATTGTAATTTGAGCCAAAGTAGTGCGTTCAAATATTTCTCTACACTGCGCTTGTGTCAAAGATACGTTATTAAACATTCCTAAGAAGTTGCAGTTTTTTTCTGTTGTTTGTGAGACAAGAACAGTTCCTGCAAATGATTGTAAATTATCTGCTGAATTTCCACATGCTATATTACCTGCGTGAATGGGGAAAGCATCTGTTCCTGTTGATTCGCTAATTCCCTGTAAAATCCCATTTATATAAAATAAAACTCTGTTACCTGATCCTGCATGTTGAGTGTGATATTCCCAAACTCCCACAAGACAATAAGAACGACCTGACTGCGCTAAGCTTTTAGATTGCACAATAAGAAACGGTTGGCCTGCATCAGCCGCTTGCCATGTCATTAAAGCACCACCCATAAAAGCAAAATTGTTAGTTCCTCCACCTTGCTCATATATACAAGTGGGATTTTGAATGGCTGATTGCTTGCACCAAATTAGCATGGATCTTTTGTCAGTGTTATATCCAGTGATATTTGTATTTATTCCATTTTTATTTGTAAAAATTGCCCCACTAGTTCCATTGCTAGTGTTAGCTACTACGTCTAAAGAATGCGTAACACCTTCACAAACTGGGTCTGTGTCAAAAGTGTAAGTTCCACCAGATATGTTAGTGGGAGTAGAGCTACTTCCTAAATCATCTGTTGTTAGAGTTCCGTTGTTGTCCAAATCAAACAGGTGTGTGGCTCCCAAGCCCTGTAAAAATGTTCTTATTGCCATATTATTTTTTATTTTGTTATTGATAATAGATTATCTTGAGCGTCGTAAGATAAAGTTTTGTTTTCTACAGAGCTTGTGGTTTCGTTAGTCAAACTTATTTGAGTTAATTTCCCAGAAGAATAAGTGAAATTTTTTGTAAACAATTTAGTTTGTTTTGTTATGTCTTCCCAAGTTTCTATCTTTGTTAAATCACCATTTGAATATGTTAGTTCGTTAAAGTAGCTAGATAAACCTTCTACACCTAAACTAGATGATGTTATAAATCCAGAATCGTTGTTTAATTCACTTACATTGTCGTCAGGTTGTATTGCTGTTTCTGATAAAGCTCCTTGATTTTGAGTAGCGTAATCTCCTTCGTTGAAATCGGTAATATCTGACTTAGTATGGGTGTGGTTCGCTTCTGCATAATCAGAATCATTAAAGTCAGTTATGTCAGACTTAACGTGGGTATGTATTGTACTTGCATAATCCGAGTCGTTAAAATCAGTAATATCTGACTTTACGTGAGTATGAACTAAATTCGCTTTATCCGATAAACCTTGAGTGTTTAACTGTAGTTGATTTGATATGTTATTTCTATCAGAAACCCATTGAGTTCCATTCCATAAATACCATCCAGCAGGGTAATAAGTTCCACCTAAAGTAGATGGTAGCCATTGAGTTCCTTCTGATTGATTGCAGTAAGCTAAATCGCCCACATAAGTACCGTCTTGTAGAGAACTGTAATTAGCTGCTTTTTGACTGATAACTGTGGAATTTGATGATAGAGTCTCCCATACAGTTCCGTTCCAATATTTATTTACCTTATTGTCTTTATCGTAAACTATAACGCTTTCCTCTGGAGCTAGATTTTCTATCTCAGAAAAAGTATGCTTATCTGGTATTACATTAAAACTTGTGTTTTTAATCATAGTTTTAATTAATTATTAATAATTCTTGTTGTGTCTTCGTTAATAATATTAGATACGTGATTGTTATTATGTATAGAGCCAATACCTTGTTTCCAATAGTACTGACATTTACAGTTCTTGCAGTCCTTTATAGTATATGTATTCTTTGATTTACAGTACTTTGCTCTCATTCTCTAGGTAGTCTTTTATTTCTTGTAATAATATTTTAGCTTCTTCTTCAGTCATATCCTCTACAGCACTCATATCTTCTTGCTTCTTATCGCTAAAAATACCTTCAATGCTTAACCCTAGATACTTACCATTCTTTACGTCTTGCCATACAGCATCATTATCTATCTTCATAACTACCGCCCAGTCTCCTTCTTTAGCGTTTAAGTTGTATAAAGCAGTTTTATCTTGTTTAGCATCTTCTACTATCCAAGATTCTATTACAGATACTCCAGAAGTAAATTCTTGATGTTCTAACGTTGTATTATTGTTTTTAAGACGTTTTAAGTATAGCTCAGACGCTTTTCTCACAGTTTCCTTAGAGAATGTTATATTATACTCGTAATCTCCTCTACGACGATATATGAGCTTATCTGGAACTAATGCTAATCCTACAATAATTCTTTTTTCTTTGTCTATAGTTTTAAACTCAACTTTATGTTGGTCTTTACTAAGTGCTACAAAGTTTTCCTCTATAGCTGGAAACTCTACTAAAGATATAGCGTTTATGCCTTCTTCCCCTAGTTGTTCGTCTATAATTAATTCTATTGTATCCATAATATTTATTTAATAAGTTAACTATTTTTATTATTATCGTTTTATTTTATCCAAAACTAGCACTAGATAATATATCTTGGTCTAATTGCTGTTGGTTTGTTATATCTCTAGCTACAACGTATGCTTGTAAAGGTTGGTCAAACTGACTTTGTAATGTTTGTGCTAGTTGGTTTTCTTGAGACGCGCCTGCTAAATTAAAGTTAAAACTTCTATCTGCACCGCCAGAACCACCTCCACCTAAAGCACCAGCAGTTGATGTAGCTCCTGCACTAGACTGAAACTTTTGTCTTGCTAATGTAGCTACGTTTGCTAAACCTACAGCTAATGTAGCAGCCATAGATATACCTTTAGTTACTGGGTTAAGGTCTAATGGGTTAGCTTGAACTTGCGCTACAGCTAAATAAGTAGACAGCAATGCTTGAGAAATGTTTATTGCTTTCTGAGTCTTAAACCTCTTCTTTTCTATCTTCTCCTGCTTCTTTCTTAATGCTTCGTCATTTCTAGCTATCTCTAATTGTATTCTTTTTCTTTCTGATTTAGACAAGTTCTCGTTATTTAACCTCTCTCTAAGTTCGTTATTTATAGCGTTAGTTTTATTCTGCTCTCTAGTTATATCTCTTTGGTATTCTCCATCTAAGAAACCACCTATAGCTTGACTAGAGGTTATCAAAGCTTCTAATTTTACCTGCATTAGTAGTCTTTGTCTTTCCTTTATCTCTTCTGGACTTGCACCACCTCTGTCTCCGAAAGAGAGGTCTGCCGCTCCTGCTGCACTAGCCTCGTTAGCTATCTTTATTACCTCAGCGTAATATTCTTTCCAAAGAATGACTAATTGAGAATTGGCATCGTTTGTTTCAAGAAGTCTTTTCATATGAAAATCCCTCTGTATAATTAACCTAGAAGCCTTATCTTTAGTTGAAAGTAGTGCTATCTTTTCGTTTACGGATTGTATTTGTCTTACGTAAGATAAAGCATCTTTCCTTAATTGCTTTGTATCAAAAACCTTAACTCTATCTCTTTTAGCTTTCTTTAATTTAGAACTACCTGATTTTGATGGGTCTAGTGCTAATCCTTGACTTATTCTTTCTATCCTTTCTAGTATAGGGTCTGATTCTTTTTTCACACCTTTAGCTAAGTCTTTAAATTCAGCTATTAACTCAGCGTTAGTCTTTTTTCTTAATGTTAGACTCTTCTGACCCATAGAGTAAGATTTGTTGACTAACTTTTCCAACTCAATGCCTTCTTCTTCTAAAAGCCCTTTAATTAACTTTAATTTCTCTTCTTGGCTTTCTGTAGCGTTAACTGCATCTATCCTCATTTGTTTAGATAGCAACTCTGAATTTTCTTCAACCAGCTTATCCATTTCTATCCTAGCTGCTTGAGCTAGTGTGTATTGTTTTATTTTAAATCTAACTTCATCTAGGTTCTTTCCGTACTCTAGGTCAGCCTCAGTAAGTGTAGGAACTCCTTTTATTAACTCTTGAACAACTACAGCTCTTCTTTCTTCAGATATACTAACATCTTCTAATTCGTTTACGTATCCCCTCATAACTAAGCCATTAGCGTAAACTTTCTTAGTCAAGTCTCCAACACCATTCTCAGCTTTCTTGTTAGCTCCAAAAAAGAAGTCTAACGCAGATACAGCAGCAGTTATAGCGAATACAATTCCTAGAGGACCCATAAGTTGCTTGCCCATAAGTTTTAACGCAGCGGAGAACCCTCCAGCTTTAGTCGAAGCAGTACCTAGTTGAGAGACTAACTGAGTAATGTTATTTGCCATACCCCTAATACCATAAGGTGCGTCTGATATAACCCTAGAAAGTTCCATTGTTGCAGAAGTGGCAGAGCCAGTAGCATCCGTTTTTTGGAGTTGTGCTTTGGTTAGTTTTTTAACAGAACCTTCCATTTGTTTATTTAACGTAATTCTCTGCTTTCTTACGCTTATAAGTTTAGACTCTAAAGCTACTTGCTCTCTTACGGTATTTTTATACTTCTTAGTTCTCCTGTCTAAGTTATTAACAGACTCTTTAACCTCTTTAAGTTTCTTTAAAGCTCTATTTTCTTCTATTTTTAACTTCAGCAATATTTCGTCTTTATTATCAGCCATTATTTCGCTAGTTTTTTACGTTTATTATTCATTCTTAGTTCAGCAAAGGTTGTAGGTAATTCGTACAACCCTTTTGCTATTTGTATGTCCCTGTCTTCTATTAGCCATTCATCTGATGCTAATAATTCTAATGCTTGTTTTATTATCATAATGTCTTGAATACTATAGTGTTACTTATTTCTGAATAGTTAGGTACTGCGTCTTTTGCTACAACATAAACCTCGTACTTGGTAGCACTCGATAATCCATATATATCAGCAGAAGTGCTGGTAACCGTTTGGTCTAAAACTCCATCGACATAAACATCATAACCTGCTACACTTACATTATCAGTACTAGCAGACCAAGCAATACTTACATCTACATCCGACATACTAACCAATCGCAAGTTACTTGGAGCTGTTGGAGGTTGAGTATCTGTAGCCAAGGTTGTTACGCTTAAAGCGTTTGATAACGAAGATTCTGCTGGAACTGAATTGTAAGCAGAAACCTGTATGCTGTAAGTAGTACTAGCATCTAGTCCTGTAAGAGTATAAGACGTCTGCAATAATATAGTATCTACAAGGCTTCCGTCTACATATATCTTGTAACCTTTTATTAATTGGTCAGAAGGATTTGCATTCCAGTTAAAAACAATAGAGTTTCTATTTCTAAACACCAAGCCAAGACCCATAGGAGGTGTTAATCCTGCTCCAGCAGATTCACCCACGAGTTCAGTAAAAAATTTAAGTACTAACTCTAACTTAGTTAGCCCAGTAGTAAGATTTGTTCTTATGTTATTTATTAAAAACTCTTCTCCTTTTATAGTTAATGTGTCATTGATATTATACCTTAGTAAAAACGCTAAGTCAGCCTTCATCTCTAAGTCAAATACTCTAGTACCTTTATTGAATATACTTGCAATATAGTCTTGGTAATGCTTTCTAAATAAACCTCTACTTACTTGAGTTAAGCTAAACTCATCATATTCCGTATTGAAATTTATGCTCTTACTACCTTCTACTACCGTCCAATCTCCAATAGAATTATTAAAGTATTCACTAGCGTTTGAATTACTAGCTCTATTATATTCCGTTATAACTACTTTGTCTTTAAACCCTATAGGTGTTCTTGTGTTGTCAATACTTTGTGGAATATTGTAAAATAATATAGGTTTTGTAAGTATCTCGTTCTGGTCTTTATCTACCAACCATCCATTACCAAATTCTGTTCTTGATAATACGTCATTTTCATCAAATAGCCTTTCGTAGTATATTTTCTCAAAAGGTAATTTAATCTTATAGTCTTTACCGTCAAACACTAAACTAGAGTCAGTACCGTCTGCTGTAGCTTGGTATTCTAGGTTTCCGAAATCTGTATTAGATATTTCATTGTTGTTTAATAAGCCGAAAGTCTTAGGTTCAGAAAACTTAAACTCTATGTTTTTAAACAAATCCATCCTGTTAACACTAACCTCTTCTGTATCTACTTTAGTCGTAATATCTATAGTGTCTCCATCATCATAGAATTGATTTAATGTTTTCACAACTATAACACCTTCATTATTAGGTTTTGCAGTAAGATTAAACATTTTAAATATACCCACCAAGAAGTCTAGCACCTTCATTTTTGGCATATTCTTGGTTATCTCTATAGTTTGAACTAATGTTTGTGTTCCAGACACAGCGGTAGAGTAAGTAGAGCTATCTTCTACAGGAACACCTCCTGTATCTATAAAGTTCTGCACGTTACAAGTGTGCTCTGTTGTTTCCCCTATAAAAGGTATTTTGTATCTAACTCTTTTAAGCTCTAAATCTATCTCAAAATTAGCTAACTCATTTTCTCTTGAGCTAATCCTAACATTAACATCAGTCCATTCTTTTAAGTTTTCGGTACATAACACAGATGTTACCTCGGCATCTCCTTCAAGATTTTCGAACCTGTCTATAACAATATTACCGTCAAGTATTTCAATAGTATAGTTAGGGTTTGTTCCTCCTCCAGCTTTTGTAACACTAGATACATCAACTATAATGTGATATTGAAACACTCTTTTTTCCGTGGGAGAAGCGTTTTCCCAATAAGTTGTCATAGGTCTAGCCTCTGTCTCTCCAGTATTTATTGCAAAATCAGAATCCTCATCACTTGTTCCAACTCTATAAGTAATAGACGCCCAATCCATAGAGTTAGACGCAGGAGCTAAAGCACCTTTATTATTGTGCAGTAACATATAAAGATTATCAAACTCTTGAGTTCCAAAGAAATCATCAGAGAAGTTTATACTACTATACTTTTCTTGTATAGCTGTTATTATATGCTTAACTTTTATAGCTGGTTTTAATGATAGCCAGTTTATTCCGTAATCCCCTAGACTATCCTCATCATATAGATTTACGCTATATCCTTGATTGTATTCTATAGGGTCTGTAGCTGCACTAGAATCGTAATACCACTTATCTGTAGCAGATATAGAAGGGTAAACAATATCTCTATTCTCTCCGTTACTCATAGTATTTCCAGACAACTGTAGACCTTCAACAAATCCATCGTAAACATTATCTATACTGTATTCGTGATTGTATTTATCTAAACTAGATAATTCCGAAAGCTCAGTACTCCCTAATACATTACTAAGATTAGTTAAGCTACCAAAGAAAGTTACACTATAGGATTTTGCCTTACCTTTAGATACTAAAGACTTGCTTAATCTAATATATCCTGTCTTCCAAAATATACCGTTTATATATATTTCTGCTCTTTGCTTTATCCTAGCATCAAAACCATTTTCTATGCTAGTGTTATAGTAGTGTTTAAATATTCTGTTATTGTTACTAGAAGCTGGCAAGTTAAATGTTTGAGAATAGTCTGTAAAAACCTTACCTATATCCCTAAAGTCTTGTATAGTAGATGTTAGTTCTATAGATTCGAAATCAAAGAAATCTACTCTTTCAAAAGTGGGTTCTCCTAATGGATTACCGCTTATGTCTACGTATAATTGTGGTTGTAACTTCATTAAACTATATCATCTATTATATTATTACTTACTTCCACCTCTATCGTATAATTTATTAGCTTATCGTTAGTTGATGTCTTTAGTTTAAGCTCAGAATCCTTAATTTTAACAGCACTTAGCACGTTATTGTTGTAGTCGTACAGCTCCACTCTTTCAGATAAAATAAGTTGCTTAAAAGACTCGTTAAGAGCTTCATTTACAAATCCAGAGTTTAGAGTTAAAGACTCAGTTCCGTTTTTATTATACTCTTGAATACTTCTTGACAGGTTGCCAGCACTTCTTGCAGATAGCTGATTTGCTCTAAATTCTTCTGATTTTACAGATAAAGACCTTATAGACTTTTTAAAAAACCACAAATCCTCATTAACACCAAACCTATTCCTGAACGTTATTCTGTATGGAGGGTATTTACACTCTTCTATTGTTTCAACTCTTATAGCTTTCGCCTTCCCGTTTGATGATATTATTATTTTATCTATATTGTTTAATTTGTTTTGTCTAAAAAACCTTAGTAAACAACTACCTTCCTCGTAAACACCCCCATCCTCACTCACTCTATCTAAAAAAGAATCATAACTAGAATCCTGTATTACTGTTTTGAATGTTGTTGAATCCTCAGAATCAAAAGAGTAGGTAACGGATTGAATCTCACTACCATTTGAAAATGTTGTGACTACAACATCCTCTGTTACTTGAGACGCTGTAACATCTAGGCTTGGGTTTATTAAAGGTATTCTTACATTAGAATCATCTAACTTGTATATTATGTCAGAGCTTCCTGCATAGTAGCAGTTATCTTCTAAATAAGAAGTGTAGTCTTTATTCATAGGGTCTGTACTATATAGGTAACCATCTACAGCTAAATAGTAATTGATAATATCTGGCACTGTACTTCCACCAGTCCTTGCCTCTATAGTCGTTCTTACAATAACATTACCTGAGCTACCTCCTGTATATCTACCAAGACTACCACTATAACTATACGAGTCCGATAACTCACTTCTTATAAGACTAGATATATCTACAAAATAAGAGTTTCTATAGTTTATGTTATATGTCTGGTTTACTGAAAATACACCCTCTTTAAAGAACCCTATCTCAACCCTCATATTAACATTAGGGTCAAAATCTTCCCTACTTATATTGAATGGACTTCTTGCTAATATTAACGCCATATTATTTACTTGTGTTAAATTTATTTATTGTTTTTCTTAACTCTTCTTGTATATCTTTACTGTAAGCAGAACCTATTTCTACTCCTATTTTCTTACTTATAGATTTATATACGGTATCGAATAAACCACTACCCTTTTGGTTAAATCTTTTAATTGTTCCTTTCTTTTTTATTCCTTTAGATATAGCTGATGCCATTCTAAACATAGATGAATCAGTTACCTTTATAAACCTTGTAGCTCCTGAAGGTAGCTTCTTGTAAGGTCTTAGACGTTTTAACTTCGCCCATTCTAATATTTTACCTATATTGGGATTTCTCCTTGTTTGGTTGGGTTTAGCACCACTATCTACATCCTTAGCATACGGTACACTTGATGTTATTTCAAAACCATCTTTAGTAATCTTACTTTCAAAAGACTTAGAGAACCTACCTGTTGCGTGAGTCTTATCTATCTTAGATTGTGCTGATAGCTTCTTTTTATACTCTACAACTAACTCTTCTAATGCTTTTTTTAGATTATCTTTCTTCATTAACAGATACTTATTCCGTTAGGTACTTCTATTTGTATAGTAGTAGACCATCCTGCCAATACATTGCCATAACTTTCTTTAAATGGTTCGGCTGAAGGTGTGCTTTTTACTTGATAGTTAGATTTAAATAAATCTCCACGCATTAACTTAGTTATAAGTGAGTTTATTACTTGAAATTGAGTATTCATAACATCGTGTAAGTTATCATTACCGTAAAACTGGTCAAAATCATTAGGAGATTGGTTATAGTCTACTACGTCAGCACACAATAACTTGATACTAAATGTTATAGTTCTTTCTCCGTAAGATGCGTTATCTATTAGTAGATGCGACAATGGAAACATTGTCGTTTTATCTAAATCTAAGTCAGTTATGTCTCCGTAGGAGACTGTATTTACAGATGGATAGCTTCTTAACTCATCTCGTAATACATCTAATATGTTATAAACGTGTTTCATTATCTTGGACTTTGTTTTATTAACTTATTTTCTAATTCATTCTTCTCTTTAACGAACTCTAAGAACATTAAACATTGATGAAGTGGGAGTTTTGTAACTTCGTCAATTCTTCTGACATCTCCCTCTGCAAGAGCATATATTGCTTGATATCCTCCCCACTTTTTTCCGAATGCTTGTGAGAGTCCTTGCCCTCTTTCTGCTCCTGCTGATACTGTTTGAGTATAGAGTCCATTGTATAACC
>Ga0209405_1002504_pt1 | contig 11984 bp, 6 predicted proteins | sample COGITO_mtgs_1105_6_FD_184803 | JGI IMG/M metagenome (GOLD analysis project Ga0209405, IMG submission 184803) | Pelagic marine microbial communities from North Sea - COGITO_mtgs_110516 (SPAdes) (version 2) | ecosystem: Environmental > Aquatic > Marine > Epipelagic ...
GACCGCACAGACGTGCCAGCAGGCCAGTTCCCGCGATTGGCGGCAGAATACCCTGATCAGGCTGTGTCCGTGCCACTGTCATGTTCTTACTACTACATGTTCAACCTGCGTGACGGCGCGCCGGAAGAGCTGCAAAACACCGATGTCCGCAAGGCGCTCAGCCTTGCCATCGACCGCGATATCATTGTCGAAAATGTGCTCGCCGGTGGCCAGAAAGCGGCCTACACATTTACCCACTGGGCGACGGCTGGCTTTGAAACCCCCGACATCCCCATGGCGTCCATGACACAGGCAGACCGCAACGCGATGGCGCAAGAGTTGTTGGCCGGGGCTGGTTACGGGTCTGACAACCCGCTGTCCATTGATCTGGTCTACAACACCTCTGACAGCCATAAATCCGTTGCGGTGGCGATCAGCCAGATGTGGAAGCAAACCTTGGGTGTTGAAACCACATTGGCCAATCAAGAATGGCAAACCTTCCTTGAGGCACGCGGCAATGGGGATTTTGACGTGGCCCGTGGTGGTTGGTGTGCAGACTATAACGAAGCGTCCACCTTCCTAGACTTGATGCAGTCCGAGTCCGGCTACAACGACAGCAAATACGTCAATCCCGAAGTTGACGCATTGCTGGCAGAAGCCAAGACATCGTCCAACGCCCAAGCCAATTACGACCGCGTAGAGGAGTTTATCGCGCAAGATACGCCGATCATTCCGATCTACCACTACGCCTCGGTCAAAATGTTTGCCGAGAACCTCGAAGGTTGGCCCTTCGAGAACTTCCAACAGAACTGGTACTCTAGAGATCTGTATAAGATCGCCGAGTAATCACGTCACGTGATCAACCGCGCCCTAATTATGGGCGCGGTTGTTACCTTCTGTTAGGACACCTGACACATGCTCAGCTTCATCATACGCCGCCTTGCCGTGGCGATCCCGACCCTTTTGATACTGGTCGTGATCTCGTTCATCCTGATGTATTCCGCGCCCGGCGGGCCCTTCAACTCCGAACGCCCGCTGCCGCCCGAAGTCCTTGCCAATATCGAAGCAAAATACGGGCTGGATCAGCCGTTCTGGAAACAGATCGTCAACTACGTCTATGGCGTTGTGACAGCCTTCGACTTTGGCCCCTCGTTTCAATACAAAGATCGCAGCGTGAACGATGTGATCGCCCAAGGATTTCCCGTCACGCTGACCTACGGCTTTTGGTCCTTTGTCGTTGCTGTGACTGTTGGCGTTTCACTTGGTGTTGCAGCTGCAATCAAGCAAAACTCTTGGATTGATTACCTCGCCGTTGGCATTTCGATTGGCGCGCAGGTGCTGCCAAATTTCGTTATGGCACCGATCCTGCTGTTGATCTTCACGCTCTGGCTCGGCTGGTTACCCGGAGGCGGCTGGGAAGGGGGACAATGGAATTATCTGGTCATGCCAGTGATCGCGCTGTCTACATCCTATATGGCGTCCATTGCGCGGATCACCCGGTCTTCAATGCTTGAAGTCCTGAACACCAATTTCATACGCACCGCCCAAGCAAAGGGGCTTCCGATGCGCCGCGTTATCTGGCGGCATGCGATGAAGCCAACGATCCTGCCCGTCCTGTCCTATCTTGGGCCCGCGTTTGTCGGCATGATCACAGGTTCGGTAATCATTGATGTGTTCTTTTCTACCGGCGGTATCGGGCAGTTCTTTGTGAACTCGGCCTTCAACCGCGACTATTCTGTTATCATGGGTATCACCATTCTGGTGGGTGCCCTGACAATCCTGTTCAACCTTGTGGTCGATATCCTCTACGCGTGGATCGACCCCAAGATTCGCTATTAAGGGAGCCTGACAGATGTTTCCCAACAGAACAGCGGTCGAAGGCGTCGCCGAAAACATGCAACTGGCCGAGGTCAAAGGCAGATCACTCTGGGCCGATGCGCGCACCCGCTTTTTCCGCAACCGAGCCGCAGTAATTTCGCTGATCATGCTGGGCTGCGTTGCTGCCTTCGCATTGTTTGGTGGTGTTTTTTCGCAATATGAAGCCGATTTCGTCGATTTTAGTCTGATTGGCAGTAACGCCTATCTTGGCGTGCCCTCCATCGGCACTGGCCACTATTTTGGGACAGACAGCAACGGACGTGATCTGTTCGCGCGGACTGTGCAAGGCACAGGCATCTCGCTCATGGTCGGTGTGGTTGGCGCAATGGTGGCCGTGATTGTCGGCACGCTCTATGGGGCGACAGCAGGCTACTATGGCGGCCGTATCGACGGGGTGATGATGCGGATTGTAGATGTGTTGATGTCCATCCCATTCATGTTCGTGCTGATCCTGATGCTGGTGATTTTCGGACGCTCGATCTTCATGCTGTTTCTTGGCATCGGCCTAATCTCCTGGCTCGACATGGCGCGGATCGCGCGAGGACAGACATTGACCATCAAGAACAAGGAATTTGTCGAAGTCGCCGTGGCCACCGGCGTGCGCCCTAGCAAGATCATCCTGCGCCATATCGTGCCGAACCTGCTGGGTATTGTGATCGTCTACGCCACGCTTTTGGTGCCCAACATGATCATCTTTGAAAGCTTCATCAGCTTTCTGGGCTTGGGCGTACAGGAACCTGCCACATCACTGGGCGCGCTAATCAACGAAGGGTCGCGCACCATGCAATTCGGCTACATGTGGCAAATCTCCTTCCCTCTATTTTTCTTCGTGGTCACCATCTTTGCCTTCTTCTTTGTAGGCGACGGTCTGCGCGATGCACTCGACCCAAAGGACCGCTGAACATGAGCCTTTTGGAAATCGAAGACTTAATGGTCACGTTCACCACTGCCGACGGCGATGTGCACGCCGTCAACGGGCTGAGCCTCAAAATAGAAAAGGGCGAAACCCTCGCGATTGTGGGCGAAAGCGGGTCGGGCAAAAGCCAAACTGCCTTTGCCGTCATGGGACTCTTGGCCAAGAACGGGCGGGCCACGGGTGTTGCACGCTTCGACGGCAAAGACCTGCTGTCCATGTCACAGCGTGAGTTCAACAAGATTCGCAGCAAAGACATGGCAATGATCTTTCAGGATCCCATGACCTCGCTGAACCCTTATCTCAGGGTGAGCGAGCAAATGGCCGAGGTATTGATGCTGCATAACGGGATCAGCAAATCACAGGCCGTGACAGAATCCGTGCGCATGCTTGATGCTGTCCGCATCCCAGACGCCCGCGCCCGGGTCACTATGTACCCGCACGAGTTTTCAGGCGGTATGCGCCAGCGGATCATGATCGCGATGTCACTGCTGTGTCAGCCGCGTCTTTTGATTGCGGATGAACCGACCACGGCCCTTGATGTGACCGTACAGGCACAAATCATGCAGTTGCTGGGCGATATCCGCAAAGATTTCGGAACCGCCGTCATCCTGATCACCCATGATCTGGGCGTCGTCGCAGGGTTCTGTGATCGCACATTGGTCATGTACGGCGGGCAGGTAATGGAAGAAGGGACAACGGACGATATATTCGCCAAACCCTCGCATCCCTACACAAGTGGCCTGCTGAAAGCAGTGCCGCGATTGGACATTGACGAAGCCAAACTTGTGACAATCTCGGGCGAGCCACCGGATATGTCGAACCTGCCTTCGGGATGCCCGTTTTCACCACGCTGCCCTGTGAAGCGCGACCACTGCACAGCCCAGCGCCCCGTTTTGGAAACGTTTGGCGACCGTCGTCGCGCTTGTCATTTACCCGTGCCGGAGGTCGTGTGATGGAACCGCTTTTGTCAGTTCGTAACCTGTCGGTCACATTCGACCTGCGCCGGCCCGGGTCATGGCCGTGGACTCCGCCGGGCAGGCTATATGCCGTGTCTGAAGTCTCTTTTGACATCCAACCCGGTGAATGCCTTGGGATTGTCGGCGAATCCGGCTCTGGCAAATCAACCATCGCCCGCGCGGTTGTGGGCACAATCCCCTCCTCTGGGGGCAATATCTTTTTTGAAGGGGCCGATCTGGCCAACATGGACACGCGCGAACGCCGTGTGCACCGGCGCGATGTACAGATGATCTTTCAAGATCCGCTTGCCGCATTGAACCCACGCATGACCGTGGGCGAAATCATCGCTGAGCCCATGATCACCCATGAACCGAACACGCCGCGCACAGAGGTCAAGAAACGCGTGGGTACATTGATGGAACGCGTGGGCCTGTTGCCCAATCTGATCAACCGCTACCCGCATGAATTTTCCGGCGGGCAATGCCAGCGGATCGGGATCGCACGCGCGCTGATTCTGAAACCAAAACTGTTGATCTGCGACGAACCTGTTTCGGCGCTTGATGTATCCGTGCAGGCGCAGGTCATTAACCTGCTGATGGAACTTCAACGCGACATGGGCTTGTCGATGATCTTCATCGCTCATGACCTGAGTGTCGTGAAACATATTAGTGACCGCACGCTTGTACTTTATCTGGGTCGAGTGATGGAAACCGCGAACAGTCACAAGCTGACGACCCTGCCAGAACACCCCTACAGCCAAGCACTTATCGCGTCAGTGCCGATCCCTGATCCGGTTCTAGAGCGCGCACGCCCGCGTCCGATCCTTGAGGGTGAATTGCCATCTCCGCTGGCACCGCCCTCTGGCTGCGTCTTCCGGACCCGCTGTCCCAAAGCGCAAGCGACCTGTGGGCAAGCCCGTCCCATGTTGGAAGATATCGGTGGCAACCATCTTGTTGCATGCCCCTACCATGAGCCAGAACACGTCCTTGCGGTGGGCGCATAGCATCCGGTGCATACCAACCGCTGACGTGCGTTCAAACTAGTAATCGCGCTCAAAAAACACGCCCACACTAGTCTCACCGTCCTGATCGACGCTGCCCTTCGCGGTGATCTCATTGGTGATGTCAAGGTTGAGATTGATCTCGGTGTTGCCCTCACTCGTCACGGTGACATCGGTATAGACATTTTCCGATAGATAGGCCCCCGCCCGCACTGCTGCATTGCCTTCTTCGTCAGTGGTCACATCAAAATCATCCAACCCGATGCTTTGGCGGAAGTTATCCAAAGCGCCGCCGCCGCGTCCGGCAAGCGTACTGATAGCCGATGCCAGCTGGACCGCCTGCAGGGGACTGATGCTTTGCAAATCACGCCCAAAGATCAGCTGCGACAGCACCTCGTCTTGCGGCAGCTCCGGCACCGATAGGAAACTGACCTCTGGCGCGCCAGCAGGGCCCTCGACCACAATGCTGATAACTGTCCCATTATCTGTCTCTGTGGTCGCCACCAGCCTGATAAAGGGTTCAAAATCGCCTTGCAGCGTGGCAATGCCCTCGTCCAGTTCAAACCGCTGTTGCAGGATATCGATCCGTCCACGGATCAGTTCAAAGCGGCCCACGGGGATCACGTTGTTTGAGGTGCCACCAATCGTCAGGCGGCCACCCAGTTCAGCATCCAAACCACGACCACGGATGAAAATCCGCGAAGGCGCGTTGATAACGATATCGAGGGGGAAAGCCCGTCCACCTCCACTGTCGCCACCTGCGCTTTCACTGCCGCCCAAAAGCCCCGCGCGTCCAAGCGTCCGCCGCACGGCAGCAGATTCGCCGATGTGCCGCACCTCTGGCAGTTCACCCAACGTACTGATGGACGATGATGGCACCTGCACATCCGTCTGTCCCAATTCAAGCCTGCCCGAGATACGCGCACCCCCCTGCAATGGCCCATTCAGATTGATGGTCCCCGCAATACGCGAAGAGTAAAGATCGGGATCCTGCAACACCACATCGTTCAGCGCGATAGTGATATTCGCCTGATTTGCACCCGTCAGTGCAACCGGGCCATTCACGCTGATACTGCCGCCACTTTCGACGCGCGTGGTCAGGTCAATTTGCGCGTTACCGTTTGTCAGCCGCACTTGGCCACCAATATCCGTCAACGCCTCTCCAAGATTGGGGGCTGCCAAGCGCCCGTTAGAAAACGTCACCTGCCCGTTTAGCGACGATAGGGCCGTCGGGCCATTAACATTGAGATCAAAGTTCGCCAATCCGCTTAGGCGACGCGGATCAAGGGCGGCGTTTGCAAGGGCCAATGGCGCACTGCCATCCACGTCAATGGCGAGATTCCCCGATTGACTAACCTCTCCGACAACTTGCGCAGCCAATCCGCCGGGCCCGGTACCAGTGGCATCAATCCCCCAGTTGCCTTGCTCATCCAGCGACGCTGCACCACGCGCTCGGATTGGGCCGCTGATCTGGTCGGTCAACACACCAACATCGCGCAAACTGGCATTAAAGCGGCCTTGGCCAAAGCCAGCAGCACCGTTCAGGGCACCAACGATAGATACCTCTCGTGTCGAAACTTCCAAAGTGCGCACCGCAAGCACCTCGTCCTCAAACCCAATCGTCGCGTTGATCCGGCCTGTGCCTGCCAACAAAGGATCAAGGGTCGGGTTCCCAATGCCCAAATCCTCGCTGAGCAGGTTTACTTGGGTATCGAAGAAAGTCAGATCAGGCAGAACACGACCTTTCGCAGTCAGGTTGATGCTGCCTGCCAAGGGTTGCCCGACTAATGCAGCAAAGGTCGCAAGGCTTTCGACTTTGGCTATCAGTTCACCAGACACTTCACGCGCATTCGCAGGTGACGCGACAAGCGCGTCCAATGAAACGTCCGTGCCCGGGCCGAACACCCTTAAGTCCACCTCTGTAGCATCTACTTCCGCAGGAACCGCATTCAAGGAAAAGCTGATTGGACCGCTTAGGCTCGCGTCAAGCAGGGCTGCATCATTGATCCGAAACGAAAGGTCAGCCGTGTTCGACCCTTCTAGCGAAACATCCGCATTGCCGCGCAGTGACATTGCAGGGGTCTGGACCAGCAGATCACTGATTTTAAACTGGGCCTCGCCCGTCCGCGAAGCTGCGGTTGCAAATGTCCCGTCACCTCTCAACAGTGGATCAATCCGCCCAATCCCCGTCACCAGATCGCGGGTTGTCCCGCTGAGGTTCACGTCAAACCGCTGACCGTCACCCAAAAGAACACCGTTGGCCTCGACAGTCACAGCACCTGACACCGGTTGTCCCAGCAAAACGGCATAGCGGCTCAGATCACGCAGATCTGCCGCAACGGAGGCATTGATCGTCTGCCCGCCTTCCGCCGGCGTGACCGTACCGCTTGTCTCGAACGACGCGGCTGGACCGGTCCCATCCAAGGCAAAAACGATTGTCCGGTCAGCGCGCTGTGTCACAGCACCGGATACGGCGGCTGGGCCCGAGAGATCCGGCAGGACTAGAGCGAGGTCCCGCAGACTGGCGTTTAACTGCGCTTCAGCTCCTTCACTCGTCAGGTCAGCAGTAGCACGCAGATTGGCTGCATCCGTCTGCACGCGCAGGTTTTCCAAACGCGTTCCGTCGGCATCCCGCACCGCGGTTGCAGCAATCGTGCCACGCCCCGCAAGCACACGGTCAGCCTCGGCAATACCGACGGACAGATCATTGGTTTGGCCTGATAAAACGATGTCAAAAAGTCCATCTAGCGGAGTCGTATCCGCCAATATCGCCACCTCAGCGCCGCCGCCAATCTGCTGCCCGATCAGCGTCGAAAAGCGTTCCAGACCCGCAATCTCTGCATTCAAATTCGCATTCGTGCGAAAGCCGGCGTCAGGGCCGTCAATCGTGGCTTCTGCCTGCACTTCAAGCCCGGCACCACTTAGTGTCAGGCGCGAAATCTCCGTCTTTCCGCCCTCGGCGCGTTCAGCGACAAATTCGCCGCCGATTTCATCGCCAAAGGCCTCAGATGCACCAACTTCGGACAGTTGCAAACCATTTGCGCCATACTGCAGGTTCGCTGTGATCAACCCATTTTGCGCGCCCTCACCAGACCGCAAGATGCCGCCGCCCTCTAGGCGTAGTTCGCCAATCCCCAGACCCGGACGGTCAAAACCCTCAATCGCGATATCAGCGCGCCAATCATCAGAAAGGTTGGCGTCATAGTAAATAGCCAAATCCATCCCATCGACAAAAGTCTTCGGCCCGGTCAGCGGCAACAACACAGGTTCATTGCCAAGCGGAGTGATGCCGCCCGTCAGGTCGATACGTGTCGGCCAACCTTGTGCGTCAATCTTGATCGCCCCGTTTAGCGCCACACGGCCAGCATCCAATGCCAATTGCTGGACATCAATGCGGCCATCCGCTGATTGCACGATCTGCGCGGCAAGGCTGGCGTCATTACCAAAAAAGCTCTGATATTCAGGCGCAAAGAGCGGGGAGATATCACCTCTCAGATCAAGGCTGATCTGTTGTTCTCCATCGTTGCTCGCTAAACCAAAGGTCCCCGTCAATCGGTCTTGGCCGTCAGTGGCAACCGCCAAAGTGGCCTCGTAGTCATCCAGCGGCGCATTGCCTGCGACCTCCAGCTTGATTGCTGGCCGCCCTGGCAGATCGAGGATACGCGCCGCAATCCCGTCGGGGCCTTCTTCCAGGTTCAGCAGCAGATCAAGCACACGGGTCTCGTTCACGAAGCTGCCATTGATTTGGAACACACCGGACTTTCCATCCAAGCGCTCAGCAATCACGTTTGCCCCACCTTCACCGTCGCCCAACTGGGCCGATCCACTGAGCGAGACCGCGATGGCTTCACCCAAAAACGCATCGCCCAATTCGACCCGGTCAATACGCAGCTGATCAAGGCTTACGCTGACAGGCAGCTCCGGCAGGGAAAACGGCTGCGCCTCTGGCGCAGGCCCGGTGTCTTCTGCGAGAGGCGGGCGGGACACGATGATGCGCGCAGCGCTCAGCTCCTGCACATCAATGGCACCGCGCAGCAAGGCACCGCGGTTCCAGCTCAAGACGATGTCTTCAAGCGTCAGCCAAACGCCATCGGCATCTGCAATAGTCAGCACATCGATCGTCGCTTCAGAGCTTAGCGCGCCTGCGAAACCTTGGATCGTGACCTGACGACTGACACCAGACAGGTTGTCTTCGATCAACTCCGTCAGATAGCCCTTGTCTTCATCCTCTTGCGTCTGCGCGACGGTCGAAAACGGCGCAAGGCATAGCGCAGCTATGATCAGAAACCGCCTCAAAACGCTTGTCCGATCCCGATATAGACTTGCAGATCACTACCCACGTTGTCACCGCTAGCTTGTGTGCCCAGATCAAGGCGGATCGGTCCGATACCGGTGTTATATCGCAGACCGAAGCCTGCACCGGCATGCCATTCTGCATCCTCACCCGGCGTCGCTGTCGCGCCAACCTGCCCAAAGTCATAAAACCCGACCAAAGAGACATCTCTGCCTAACGCATAGCGCGCTTCCAACTGCGCACCGACAAACGACGTGCCGCCTGTCGTGACAGTCTCAGAACCAGATACCGTATCAATGCCAAGCGATTGGTAAGGCTGGCCGCGCACGGTGCCGCCGCCACCTGAGTAAAACAGGAAATCGGCAGGAGCTTCGGATAGTCCGGCCCCAACGACACTCCCGACCTGAAAACGCCCTGCAAAGGTCAGGTCTTCGTCCTCGCCGACAGACAGATACCCACGGGCATCCCCATAAAAGCGCGCCCCACTGATTGTACCATCGGTACTAATAAATGGGGTCATGTTTACGTCGATATAATAGCCGTTGCTAGCATTTGACGGCTCATCCCGACGATCCAAAGTCGCATCAAGCGGCAACGTAAAAAGAGTATACTCGCGCGTTTCCAACTCAGTCTCTTCGCGGGCGCGCAGCACGCCAACACCGGCGCGCACGGTCAAATCATCACTCAAAATGCGCGAGAACCCTGTTTCGATCGCAATTTTGTCTATCAAAAACTCAGGCTCGTCCTCACGGGTTATTTCCCCACTCAAAAAGTACTCTGTATCGGTCCCAAATGTAGCAGGACGGGTGAATGTTGCACCCAGCCGATAATCGATGCCATCGGTTTCACCGGTGATGCCAGATACCTCGGCCTCCGCGCGAAAACGCTCTGCCCCACCCAAGAAATTTCGGTGCAGCCAAAAGGCCGAAACGGTCAAACCCTCTATCGTCGCGACTTCCAGACCAAACCCAATACGTCGGGGTTTGGCCTCGGACAGCTGGGCGTTGATCGGCAATGTGTCGTCCGGGCCGATCTGCTCGCTTTCGGTCAAGGCAACGCTGCCGAATGTACCTGTGCGCCGCAAGCGACGCTCGGCCATATCGATCTGTTGGGGTGAATAGACGTCACCCACCGGCAATCCCGCAATCTGCCGGACGCGAGCATCGCTTACCGTTTCATTCCCTGACACGTTCAGCGGCCCAAACCGCAGGCGCGGACCTGTATCAAGGGACACATTCACATCAAGCTTTGCCTCTGGATGACGCGCGACAATCGACTGCCCAGCGACGCTGGCCTTGGCATAACCCAGATCCCGCCAACTGCTCAGACTACTGGCCACTGCCGCCTGAATGCGCGGTGACCGGGCTGTACGTCTCGATCCAAGATCTTCTGAAATGGTCGTTTGCGGGGGCAACGGCGCAAACTGTACATCACCAAAGGTAAAACGGCGGCCCGGTTCGACAGCAATAACCACCTCTCCAATGGTCGAAGGTGCGGCAAGGGGCGATATATTGGCGGCCTCGACACCGTCAACCTTGATCGAAACCTCGCCGCCATAAAACCCTTCGGCATAAAGCGCCGTCAGCAACCGTCGATAATCAGCGCGCGCGGCAGCTATGTAATCCTGCGGGGCGGCGTCTTCGTCCAATGCACGCAACAAAGATGCGGCATTCAAAGCATCACGCGCGGCCTCAGAGGACAAACGCACGTCTTGCGCGGCACCCGATGAGGCACAGATCAGCAATGCGGCGCACACGCGTTTGAGCATTCTAGAACTTAGCCTCCCACCACCAATACCACATTGACATACTCAATACTTCCTTTGGGTTTATCCAAGCTGCCACAGATTTACCAATCCCATCGATGACCTGCGTCGTTTTTGCACTATTTCAACCTTTGATGAGCAGGTAGATTGCAAGCATGAAAGATATCGTTCCACCCGCCCAAATGCCGTTACGTCCACCGTCTTCGGTGATGCGGCTGCGCCGCATGGGCGCTGCCTTTCCAATGCGTCTTTCTTTTCTGCGTACCTTAATGCGCGCACTTGCTGCCGATGATGTCAAAGTCACCCGCCCTGTTTGGAGCATGGATGCAGCAGGATTTGGCCATGCCGTCTATCAGTTACGGTTTGGTGGCTATGATTACGCCTTGGTAGCCGTTTCAACTGATTTGCCACCTGAAATGCGCACTGATCGCGTGATCGCAACGGCGTGGGATACGGCTTATGTGCTTTACGACGGCATTCCAGATCAGAGCGAGATCGAACGTATTGTCGCATCAGCACCTAAACAAGAGGCCGCCCGCTTTACTGCGCGCGATCTTGTACTTAGCCGTGCCAACAAATCTGTCCGCCTCTTTGATCACGTCACTGATGCGCTGAGAGCAGGTCAACAACCGGAGCCGAAGAAAATCCGTGAAACCGGCTATCTAATGCGCACGACAGCCGTTTATGGAAACGGCAAGTTTGGCATCGCTGATCGTGGCCATATCGCCGACCGCCCCGGCATGGGCGGACCGTTTATGGCTGAAATGCTAACGGTATGGCTAATCCGCGGATTTACCCATGACCTCGCTGAACACGTCGGCGGCGGCACCCTGTCGCGCGAAGCCAAACGGCACCTAGGCATCGGCAATTCGACGGGTCTTGGGATGGCGCCCTTCCTTGTGAACCACCCGCTTTTGCTGGATGCATGGATGTCCGTACGCGAAACCGCCATTGCGCGGGTCCGCGCCATTCCCAGCCTTGATGAGGCGCAAATCGGTCGGATTTACGAACTGGTCATGCGCGCCGCACAATATCTGGCCGAATGGAACGTCCCAGATGAAATCGCCGCCCAGCGCATTGATACAATGCGCCGCGAGTGGCCCGAATTTGCGGCAACGCTGACACCAGAGGCAATGACCGCACGGCAACCAATTGATCGTATCATCACCCAAAGCGCGCAATGGTCCATCGACAC
>Ga0209405_1002513_pt1 | contig 11959 bp, 12 predicted proteins | sample COGITO_mtgs_1105_6_FD_184803 | JGI IMG/M metagenome (GOLD analysis project Ga0209405, IMG submission 184803) | Pelagic marine microbial communities from North Sea - COGITO_mtgs_110516 (SPAdes) (version 2) | ecosystem: Environmental > Aquatic > Marine > Epipelagic ...
CACCCTGTTGGCAGCGGCCAACGCAGCCACTGTGGCTGTGGGTGCAGTCATGCTGCCACGCGTCATGGTGGCCTCAGTATCGGCCTTGCCTGCGGCTTTGAAGGCTTAGTAAGCGGAGACCCCGAATTTCAACCCTGTGGCTTTGAGGACGGCACTGAGCGTTCTAATGGTTGGGTTACCACGGGTTGAGAGTGTGCGGTACAGGGTCTCGCGTGAGAGGTGCGCCTTCTCTGCAATGTCGGCCATGCCGCCGCGGGCTTCCACGACCTTTCTGAGCGCCGTCAGGTATGTCTTTGGATCGTCATCTTCGCTTGCTGCATTGAGGTACTCCGCTGCGAACTCTGCGTCTTTGAGTTGCTCAAAGAGCCAGTCGTCATGTTTCACGGTTGCGGTCATTTCTTTCCCCTTTGCTGCCATTCTTTCCATCGTTCAATCGCCCTGCTAATGTCTGTCGACTGGCCTCGCTTATCGCCACCGTCACACAGTAAGATAACCCGCTTGCCTTCAATGGCGTAGTAGACCCGGTAGCCCGGGCCCCAATCAATACGCAGTTCCCAGACGCCGTCACCCACAGGTTTGCCGTCCCCAAAATTGCCATTGTTCAGCCGAATCAGACGAGCGGCAACCCGGGCTTTGGCCTGTCGGTCTCCCAACCCATCAAGCCAGCGGGCAAATAGGTCTTGCCCATCAGGACTAGAGTAGTGCCTCAATTCGTACACGCCCTTATTGTAGCTTGAAGGCTACAAATCAACAACTCCTCTTTTCCCACCATGCGCCTTGTCAGCGGCTTTGACCTGCTCGGCAAAACGTGGGCCCCCCACCCCTTGTCAATTTCTGGAAACCTGACCCCCACCGTACCCCCACCCCCCTAATTTGGAAGAAGGAGTCCCGTGACACCTATGAACTGTGTTTCACACGTTCAGGGATCATTTTTTGAAACATGGCCTGAAGTTCGGGGTAAACCTCACCCATGCGATCTGGTCGGCGACCACGTGTTCGAGTTCCGTTGAGGAGGCCAATGGCGAAGCCGATTGATTCGAGTACTGCCAACTTCGCACTGACTATACTGCGCTCATGCCGAATGGCTATCGTGTCCTCTCCATGGATAGTCTTGGCGGCTGCACAGCGCAGACGTCCCTCGATGGTCTTTGGACCACTGGACTTTCGCCCACCATGGAAGCGGCATCGACTTTTATTTTTTGCAGCGGGGGCCTTGCATCTCTCTTTGGTCCGACGGGATGTTCCCTCGCACTGTTTGCAGGCAATGCGTCCACCTGCCGTTAAGAATGTTGTCATAGTTAATCCTCTAATGTTACGTTTGTAAAGTGTTGGACACGCCCAAACACTGGGTGAGGCCCTCAAGCAGACAAGCTGCGAATAATTTCCACTGGTGTCCTTGTTCCAGAAGTGAGGGTTGTGAGGGTTTAGGTGGGTTTCCATAAAGTTCTCCATAGATACCCCTTGTGCGCGATTTTTATAAAAAAGCATGCTAACCCTCACAACCCTCACACTTTGCTCACATAAACAGGAAAGGTGGCTGCAGTAATGCCAAGCCAACCCATACGGCCTTAGCCCCCGTCCGCTTTCCAAAACCACGCTCGGATAATCTGCGGCCCAGCAAGGTCTGACTGCTTGCATGGTGGCCATTGGCTCTGCACCAGTTCGCGTAGTCAGAATAAAGTGCAGAAGATGCAGTAGTAGCCTTTGGGTCAACAGCGCATTTTTCCGTCAACCACTGGCCAATGATGTCGGATTCCGAATGGTAGGCGGCGACTTCTTTTTTCATGGCGTCTGGAACTATCAACCGTTTGTTTTGCTGCCATGACAACGCACCTTTAAGCGCCCAATTCAAGATGCCGCTCAGCTCAGACTTGAGCTTGGTTACTAAATCCGGATCTTGTTCACTCCCTGCAAAAGAGCGGTTGAACGGCAACAAATGCAGCCGACGCCAGATGCCTGAGTCTGTTCCGCGAATGACTGGTTTGTGGTTACCGACCATGGCGATTTTGAACCTAGGTTGGAACTCAAATAAGTGTCCGTATTTATGAGCAGCAGCAATGACCTCGCCACCAGTCAATTCCTTGATGATGCTTTCTGCCAGCCTTTGGCCATCTGCTGTTTCATTCGCCAAAACAAATCTTGCACCAGCTAGACGAGCCAACAAATACGACTTTGGCCCCTCGTTGCCATTGAGCATGAACGTGTCGATCGGCGCAGCTACTGCGTAAGAGCCAAACAACTCTGTCAGAACCGAGAACAGAACAGACTTACCGTTTGCACCCAAACCAAAGCCAAAGAGCACCTGTTGCTCAGTAGTCAAACCAGTCAGGCAGTAACCCACATACTGTTGAAGATAGTCAATCAGTGGTTGGTCTTCTTGGAAAACCTGTTGCAAAAACGCTTCCCACTGTGGGCATTGCGCGGAAGGGTCGTATTTACAGCCGACGCTTTTGGTGATTAGATGCTCTGGCGTCAGGTCAAAGACCATACCGGTTCTGAGATCAATGCATTGGCCTTTCTTGACCCCAAGTAGCAGCGGATTGGCATCAAGGTCATTAGCGTGGATTTGAACGCTTGGCTGACCCTTCAACAGCGTTACCGCATTTATCAAACTTGCCGCATTTAGAGACTTGATGACGTGATTCATAAATCGCTTCATATCATCAGGGGACAACTGGTTCAAACCTGCCCGCCCCATGTCTCGAATCGCTAACTCAGCTAGGCGAAGCATCTCTGCATCTGTTCGTTTATTCCAACCAATTTTTTCGTCGAAGTGAATCCAGTACCCGTGCTCATAGACATGCCTTGCACGGCCTTGAAGCCAACCATTGAGCCATGCTGCGTTCCCGGAATCAGTCGGATCAAAAACCGGCACGAGTTCACTGACACTAGAAGAAGTCATCACAGTTGATTGAGCATGCCCAGCACTGATGGCTTGAAGCTGGCCTTTGTTTGCCGCAAACTTTTGAGCCGCATGGATAGGGCTAGATGCCTTACCTTGATATGAGCACAAGCTACAGGCGTTGCTGCAATCTGGATTCAAAGCAGCAATACGTTCACAAGTTGTAGGGCCAGTGTTGGCGCCTTGCTTCTCAGCCAATTTTTCACTGACTTCATCTGAGTCATAGTCTGGGTAAGCACTTGACCATATTTGCGCTGCGTCTTCTGGATTGAGGGTGAACTTGGCTGTATTCACAATCCCAAGGCTCCAAGACTCTTCCGTTTCTCCACCTGCGGCTGCAAGTAAGCGTATGGCCGGACAAGCCGCTTCGACATCTTGCCGGCTAGGTGATGGTGGGTTTACGAAAATTTGAATGTTCGACGTTGCATCACGTAAATATGTAGGAACAGGGAAAGCAAGCGGGCTTTGCACGGCAGTAGTTGCGAATCTTCGCGTCGGCGCAACTGGTGTGTGATTTGGCCTTAGGCTTTGGATCACCGACTGGATCATTTGGTGTGTGACTTTGTTATGCATATATCCTCGCTACTCGGTAAGGATGGTTTGTGATTTCAGTTCCACGGCGGGCCAATGTGCCGGGTATTTTGGTGACTCTGCTGGGGTTTGATACGCTTGTATCCACGCTGAAGCCGTTGCTTGAAAACGTAGACTTCAAGATGTGCAGCAGTTCACGGACATCTTTTGTGATCTCGTCGGTATTTGGCAGATCGTCCAGCGGGTAAACCAAGTGGTGACCGTTCCCGGACATCACCCTTATGGGTTCAGGCCATCCAAGATCAACAAAGTACCCTTTGATTTGCTCCGCAAGTAATCGGGCCTCTTCAATCTGCGTATCCGATGCCGGATGCTCCTTGCCTTGGTCACGGTCTATGTCAATCAGCAGTCGTCGTCGGAATGTGACGTCAACGTCCGCAGCCGCAGCACTTTGACGAAGACCTGACCGAAGCGGGTTCAATGTCGCATACATGTTGTACCCACGCTGGTTCATCTGGGTCACATGAGCTTCAACCGCCTCACGGAATGCCGCCAAGTCTGGGTAATCTGTCGATTCAAAGAAGCGCGAAAGCGTAGGCTGCGAAGAGCCGATACCTTTTGGCCAGATGGAACGAACCTCTAGATTCAGTGATTCATCCTCTGGGAACAAAGTCCACATCTCGTCGACGTAGAGTTGGGGGAAGATCATTGAGCTCATGCCGCACCAACCTTTGGATCTTGCATTTTTTGGTGCATGCACTGCAGGCCGTCTAGAACCGTCTGAGCTTCTGGCATTTTGATTCCCTGCTCATACAGACTTGATAGTGCTTGAAGCATTTTTCCCTCCGCCGTAGCGAGGTCAACATCAAGGGCTTGAACATACCGACCATCTGCGGTTTTCATCTCATCGACGGCAACGCCAAGGTAGCCAGCATTGATAACGGCAGCAGCAATTTTGATGATTGGGTGAAGATCATCCGTCTGAGCAATGTCCTCAAGTTCCGCAATGGTGACTTCGTCAGAGCGACTCAGGTGCATAACAATTGAGTTACTCATGGCGGCCCCCTTTGTCGGCGCGTGCCAACAGCCAGTTGTCAATGTCTCCCTGTAGCCAGCCTGCGGCACGACCTCCGGGGGCGATCTTGAACGGTGAGGGGAATCTCCCAGCTTGAACCATTGCGTAAATGGTGCTGGGTTGCAGTGCGACCTTGTCGGTCAACTCCTGCATGCGGACGATCCGCAGTTTGTTGAGATATGCATCCATGTCTATTGCCCTTTCTTAAGGCTTTGTTGAACATGGGTGCCAGCTTAATTTCCGCCGGACGGGAGACGATTTACTCTCTGTTTTTTAATTGCGCTCTCCACCAATCATCGCTGCGGCGCAGTTCTGAAAGTGGCTCGAACACGGGGTGATTCTTCAGGTATTGGTTCAGCTTGCTTCCGGGGTCATCAAGTTCACGAGCAATCCATGCCCGAAACCCCTTTTTGTTGATATGTTCGGGGGCCACATTGGCAACAACTTGTTCTCCGTAGAAAACAGCAAGGGCAGGAAACGCTTCTTGTGCGAGGTTTTTCAATTCCGAATGCGAAGTGGCATTCCCCACAGGTTTTGTGGCTTGCAGATGTCGTTTGAATTGCTTCAAAGTATTGTGGTGCATCAGCCTGCGGGCTTTACCGAGCGGTAGGAGCGAGGACAAGCCTTTAGTGTGTCCGGTTTCTATCGCCTCAGCAGTAAGATCTAGCAACCAATTTCCAGAGGACGTTTTCTTTCCTGTGATCTTGTTCACCAGACTACGCGTGCCGTATTGGACTTTGTTAGACATGGTCAGAATTTTGCGCTTTGTGCACAGCAACTGCAAGCTCAATTCATCAAGGCGGTTTCATGACCTGTAAAGATGTTTGTGGGTATTTGCGCACCCGTAACACCACCACCGTGGCACCACCCTAAATGCCAAACAGGAGTCCCAGATTCAGGTTACACACGGTTTCGGGCGAACGACCTCACGCTCCAACCCACCCTCGCTACCCCATTACACCAGCGGCTCCCCCTGCCGCTGCACCCGCAGCAAACAGTCTTGTGCGGCGGCACTGTCTGGGTAGTCGTTCACCATCATCCGCGCCGCAATCTCGGCGTTGACTCATTGTTGTTGGCCCAGCGCTCGGCGTGAAAACAAAAAAGCCCCGCATCAGCGAGGCCTGTGGTGCCGCTTGTCGGATTCGAACTGACGACCTACCGCTTACAAGGCGGGTGCTCTACCAACTGAGCTAAAGCGGCATGGTTTGTATTTTACACAATCACCCCTCCAGCAACACAGCCGCATGGACCTGCGGTGCACCCTCTACCAAGACCCCGACCACGTTCAGATCGCACGCGTTTAGGTGAGCACCATTCTCCAAGCGAATCAAGCCCAAGCTTCAGAAGCACCTCAGATCACCCTTATTCCCTGAATGACCGATGAGCTAAACACCCTGACAAACGGGGGCCAGAGGGTTCAGCGAGAGCCTGATGAAACTGAGGAAACATTTATCCGCAGGGGCCGGGCTTTGGCAGAAGGCGGGATTATGTTTGGTCAGTGAATCACACGACCCACAACACATTAGCCCCAGCCATCCCCGCGTCTGCGAGGCCCACAATCTCAACTACACCGTCCTCACTGCCCACGTGCAGGTAAGCGCCGTCCTCCAGCGGTATCCAACCCATAGATTCGGCTTCGATTTCTGCTAGCTCGCGCAGAAAGTCAATGTCGTAATTGCTAGAACCCATTGGGACTGTTCACTTAAGAGAGCCGCCGCTCACTTAGCGTCAGGTAAAACTGCCTTCAAAGCATTTGCATAAGCAATACGGGCTGTCTGCAGGGCAGCAGCTTGGCCTTGAAGGCGTTGTAACTCAGCATCAACAAATTGAAGGCTAGCCAGCTGCGCTTGGGCCTCTTCTGAGAAGGTGGTGATGTCGTACTCTTTGTCGTCAATTTTGATATTCAGCATGTTTGTTTCCTTTTGTTAATAAAAAAACCCCGCCCCCTTGTGAGGGATGGGGTTTAAAAGTTTTCACCTTAAGCCCTTACCTTGCGGCTTGGACTTATCTCCAGTGGAGATTATGCGATATGCATCAAATTGGCAGTAGAAGCGTTGGTACCGCTCAAGGCAGTAGTACCAGTAACTCCGACCAACAACACCAGAGAGTCTGTTGTGTTGTTGTTAAACACCATTGTTGAATCGGCCGCACCGTCACCGGTATTGTCGAACAAGAATGCGACTGTATCCAACGTTGCAGTGTTAGCAGCGAGGTAGCCGACTACGTCCGCCAAGTTAGCTTCATTGATTACTAAGGCCGTCGAGTAAACACCAGCATCATCGAAAGATGCAACACCAGTCGTGATAGTGTGCGAGAGAATTGAACCGAAGTCAGTGCTCGTAGCCAAAGTACCTGCAGCGCTGTTACCAGTAAAGTCCAATGAATCAGACACACCTGCTGCCAAACCAATGTCAAAACCAGTAATTACGTCGTAAGTGGTTACGTTTGAATCACCCGCATCAATGGTAAACAAAGCTCCCGATAAAACAGTAACTCCATCATTACCGTTTAACTTGGTAATTGTGATGGTGTCCTTACCAGTTCCGCCATCAATTGTGATCGGCTGCGCGTTCGCATCATCGGCAATTGTGCCTACAGTCACTGTAATGGTGTCATCACCCGCACCTGTTGACACGACTGCAGTACCTGTAGTGGTAGCGTCACCTATAAAAGCCGCTGCGTTAACGACAACAGTGTCGGTACCTGAACCAGTAGTTACTGCAATCGACTCAGCAGTAGCGTCACCAACGATCAAATCACCACTAACGGTTACATCCATGTCCATGGTTGCCAAGCCAGCAGCAAGTGTGTAGCCAACTGTAGCTAATAATGCGCCAGTAGTCACGGTAATACCGGTTGCAAAAGCAGTGTTGAAACCAGCACCAGTAGTAATTGATGTCGCGCCAGTACCAGCAGACACAAACTTTTCCATGTTTGTGACATAAGTGAAGTGGTTATCTGTCAATGTTGCAGCAGCGTCAGAGATTGTCAAGGTATCAGAATCGGCTCCACCATTAACAACTGTGTCATCGGTACCGTCAGCAACCAAAGTTGCAAGAGCAGCCGTAACGGAGTCATCACCAGCGCCCATGCTGTATGCTGTGCCTAGGGTCGAAGAGACCGTAGTAATGTCTTTACCGACACCGAAATTAACAGCAGAGCCTGCAGCTAACGCACCTGTTACTGTTACGTCGCCAGTAACTTCTGTTGCATTAATCGTCAGCACTGCATCCAAGTTTGTAGTTACCAAGGTCATGTCAGCCGAACCAGTCAGCTTGATATTAGTCAAAGTATCAGTATTAACGTTGCCGAAAGTAACATCAGAGTCTGTAGCAGCAGTACCTGTAGTAGCGTTGATGTTAAGAGTTTCGACACCGATCACAGAGATACCCGCTACGTCTACGTTAGCAGTAGCGGTGGCTGAAGTAAGGTTTAAAGTAACCTCGTCGGTTGTGCCTGTGGCGTCATCTAAAGTAACTGTCAGGTCGTTAGTGACGTTCCCTAGAGCTGTAATGGCCTGTGATTGCACGCCGGAAAGCGTGATGCCGGCGTTTGTAGCAACTTGAACTCCCGTAATGCCGGATACCAACTTAACATTTTGATCAACAGCAGTACGGATGATTTCAAAGTTTGTGTAATCAGCAGCTTCGATAGCGGAGTTAATGTCCGTAGTGTTTGTAATAACCAACACGTCAGCAGTGCCTGCACCTGCATCAACAGAAAGTTTATCCGCAACAACTACTGCACCATCTGTCGAAGCTGTAATTACGTCGTTACCAGCTGAGCCAACGATGATGGTGTCATCTGCGTTACCAATTTCAACGGTAAGGCCGCCGCTGTTCTGCGAAGCATTCAGGTTTAGAACACCCGTATCTAGAGCAGACAGATCAACAGCGCCAGCGCCAGCCACAGTGATGGTAGCGTTTGCACTAGTTGTTGTTACGCCATCAACAAGGGTAAGGTCGCCAGTAGCGTTAATTGCTACAGAGGTGGCTGCTACAGCATCCACTGCACCGAATGTAGAGTCGGTCAGCGCATTAACGTTGACTGTAGCCAACGCAGCGCCGGCAAAAATGACATCGTCGCCAGTTGCACCGGTCAAACCAGAAACGTTTAAGGTGACTGCTGTCGCAGTAGCAGCAAGAGTCAGATCCATGTCATCAGCAACGAGCATGTCTATTAAGCCAATTGTTGCTACGTTTGCGCCTACCGTCAGTGCCAGATCGCCGTCACCGCGGGACAAGTTAACTGTATCAACGCTCGCAAAATTAGCAGTCGCGATGGTGTGATCAGCATCTAAATCATAAATATTAAGCGTTTCAATGCTTGTCAGCTGGCCTAGGGCGAAAACTGTACCGTCAGTGTAAATTGACAAAGCATCTGCACCGAGGCCGCCATCAAGCTTGTCTGCTGTCGAAATCTTCACAGTGCCATCTGTTTCGTCGGCGGTGAATGTGTCAGCATCAGAGGTACCAGAGAATACGTCCACACCAGTAGTGAGTGTGAAAGTCTGGCCCGTGCTGACAGCAGCAGATGAAGTCGCTGCGTCTGCGGTGTTTGCAGCGTTGCTGGCGTACGTGTATGCGTTCGCCGTAGTGGCTACATACGTAGTTTTAGCTGCCAGGATGGCTGCGTCGTTGGTGTTTGTAGCGTCGCTGACGTAGTTGGTCAGCGCGGAAGCCAAGTCGAGGGCAGCTTTGACGCGGTTACCAGCGTTTGCAGCGAGGTAGGCTTCGCCTTGTGCGGCTGTAAATACGCTTGCCAACCCAAGGTTTCCCAGAATGGTTGCTGACATCGTGGCGTTCGTTTGCGTTGCAAACATGCCTTCGAGTGCGGTCAAGTACGCTGCTTGGCCGTTGGCATTGATGTACGCCTTGTGGTCAGCGTATGAGGTTGCGCCGGGCTGCTTGCCACCCAGAGCTGCGTACACATCGATAACGATGGCGTAGGGATTGAGAATCATTAGATTTTCCTTTCGGGGGTTAAAAAAGGTTCGGCAAGCGTCGTCGCCGCGTCCTGGGGGGAATGATGACAGAGCACTTTAATTATTCAAAGTGACTGGGGTCACAAATATGCAAAAAGTTTATAAACAATGGCCTGCAGTGATGAATCCGTTGCGGCTTCACCACAGTCCACGTATCCCGTATTTTATCACAGTGTTCTCGGATTTAAAAAGAGTGAGGTTCGAGCGCTGTAAGGTTTGCTCAAAAGCTAAATAATGCACACTCGGTTTTTTTAAATTCCATTGATATTCAAGTCTTAAGGTGCCTCTATTAATCCTCCTTGGTGCATTGTTGGACAGCAGCGCCGAATAGCCCATTTGATCAGTTTGACGCCACAAATTGAGCTGGGTTTTAAGGGCTTTCTGGTTATCAAGCTGAAAACTTTTCCCCAATTGCAACCCAAATTGGTATTGAATCCCGCCCGCGCGCTCTGCGGGTGTTTTGGGGCGGTCTTGGCCTAGGCGTGCCTGCCAACTCCACCCGTTAGGGCAGGCTCCTTCTTGCAGAACGCCGAGGTAGTTGCCGTCCAAGCCTGCTGACTGGGGGTAATGGCGCAACTGCGCCTCCGCGCCGAGGCGCAGCTGGCAGTCCCAGAGGGCGGCCGTCTCGCGGCCAACAGCACCTTGCACCTGGGATGTCACCAGCTTTGACCCCATATAGGAGGCCGCCACCCCCGCGCTGGCAAACTGACCGCGGGTGACGCGATCAAAGCGCTCGGCGTTACCTTGGAAGGAAAGGATGCGCTCGCCCAACCGGTTGAATAAGGTCTTGCCGTGGGCCTGCAGGGTGTAGCGCCACAACGGGCTGCCCTGAATGGCGCCCGACTGGGTGATTTGTAGGCCAGTAAATGACCCTTTTTGTGGCTCAAGCCCAGCCGGAACGGGTAGAAGCACCGGGCCTGTGGGCAGCGTGAGTTCAAGCTGGCTGCTTGAAGGACCACCATAGAAGTTGCTGTCGTAGCCCACGAAGGCATTGAGAGCTCGGGTGGGCTCATCCGATACGGGTTGGCTTTGGCTGCGCAAGAGATGGTCGATTTCGGCGACCCACTGGGTGAGGCGCGCAATCTGGACAGCGTGGTTGGGACCTTCGGTGCGGCCATCAAGGGTCGTAGCGAGTTGGACAGTTGCTTGATCTTTTGCTTGAAGCAGTGCGTTTAAACCCGCCTCTGGTGCACCAAGGGCGGTTTGGCTTAGGGCGAACTCAATCCAAGCAGGTACGTGGGCGGGGTCTAGCAGTAGCGCGCGCTCGGCATACAGCAGACCTTCTTCATATTGCTGCTGCTCGTTGAGCCATTGCGCAGCGGCGGCAAGGTACGGGACATCTTGTTGACAACGGTTAGTCTCTAGTAAAGCGCGCTCCCAAAGGGGGGCGGGCGCACCGAGGGGCAATGTAGCTGCTTGGCAGCTATCAAACGCAGGCGCTTTGGTCGCAGCGGTTGGCTCGGCTATGGCGCTGTTGTTGGCGATGCCCGCTATGGCTGCGAGCAGGAGTAGGCCAAGTGTACGCACACCGTCCCCTGCTACGCGCATGACTCGCTAGTCTCGAAGCAATCTTCAAGCGGGTAGGCGTAGATGTGACACGGTGTGGCAAGTCCCTCTAATAAAAAGTTACCCTGCGAGCGAACGCGGTGACGACTGATGCGGGCAGCAGCTCCCTCCCCAACCAAAATGGGGTGTGCGAGTTCCCCCGTCATCTCTTGAATGCGAGAGGCCACCATAACCGCACGACCCAACACCAGGTGTGAGCGCCGGCGCGATAGACCGACTGAACCTACCGTTGCCATACCGGTCTCGATTCCGATGCCAAGGGCTAGGGGCGCCAAAAACTCGGTGCTGTGATTTTCAATGTTTTGGCTACTTTGGGCCCACAGAGGCTGTGTCGCACGGAGCAACGACAGGGCGGCGTCGAGAGCCCGGTCCGGGTCCGAGGCAACGAGTATAGGTCGGTGACTGTTGCCCGAGAGTTGCTCTGCAGGCGGCAGGGCATCGGTTGGGTGGGTGTCGTCGTCCCACACCATAAGAACGGCATCACCAGAGAAGGACTCGACCCGGCCACCAAACTTTTCGGCCTGCTCAGTGGCCATCGAAAAGAACGCATGCAGCAGTGCCGTAGATTCCTCTGGTGGACGGTTTTCGCAGTAGGCAGAGAAATTTCGGATATCGGCGACAACGACGGTGATGTTGCGTTTGGCCGCGCTGACTTGGCTGTTGGGGTCTTGGTTGGCTAAAACTTCTGCAACGGGCCTGGGGAGGTAGCTTGCCAGGTGCGCGAATAGGCGCGCTCTTTGAATATTGTTGGCCAATGATTCAAGCCCCCCTATGACCAACGCAAAGGTGACGATGAACAAGCTGGCGGGCATTACGTCTATCCAGAGCCCCGCGTAAAGCAACCCAATGACCTTCAGGCCAAAGAGAAACGTGATCAGCAAAGTCGCCGTGAGCAGGATGG